>OGLS01000114.1_pt1 | contig 86772 bp, 90 predicted proteins | sample 1572881 | NCBI WGS metagenome assembly OGLS01 (sample SAMEA2582013, study PRJEB24529) | metagenome | biome: Human gut stool | place: China | collected 2011
ATTGTCCATTTGTGTACAGATGCTGTATCATAAGTGACACTTCGGGCAGTAAGGTGGGCAACCAGTTTCTTGTCATCAAACTTGTCTAAAGAGAAACGGTATCCCGTTTTATTATAATTTTCATAACGTTCTATGTAGGCAATGACCCCGCTGTCTACTTCCAGTTGCACATTCCGCACATATTCCTGCTTCTTTTTTTTCTTATAACGGTCCTCAAAATCCAAACGGGTTACATTTCCCTTAGGTATGACGTATGCTCCCAGTCCGAAAGTAACAACGGAAATGATTGCGGCCGAAATCATATAGGGCCGCATCATTCGTTTAAAACTCATTCCGGTGGAGAACATGGCAATGATTTCCGAGTTTTCTGCCAGCTTGGAAGTAAAGAAGATAACAGCGATAAAGACAAACAAGGGGCTGAACAGATTGGAGAAGTAGGGGATGAAGTTCATGTAATAATCAAATACAATCGCTTTCAGCGGAGCTTTGTTATTGATGAACCTGTCTATATTTTCGTTCACATCAAATACTACTGCAATGGAGATAATCAATGCAATAGCGAAAAAGTAGGTTCCCAGAAACTTCTTAATGATATATATGTCCAGTCTTTTCACCCATTTATCCAGTTTCAGCCAACTGATATTCGGCTTCCACCATTTTTTATCCTTTGGGGATGAATCTGTGTTTGTCTTGAACCAATTCTTCATTTCTAGTAATTTATAATCTTGTAGATAAGCGTTTTACCATCATTGGTTTCCACGTAGAGAAATCTCCTGCAATGATGTGTTTACGGGCCTCGCCTGCTAGCCACAGATAGAATGCCAGGTTGTGGATAGAAGCGATTTGCATGGCCAGCAGTTCTTGTGCGTGGAACAGATGGCGCAAGTAAGCACGGCTGTACATGGTATCTACATACGATGCTCCTTCGGCCTCGATAGGAGAATAATCATCCTCCCATTTCTTGTTGCGCATGTTCATTATGCCGTTTTTAGTGAACAACATTCCATTGCGTCCGTTCCGGGTCGGCATTACACAATCAAACATATCTACACCGCGTTCTATACCCTCCAGTATATTTACCGGTGTACCGACTCCCATCAGATAGCGGGGCTTGTCTTTGGGTAAGATTTCATTGACAACCTCTATCATTTCGTACATTTTCTCGGTTGGCTCACCTACGGCCAGGCCACCGATGGCATTTCCGTCAGCTCCCTTGGAGGCAATATATTCCGCTGATTGTTTGCGTAAGTCGGGATAGACACAGCCTTGTACTATGGGAAATAATGACTGTTGATAACCATATTTGGGATCGGTTTCGTTGAAATGCTTTATGCAACGGTCCAGCCAACGATGGGTAAGCTGCATTGATTTTTTTGCGTATTCATAATCTGCGGTTCCCGGAGTACATTCGTCAAAAGCCATCATGATATCTGCACCGATAGTCCGTTCTATGTCCATCACCCGTTCAGGAGTGAACAGGTGTTTCGAACCGTCTATATGTGAGCGAAATTCCACACCTTCTTCTCTCATTTTGCGGATACCTGATAAAGAGAATACCTGAAAACCACCACTATCAGTCAGCATAGGACGGTCAAAGCCGTTGAATTTATGCAGACCTCCGGCACGTTCTATTATATCCAGTCCCGGTCGTAAATACAGGTGGTAAGTGTTGCCCAGGATTATCTGTGCTTTAATGTCCTCTTTCAACTCATGTAAATGCACGCCCTTCACCGTTCCCAATGTGCCTACAGGCATAAAGATGGGGGTTTCTATTTGCCCGTGGTCAGTTGTTATCAATCCGGCACGGGCATTCGATTTGGGGTCTGTATATTGTAAGTCAAAAGTCATATTTATTTCTTTTCTTCTGTTTTTTGATTGGTAATATTAAAATCAATGGCATCGTTTACTTTTTCATTGGTGAGAGCCAAAGCCAATACTTCCTTAATATCCGTGACATAATGGAATGTCAGTCCTTCCAGATACATCGGCTGAATTTCTTCAATGTTCTTGCGGTTTTCCTCACATAAAATGATGTCTTTGATTCCGGCGCGTTTAGCGGCTAGGATCTTTTCTTTGATACCGCCTACGGGCAGGACTTTTCCACGTAATGTAATCTCGCCTGTCATTGCCAGATTTGCTTTCACTTTACGCTGGGTGAGGGCGGATGCCAATGAAGTCACCATGGTGATACCGGCTGACGGACCATCTTTAGGGATGGCTCCTTCAGGTACATGGATGTGGATATTCCAATTGTCAAAGATATCTTCCTGTAAATTCAGCAGTTTGGTATGTGCCTTGAGATATTCCAAAGCCAGCATGGCCGACTCTTTCATTACGTCACCCAAGTTCCCGGTCAATGTCAGTTTACCGCCTTTTCCTTTGCTTAAACTGGTTTCTACAAACAAAATTTCACCTCCGACAGCTGTCCACGCCAGCCCTGTGACAACACCGGCGTATTCATTTCCTTGGTATTTGTCGCGGCTATATTCTGGCGTGCCCAGGTATTTGCGTACATCGGCAGGTTTTATTTCATGCATCACTTCATAGCCGTCACGTGCAAATTCCAACGCTATTTTACGCATTACCTTGTTTATCTTCTTCTCAAGTTCGCGCACCCCGCTTTCACGAGTATAATTTTCTACAATACATTCCAAGGCAGCTTTAGAGAACTTCACATATTCTTTTTTAATGCCGTTGGCTTCCAGTTCTTTGGGAACAAGATGCCGGCGGGCTATTTCTACTTTTTCTTCTGTGATATATCCGCTGACCTCTATCAACTCCATACGGTCCAGCAGAGCAGGAGGGATGGTGCTCAAATTGTTTGCCGTAGCGATGAACATTACTTTAGACAAGTCGTAATCTACATCCAAATAGTTATCGTGGAAAGTGTTGTTCTGTTCGGGATCAAGCACTTCCAGCATAGCGGAACTGGGATCTCCGCGGTGGTCACTGCCCAGTTTGTCTATTTCGTCCAAAATGATAACCGGATTAGAGGACTCGGCTTTTATCAAACTTTTGATGATACGGCCCGGCATGGCACCGATATAAGTTTTACGATGGCCACGGATCTCGGCTTCGTCATGCACACCACCCAATGACATACGTACATATTTACGTTTCAATGATGCCGCTATGGAACGCCCTAAAGAAGTTTTACCGACTCCCGGAGGACCATAAAGGCAGATGATGGGTGATTTCATATCACCTTTTAGTTTCAGCACTGCTAAATGTTCAAGGATACGCTCCTTTACTTTCTCTAGTCCGTAGTGGTCTTTGTTCAATGTCTTTTCGGCATTACTTATATTCAGGTTGTCAGTGGTAAAGACATTCCAAGGTAATCCTAACAGGGTTTGCAAATAGGTAAGTTGCACATTGAAATCCGGTGATTGGGAATTTGTCCTTTCCAATTTGGAAACTTCTTTTTCAAAGAGTTCTGCCATTTCCGGACTCCATTTCTTGGTTTTTCCTTTTTGGCGGAGTTCATCTATTTCATCTTCCTGTCCGGCACCCAGTTCATCCTGTATGTTTTTAATTTGTTGCTGCAAGAAATATTCGCGTTGCTGACGGTCAATATCTTCGCGTGTACGCATTTGAATGCTTTGTTTGATATCAGCCAATTGTACTTCACGATTTAAGATCTTGACCAGCATATACAGGCGGCTTTGCAAATCGCCAGCTTTTAGCAATTTTATCTTTTCTTCTACCGGAATAGGGAAGTTTGCACAAATGAAATTTACCAAAATTTCCGGATTGTCCAAGTTCTTGATTGCAAAAACCGTATCCGGACTCATCTTCTCGGAAGCCTCTATGAACTTACTCGTCAAATCCTTGCAGGTGTCAATCAATGCTTTGAATTCGTCCGTTTCCAGTTGGTCATTTGCCTCCGGAATAGGAGTCACCATCCCTTTCAAATATGGAGACGTTTTGGTGATACTGTCCAAATGTACTTTGGGCCCGTTTGACTGCATAATTACTGTGGTATTTCCACCTGGCATTTCGAATACACGGAGAATCTTCCCGATAACTCCTACATGGTACACATCATTAAAACCGGGATCGTCCATATCTCCCTGTATCTGACAAACTACCGCTATGGGAAGTTTTTTCTTGTATGCAGCATTTATCAATTTCAATGTGCTGGGGCGTCCAATGGTCACAGGCATTACTACAGATGGAAACATTACCATGTTGCGTAAAGGCATAACAGGTATTTCTTTATTAAATTCCATAGCAGTTACTTCATCCGGATCCGTTTGGATTTCAGCTAACATAGAGATGTCATCGTTATCAGTATTCAACAAAATATCCTCTTTCTTATTCCTCTTCATAATTTATTCCTCTTGTGTTAAATTGAGCCCAATGCCCAAAACGGGGACAAAGTTAATCATTCCTTGTCGAATAAGGAAAATTCATGGGAACTAATTGAGTTTTAAAAATCAAATATTTCCTAATAATTGGAGTAATTAAATGGATTTTCCTATTTTTGACAGCTAATTTAATAAATATAGTATGCCAAATCCTTATTTTTCTTTTAAGCAATTTACTGTTTATCATGATAGATGTGCCATGAAGGTTGGTACGGACGGAGTTTTATTGGGAGCTTGGGCCGATGTGGTTTCCGCCCGTAATATTTTAGATATTGGTACTGGAACCGGATTGATTTCTTTGATGATGGCACAGCGGTGCAATGCCCGGATAAGAGCGGTTGATATAGATGCGGATGCTGTGGAACAGGCTCGTGGAAATGTGGCGGCATCTCCGTGGCAGGATAGGATAGAAGTGGAGTTGCAGGATATTTGTCATTTTACATCGGAAACACTCTTTGATGTCATTGTTTCCAATCCTCCTTATTTTACCGATTCATTGAAATGCCCAGGGAAACAGCGTAATATCGCCCGGCATACAGATTTTCTTGATTTTGACAAATTAGCAGGATCTGCAGCCCGTTTGCTTCATCCCGAAGGCGTTTTTTCTGTGATTATTCCTGCTGATGGTAAAGAATCTTTTTTGATGGCTGCCACTCGTTACGGATTACATCTCTCACATCAGACTTTCATTCATACAAAACCTGGATCGGAGCCCAAACGGGTGCTGCTTGCTTTCAAATTCTCTGTGGATAAGTGTGTTATAGACGATTTGACCATCGAATTATCACGTCATGTGTATAGTGAAGAATATATAGCCTTGACTAAAGAATTCTATCTGAACATGTAGAGAGCGGATTATTCTGAACATCATAAAGAAACTGTTTTTATTTGCAGAGTCTTTACTGATGTTCAGAAAAAAGATATTTTTTATTGTTTTTTGGATAGACGACGCAATAAACTTTTGTTAAATTCAAATAAATGGCTGTGCCGGAAAGCAAAAGTTTCAGCTTTAGGTTTCATACCACTGAATATTTCGGATATTTGCTGTAAGAGACTAAAAGGTTCGTTCTCTTTTTTTTTATCAGAAACAATGATGTTGAGTCCGTGTGGAATCAATTCTACCTCAATATCTTTTCCTCCCATGATCGGATCTCCGTCATAATGCATAACTCCGGGTTTTGAACGATGTATTTTAATCTTTTTAGTACGGAATGTCTTGATCCGGCTGTTTTGGTCTATGGTTTTGTTGAAAAGTTGAAAAGATAAAGAAGGAACATCCAGCACTGTGAACGGCTCTAATATTGTGACATCCATCAACCCATCGGTTAACGAGGCCTGTGGAGCAATATATGCGTTGTTCCCATATTGGGAGGCATTGCCGCAGGCTATCAGGAAAGCTTTGTATTTTACCGTTCCTTCTTCATTTTCTATTTCATAAGTTTCAGGTTTGTAACTCAGACTTTCATGCAAGGTATTTTCCAGATAGGTTAGTAGTCCGCGTTTACCTGAATCAGCAAACTTTAAGCTGACAAACGCGTCAAAACCTACTCCGCATGTGCAGAAAAAGGGTATATTGTTTATTTTTCCGTAATCAATACAGGCAACAGAACTTTCGTTTATAATGTCAATAGCAGCCTTGGGTTCCAAAGGAATTTGTAAATGCCGTGCCAGTCCGTTTCCCGATCCGCAAGGTATAATGCCTAATGCCGTATCCGTATGTATCAATGCACGTCCTATTTCGTTTATAGTTCCATCTCCTCCAATAGCCACTACTATATCTACTTTCTCTTTGGCAGCTGTAGCCGCAATCTTTTCAGCATGGCCGGCATATTGTGTTTTGACAATCGTATAATCATAAAGTGTACGGTTTATACGTTCGTCAATCCATTTTAATATGGCTCTTTTCCCCTGTGTCCCCGAGATAGGATTAACGACAAATACAATTTTCTTTTTCGTGGTCATACTTTTACTTTGGTAGTTTAGCTCTTTATTAAACGCAAAAGTAATACATTTTGTTTATAACTGCCCTAAATCCTAAAAGTTTTGATGCCCCTAAATATTTTTTTTGAAAAAAAGTACAATCGGTTGTAGAATTTACTATCTTTGCAGCCTGTTTTGACGGGAACACCTTGAAAACAGAATGTATTAGTGAGTTTATATACATTATTTTAAAGTAGGCCGACGAGGCTTACATATACAATAGGATATGGGATTATTACAAGACAAGTTAAGTAAATTCAGATTGCCTCAACTATACATGGAAAGAGGCGTTTACCCTTATTTTCGTGAGATAGACAGCCATCAGGATACAGAGGTTATCATGGATGGTAAAAAGGTGCTGATGTTTGGCTCCAACTCATATATGGGGTTAACCTACGATGAACGGATTATTGAAGCAGCTGTTGCTGCAACCCGTAAATATGGTACAGGTTGTGCAGGTTCACGCTTCTTGAATGGTACGCTTGACCTGCACGTTCAGTTAGAAAAGGAATTGGCGGAATTCGTAGGGAAAGATGATGCATTGGTTTATTCTACCGGTTTTACTGTAAATGAGGGTGTGGTATCTTGCCTGACAGACCGCAATGACTACATTATCTGTGATGACCGTGACCATGCTTCCATCGTAGACGGACGTCGCCTTTCTTTCTCCACCCAGTTGAAATACAAGCACAATGATATGGAAGCCCTTGAGAAAGAACTTCAGAAGTGTAAACCGGAATCTGTGAAACTGATTGTGGTGGACGGGGTTTTCTCTATGGAAGGTGATTTGGCTAACTTGCCTGAGATTGTTCGTTTGAAAGACAAATACAATGCAAGTATCATGGTGGATGAAGCACACGGCTTGGGTGTGTTCGGTCGTGACGGGCGAGGTGTCTGTGATCACTTCGGACTGACAGATCAGGTAGATGTTATTATGGGTACATTCTCAAAGTCACTGGCTTCTATCGGTGGTTTTGTTGCTGCGGATAAAGATACAATCAACTGGTTGCGTCACAACTCACGTTCATATATATTCTCTGCAAGTAATACTCCTGCTGCAACAGCTGCTGCACGTGCTGCACTTCATATCCTCAAGAGTGAGCCCGAACGTCGTGAGAATTTGTGGAAGATTACAAATTATGCTTTGGATTGTTTCCGTCAGGCCGGTTTTGAAATCGGTGATACTGAAAGTCCGATTATTCCACTTTATGTTCGTGATACGGATAAGACATTCGAAGTGACTAAACTGGCATTTGACGAGGGTATATTTATTAATCCTGTTATTCCACCGGCTTGTGCACCACAAGATACTTTGGTGCGTGTTGCTTTGATGGCTACTCATACAAAGGAACAAGTTGACTATGCTGTGGATAAACTGACTAAATGCTTTAAGAAGTTGGAAATCATAAAGTAAGATATCACAGGTTGCCTTTACAAAGGCAACCTGTTTTTTTATTATGTATTATTGTCTATCTTTGTATCCGCTTTACTTGAAAAGGACATGAATCGGATAAAAGGTATTTTATATGCAGCAGTGTCTTCTGCGACTTTCGGATTGGCACCGTTTTTTTCCATAAGCTTGTTGGCTATTGGATATTCTTCTTTCGAAGTGCTGACTTATCGTTGGGGAGTTGCTACAGTTGTCTTGCTTGTTTTTGCTTTTCTTACCAAATGTGATTTTCACATAGGGTATAAAGATTTTAAAACAATTTTCGGACTGAGCTTGCTGCGTGCGCTTACTTCGTTCAGTCTTGTCATAGCTTATCAGAATATTGCAAGTGGTGTTGCTTCTATCATCCATTTTATGTATCCGCTGGCTGTTGCAGTAACAATGGCTGTTTTCTTTAGAGAAAAAAAGTCTATTGTGACTTTCGCTGCTATCGTTTTATCATTAGTAGGAGCATCTTTATTATCTTCCGGAAATATAGAATATAATGGTGGAAATAGAATGATGGGATTGATAGCGGCCTGCATATCGGTTTTCTCTTATGCCGGTTATATAATAGGTATAAGAAAAACCAGAGCAGTGGAAGTTAATTCTACGGTATTAACTTGTTATGTGATGGGGCTGGGAGCCTTGTTCTTTTTGCTGGGAGGACTTTTCTATGATGAGGGGGTCCGTTTGGAAACCAATGTAATCACTTGGCTCTATATCGGAGGACTGGCACTTCCTGCAACTGCGATCTCTAATATTACGTTGGTGAAGGCTGTAAAATTGGCAGGACCGACGTTGACTTCCTTATTGGGTGCATTGGAACCTCTTACGGCAGTCCTGGTAGGGGTATTTGTATTCAAAGAACTCTTTACTACATACAGTGCTTTGGACATAATCCTTGTTGTGATTTCTGTAAGCTTGGTTCTTTTTCAGCAAAAGAGAACATATACATAGACGTTTGCTATTCAGCTTTTAGGCTGTTTACCGGATTAGTGCGTGCACTGAGATAACTATGTATTGTTATCGTAATGGTTGTAATTACCAATACAATAAGAACAGGGGTCAGGAAATTCCATTGTGTGGCTGAAATTCGATAAGCAAATTGCTCCAGCCAATGTTGCATTAATAACCACGTTATCGGAATAGCGATGATGTATGCTACTAGTATTTGCCATAGAAACGAACGGTTTAGTAACCATACTATTTCCCAATTGGAAGCACCGTGCACTTTACGGATTGCAATTTCACGGGTACGATGACGTACAGCGTACCATGAAATACCGAACAGGCCAAAACAGGTCAGGGCCAATGCAATAAATGAGTAGCTGATAAGGATTCGGGAGAGTATAATTACTTTGTTATTACGCAACATAAATTCTTTATGCATATCTACATATTTGAAACCTCTGTCACCATTCATTTCCTTCCATAATTTTTCAATAGATACCAATGTTTCTTTATAATATTCAGGAATGAGTTTTATTTGTATGAATGTTCCTTTCTGAATTAAATCTTGTTCTGTTCCAATAGATATTTGTTGACCACCGATTTCCTCTTCCAGGGAGTTTAATGGGAAGTTCTTGAAAATACCTGCAATAGTACTTAATGAATCCGAGAATTTATCAAATTCATTTAGTTTATGACCTATGTGGGAAACATCTATGTTCAGCAGACGCGCAAGCTTTTCATTGATAAAAGCCGAATGAGTATATTCCCGACAGGCTTGGGAGGGAGATACTCCGGCAATTTGCCGGATATGCATGGTTTGGAAGAAAGTTGTGTCGGTAGGGATGTGTGCTATAGAATTATGTTGGATACTACCGTCTGTTTGTCGGATAGGAAGTTCACGAAGCCAACAGTAAAGTACAGAACTCATGGAAAGACTTATAGACTCTATTCCATCCATTTGTTTCAGTTCCTGATAGAGCGGAAACAGAGGAAGGGTGCCACTCCCTATTTCTATTGTATTTTCGTAATGGTATGCACGGGATTTGATTAAATCCATTTGTTTTTGTGCAAGAGTGGTTGCATACACTAACCCGATTGAAAATATAAACTGGATGGTAACAAGCAACCATATAAATTGTTGCTTTTTCTTTCCTGTATAAGCTTGCCGATACTTGCTCAAAGTCTGTTGAGAGAGTTTATGGCTGATATACAGACCAGGAATGACAGCCATGAGGAAAATGAAGGATAAAAGTAAAGGTAGAACTTGCCGGCTGAAAAAGAAAGAGAAGGAAAGGCGGGTAGACAACAGGTTGTTAAACCACGGCAGCATGTCATTAATAAGCAATAATGATAACAGGAATGCAAATAAAACGGTAAGTGCTGCATCAAGAAATAACTGACTGCGGATTTCTTTTGATTTTGCTCCCATCAGCTTTTCTATATGTATCATTTTAAGTTGCTGCAGGGTACGTGAGAGAGTCAGATTTGTATAGTTGAAACAAGCGATGATAAGCACAAGCAGGGCCGAAATCAGACTGATATATAGTAATAATACATCACAATGTTGGAAAAAAGCCAACTGTTGCTGCTTGCTGTCTTTTCCTGTATTAAAGTATAGTTCTTTTATCGGATCAATATAATATCGTGAATCCGGTACTAATGCTGGAATCTTGTCTTTTTTAATTTTTTCCTGTAAAGCTAAGGGAGATGCACCTGGTTGTAGTTTCAATAATACAGGACCACCCCATGATTTGTCGGATAGTCCTGTCAGCAAATCAAAATGCAGAAAAGATTGTGGACGATCTTCTAATATAGCTGCTACTTTATAACTTTTACTTTGTCCTTCTTTATTGATTATTTCCAAGATTTCTCCAATACCGGAATGATTTCCGAAAAGTTGGTGGGCAAATCTTTTGTTTACAGCAACTTTGTCCGGAGTCGTGAGGACTTCTTCCAGGCTGCCTTCTGAAGTTGTATAAGGAAAAAATTGATTTAAAGTAGAGTCGGCACTGATAAAAAGAAACTGTTTGATATCTGTTCCATTATATTTGCAAAGATTACCAGACATTCCGTTTACACGCAGAATATCTGTAATTTCAGCATATTTTTCTTTTATCTGTGTGGCTGCGTCTGAGGTAGAGTAGGCTACTTTAATACCTTCTTCCATTGGAGAGTCTTGACGTAATAGATAAATGAGGTTACGGTCGGTATTATATTTTTCCACATTATATTCATGGATAAAAAAAGTCATAAGCAGATTGGTGCATCCTAATCCAGCTGTAAGACTGAATAGCGAAATCAGAAAAAAAAGTTTGTTTCGCCACCAGTTGCGGGCAATAAGTTTGATGTTTAAGAAGACGTTCATTGTTATAATATCCTTTTGTTATTATAGAGGTGGTTTAACCACCTCTATAATAAATTGACTTATATTTTTATTTCATTCACCACCTGCCCGTCAAACAAATTAATGGTTCTCCCTGCATAGCCGGAATCGTGTTGGGAGTGGGTAACCATAACAATTGTTGTTCCTTCTTTATTCAGTTCGGTCAGAAGTTCCATTACTTCCTTGCCGTTTTTGGAATCCAGATTGCCGGTAGGCTCATCTGCTAGAATCAGTTTCGGGTTTGCTACTACAGCACGGGCTATTGCAACACGTTGTTGCTGTCCGCCGGATAGTTGTTGTGGGAAATGTTTTACCCGATGGGCAATAGCCATACGGTTCATGGCATCTTCTACCCGGCGTTTGCGTTCTGCCGCCGGAATCCCCATATACAATAAGGGTAACTCGATATTTTCGAATACATTCAATTCATCAATCAGGTTAAAGCTCTGGAACACGAATCCGATGACCCCTTTACGTAAATTGGTGCGTTGTGCTTCGGTAAATTTGGAAACGTCTGTTCCGTTCAGTTCGTAAGTGCCTCCCGTAGGATTGTCCAAAAGGCCGAGGATATTCAGCAGGGTGGACTTTCCACAACCGGATGGTCCCATGATGGCTACAAATTCGCCTGCTTTGATTTCTAGATTGACATTGTTCAATGCCCATGTTTCGACTTCTTCTGTTTTGAAGATTTTCTGTAAGTTTACTGTTTTGATCATAATCTTATATTTTATAAAGTTATTCGTTCTTGATTACTTTTGCAGGGTTAATTCGTGCAATTCCCAGAATACGGAATAATACCGTGAGGGCCGTAATAAATGTTATTCCGATGAAAATTCCTGCCCAATATATGATACCGTCATTAAAGAATACAATATATGCTTTTTTCCATATTTGTATGACTATATAAATTAATGGAAATGCAATAATTGCGGAAACAGTCAGCAGTTTTATATAAAGGCGGGCAAACAATAAAATAATCTGTTTCAATCCTGCTCCATTTACCTTCCGGATAGCTACTTCCTTTTGTCTGCGTTCCGTATCCAATGTGATGGTCGAATAAACTCCCAACAAAGTAATGAGCAGGCTGACGATAGAAAAGAATAGAATAATCCCTTTCAATTTATTTTCTATTGCTTGTGCTTCATATATATCTTCCTGCAATGTAGTGACATGAGGATGAATACTTTCCGGGAGTGTTTCTTTCAATGTCTTTTCTATCATTTTTTTTATATCAGCCGTTTCCCCCGGCTCGCATTTCAGATAGCAATGACCTACATAATAATTGAAGTCGCTGGGTAAGAATACAAATCCAGGACTTTGATTATATACATCGGCGATAAAATCGTCACATACACCGCAAATGGTATAGCTTTCCGAGTAATTGTATAAAATAGTTCCTAACAGATCTTTTTTCTGGCGTTCCGCCCATGTTTTGTCTACTACCAAATCCTCTTTGGCTTTTAATGTGTGTCCCGATAGTAAAGGTATGTTCATGAATTGGAAGAAGTTAGTGGAAACATTCATGACATTTACTTCAAAACTGCTTTCCGGGTTACCTTTTTCCATTTGCATCCCAGTACCTGATATACCTTTCAGATAACTGATGTCTGCCAATAATTTGTCTTGTACACCGGAAAATTTGGATATACGTTCTATTAAAGCCAGTTTCTCTTCATTCTTCATAAACATATAATCTATGGAGAAACTTAGTATATTGGCTTTTTCTTTTTCAGTCAATGTGTTGAATAGGGTAGATTCCGTTTTCTCCGCTTGCATATAAAGAGCTACGGTAAATGCGACAAAAACCCAGCATATAAAAAATTGGATACCTAACAGTATATTCCGCATTCCATGTTTATGACGTTTTATCTCACTGCCATGAATCTCTGTCTGGATGGGTGTGTAATGTATGCGCAATACAGTTATAAAGCATAATATCATACATAAAAATAAGATGAATACCATATACTCTGCGGTCTGTATAAACAAGAGGTTCTTTTCAATGATAAGAACGTAATTAAATAAATTGAAATTCAAATAGGGACTGATTATTTCAATCAAGCAGAACGTAAACAAGAAAGCGATGAATGCAATGATGACAGACTGGACAAAGAGTTGGTAAAAAAGTTGCTGGTTTCCACTGCCCATAACTTTGCGTATCCCGTATTCACGGTTACGATTCAAAAAAGTTCCCATAAGAAAATGGAAGAAATTAAGAAGTCCGGTCAGTAAAATCAACAGGCCTACTATCATGGTTATTCCTGCAAAATAAGGAGCAATGGACTTATCCCAAAATTTCTTTCCAAAGGGCGAGGCGGTTATAGCTGTTTCTTCGTCATATATGTGGTGCTTCATATTTATGGAGCGAAAACGGGCTTCTAATTTTCGAGCTGTTTTACCCGGATGTAGCAGGGCAAAACCAAAACCTCCAGTCATATTATTACGACCGTTGAATTGCAATGTTCCTTCACTGTCATTCAAAGTCAGCATGTCCAGTTTCTCAAGAAAACTCAGGCTGGTATTCAGGGGAATATCTTCTATCACGGCTTGAATGGTATAGGCTATGCCTCCAGTACGAGGAGTGGTATCCGGTGCTGTAAAAAGACGTTGTGTCAATATCATACGTTTGCCTATGGGATTTTCTGATTCACCGAAAATCCTTTTTGCTAAAGAGCGGGTCAGTATGATGGCATTGGGGGTGTTGGAGGCTACTTCCCATGATCCCTGTAGTATTCGGGGAGTGAATACTTTCCTAAAAAGAGAGTCTACTTCCATTGTCATCAAATGATCGTATGGCAATTCTTTCCCTTCTTTTATCTCTACGTTGTAACTCCGCTCTCGGGGATAAACGGTAAAGGTAAAATCTTGAACCTCATCGAATCTAAGTTTGCGCAATTCTTCAATCGTTGTTGCCGGAATACCAGAATACAAATCTCCCCGTGTTGTACATAAATTTATGTCTGCTATGAGTTCTTTATTGGAAAAGCAAGAATCTACTTCGCTGATGAACCGGCTACAATAAAGACAGATACTAAAACATAATATCCCGACGGATAGCCCTACGATAGATATCAGATTTTGTATCTTATTTTTTAATAAGTGGCGCATTGCCATTTTTATATAATGCCTTAACATATTTCCGTTGTTTTATAAAATTATTCTGTTTTCATGATTTGTGTCGGATTAATATATGCCGCCTTTTGTATTTGGTATGCTAAGGTGCCCAGTGATATGATTATTACCAACAGCAATGATATGATAAAAATGTCTATACTGACAGGTGCCCTTACTGCAAAATCTTGAGTATAGGTATTTATCAGATAATAAGCCAAAGGAATAGCTATGATAAATGCTATAATTAAAACGGTTATATATTTGCGGAATAACAGTCGGTAAAGGTCTTTGGCACTTGCACCGTTCACTTTACGAATCGCTATTTCCCGATATCGTTGGCGAATGTCAAAAAGAGAAATCCCTAACAGACCAAGACTGGAAATAATAATAGCCATACCTGCAAAAATAGAATAAATAGTGGCTGTTTGGCGGTCTTGTGTATACATCGCTTTGATATCATCTTCCAGGAAAGTATATTCAAAGTCTTCACTTCCATAGACTTTATATTCCAAATTACGTAAGAAATCAATCACTTCTTTCTTTTTACCGGGTGTATAAGCTATCTGATAAAGATCACCACTGAACCGTGCTCCGACAGGATAGATAGTAGGCTTGATTCCTGATGTCAAATGTCCTTCAAAATAATCCTCTACTACTGCAACGATAGGTTGAAGAGAAGCGTTAGCATTAGCCCTTTTTTGATTTTCTTCAATCACTCCAGCGCCATTGATTGAAGTATAGCCTAATGCTTTCAGTGCGGCTTTGTTTACAACAAAAACAGTGCGCCGGTCTTCTTTATTTATATCGGGTATCTCACCTTCAATTACTTTTATATCATATAATTTGAAAAATGCAGGAGTGGCGTAATGAATATTCAGAAACACCTTTTCTCCTTTATTGTTCAGATAATTTGTACCAAAGGTAGGAGTAAGGATATTCTCATAGCTAGGTTCGTACAATTCAATAAAAGGGCATGCATTAAGTTCATTATCCAATTGCATGACACGTTGGCGGCGTTGTTGCATACTTTCATAAGTATAACTGCTAAAATCTTTCGATTCATATACTAAATTTACATTCATTATGTTTTTAGTACGAAAGCCGGGTTCGGTATTTAACAACATTCCAAGTTGTCGATTAAAATAAAGTGATAATACCACTAACAAAAAAGTTATAATATACTGTGCCCCTAGAAAGAACATACGAAAATGTTTGGAATGACTTTGGACACCGATAGAGCGAATGGAAAGAATGGGGGAGGTGTAATTGTATTTAATGTATGGATAAATAGAAGTTATTACTGGTAACAATAATAAAATACTTGCCGAAAGCCATCCGTCGAAAGCCGTATAAGAAAAGTGAATGTCGAACAAATATTCAGTAGGGGCAGACATTATTTCAATAATAAGCCAGGATACTAATAAGGCGCTCAGAACTAGTAATGTATTTTCAATCCATATATTGGCAAACAATGTTTTGCCGCATACACCAAATACTTTCTTCAATCCATATTCTTTTCCGCGGCGTAATAATGCTACCAGGTAAAGATTAATAAAATTCAAGATGCCGGTGAGGAGCAATAACAGGCATACGCCCGACAAAATAATTAAGTGGGAATGGTTTCCCGAAAGAAACATAGCAGGTTCACGGTCTGTTAAAGAACCGTCCCAGTAAATATCCTTCACAGAAATTAAAGAAAATGTATGTGTGCGAGTGTCATATTTAGGGTCATTTATATATCGTGGGACACTACCTGTCTTATTTATGGCATTTATATCTGTACCGGGTAGGAAACGATAGAGCTCTGTATTCATCCTTTCCCAATGTTGGGATAATTTAGAAGAGAGGATGATATCAAAGTTAATTGTAGTTTTACACTCAGGTTCTCCTACAATGCCTTCTACGGTAATATCTTTGCCATTGCTATAACGTAGTACTTTACCTATCGGATTTTCATTACCGAAAATCTTACGGGCGTATTTTTCTGTTAATAATGCCGACTGAGGTGTTGTGAGAGATAGCTTTCCTTGCACTATAGGATAATGAAATAACTGGAAAAATACACTGTCGGTAACGAGGCAACGTGCCGGAATACGGTTGGTACCGGAAATGACATAGTCCTTTTCCAATGGAATATAGGTGGTCATAGCTTCTACGAAACGATTGTCGATAGAAATGGTATCATAGTTATATTGTTTCAGTCCACTCAGTCCCCGGTTACCTTCTGTATTGGTACAGATAGCATACACATGCTCCCTGTCGATGCAATGTGTGTCCACTGTCAGTTCCCTATGGATATATCGCATCAAGATGATACTGCATGCCAGACTGAATGCCAGTCCCAGCAAATTAATGATAGTATACGATTTAGAACGCATTAAAAAGCGCCAAGCATATTTCAGTGTTTTCATATTTAATGTGTGTTTATTCTGATCTTATAATTTTTGCGGGATCAATTTGAGCAGCTTTGTGTATTTGCCAAATTAATGTGCTTGATGAAATAAAGGAAATGATAGCTAGAACTGCTAAATAAATTCCTATATCTACAGGTATTTTTAGTACAAAATCCCGTGTATACATATATATGAGGTAATAGGCAAGTGGAATAGCCAATACAAATGCACAACCTATTACTTTGATATATTTGCGGAACAATAGCAGGTAAAGGTCTTTCATCCCTGCGCCATTTACTTTGCGGATGGCAATTTCACGATAACGTTGTCGGATATCAAATAAGGATAATCCAAATAATCCCAAACAGGAGATGATGATTGCTATCAAGGCAAAGACAAAGTAAATGTTTGCTGTTTGACGGTCCTGAGCATAAAGTTTGTGGACTTCATCTGTCAACCAAGTATAGGTGAAGTCTTCGGTATTATATATTTCTTTCTCTGTTTTCTTCAGATATTCTATGACTTCTTTTTCTTTATCGGGGCTGACGGCAATCAAAAAATCGCTGTTGCCGCTGCTGGGCCCTACGACAAATGCCATCGGTTTTATTCCTTCAGTGAGATGGCTTGGGTAATAATCGTCTATTATAGCCACTACAGGCATAAGTTTGGTTCCACCTTCTTCCATTTCTCCTTTTTCGCTGACACTAATCCAAAGCGGGGATTCGCTGCGTACAAAAGCATCTTCTAGCCGAGTATAGCCCATAGCTTTCATTGCTGCTTTGTTCAGTACCATTTTATAGTCACTCCAACCTTCAAATTTTTGGGGGATTTCTCCTTCCAGTACTTTTAAATCATATAGTTGGAAGAATTGTGGAGAAGGAAATAGGGTGAGCATGGGTTGACGGGTATCCTGGTCATTTAACAACATGCAGATAGAGCCTCCCCTTAATATAGAATAATGGGAATTCATCCACATTTCAATGTGAGGACACTCGTTTAATAGTTGCTTGATACGGTCTTGGCGGGCAAAGCGCTCATTGCGCTTTTCTTCTGTATCAGAGCGCAGATAATTTTTGTTTTCGTGTAACAACTCAGCTCTGAGAATTCTTTCTGTCCGATATCCGGGAGAGGTATTCAGCAGGAAATGCAGTTGCTTGCCAAAGTAAAAGGACAGGATAAGGAGTAATATGGTTATAATGTATTGAAAAAAAAGGAATGTCATACGTACAGTGATAGCATGACGGTTTGATGTTATTGAACGGATAGACACAATAGGAGGGAGATAATTATATCTGATGTATGGATAAATAGAAGTGACCAAAGGTAATAATATGATGAATCCCAAAGACAATTGCCAGTCGAATGCCGAATAGCTAATTTGTTCATTCATCAACCGGCTGACTGGTACTTGGGTTGCTTCTATCAACAGCCAGGCGGTTAGCAATGCGGCAAAGGCTAATAACAGATTTTCTATCCATATTTGTAAAAACAAAGGCAGACGCTGCAAGCCGAATACTTTCTTTACTCCATATTCTTTAGAACGTTTCATCATAAATACCATATAAATATTGATGAAATTCAATATACCTACCAATAATAGCAATATGGTTACTCCTGAAAGAATATACAGGTGTGTACGGTTACCGAATTGCATGATGGAATCGTAATCGTCATCGTGACCAATGGAATTTCTCCAGTATAAATTTTTCCAAGTAATAAATTCCCAGCGTATTCTGTTTCCCCTTTTGTCCTTTCTGTACACATTGCTTGCTTTGTTTATCTTATCCAGATCTACACCGGGGAGTATGCGCATCAGTGATATATCCATACGTTGCCAGTGTTCCACCAATCTGTATGATACCAGTAGATCGAACCGAAGTAATGATTTGCATCCCAATTCTCCAATCACTCCCTTGATGGTGATGTTTTTACCATAATATTCCAATACTTTTCCTATCGGATTTTCTTTACCAAATATATTACGGGCATAGCGCTGGGTGATGATGGCGTCACCAGGGGCATCTAAATGGGCCTCACCGGCTGCAACCGGGTAGTGGAAGAAATGAAAAAAAGTGGAGTCAACTGCTGCTATATTCATTGCATAGTTACTGTTTTCATATACCACATTGTCTCGCTGCTGTAACATCAGGCGGCATTGTTCCACTATTTGATGGTCAGGAATATAAACAGAATCAGTTTCAGACCAGCCTTGTTGCAAACTTCCCGGATGAAGATTTCCTTCTATATCCCGTATAGGAATGATGATATGTTCCGGATTTACGCTATGTGCATCCACCGTCAGTTCCCTATGGATATATCGCATCAAGATGATGCTGCATGCCAGACTGAAAGCCAGTCCTAGCAAATTAATGATAGTATACGATTTAGAACGCATTAAGAAGCGCCAGGCATATTTCAAAGTTTTCATGTTGCATGTTTTATTTTAATATCAATTCTTCTGCGTCACCAAAGGTATCATATCCTGTGATAATTACAAATTCTCCAGGCTGTAAACCTTCAGTGATTTCATATTGAAGCGGGTTTTGGCGTCCTATATTCAATGGAACTTTTACAGCTTTTGTTTTTGATGGGTTTATTTTGTAAATCCATTGTCCTCCAGTAGACTGGTAGAAATTTCCACGTGGGATAACTATAGCTTGTTCGGGTTGACCCAATTCTATTTGTACCCGGAAGCTCTTTCCTACACGGACATTCTCGGGCATTTCTCCGGTAAATACCAAATCTACATCAAACATACGGTCTTTTACTTCAGGAACTACTTTAGTAATTCTCAGGGGGTAGCGTTTCCCTTGATAGTTTACGGTAGCCGGAAGACCTGTTGTGATGCGGTCAATGTAATATTCACTTAAAGAAGTATGAATTTTATATTGATCCAGCACTTTTATTTCAGCTATACTTTCTCCCGAAGCAACCTGTTGGCCGGGAGTTACTTTCACAAAACTTAGTTGGCCGCCAATCGGAGCTTTTATTATCAAATCCTCCAACCGTTCTTCCGCACGTTTCAGTTTTTTGCTTTCACGTTCCAGATCATTTTTCAATAATTCTTTGCGGATAAGGGTTACGGATGAATCATGTTTCAGGCTTTCCATTTGTAATGCCGTATTTTTCAGTTTATACTTATATTCATCTTCAGATACTTGAAGCTCAGCCTTGCTCTTAATTCCCATTTTGAATTCCTCTTTGTCCAGTCCGAAGCTCTTGCGCAGTCGTTCCATCTCATATTGTGCCTGTAATGTCTGTTGCTTCAGTGTCAGACTCTTTTGTTCCATTTCTATCTCTTTTTCTTTATAAGTGATTCGTTGTTTTTCCCATTCGTCACGTTGGTCTTCAATGGAACGAATCAGATCCGGATTAGTCAATATCAATAAGGTGTCACCTTGTTTCATCATATTCCCTTCTTCTCCAACAATGCGGTCTACACTGCCGGCTTCACGAGTATTTACTTTGATGGTAAGAATGGGTTGCACCAGTCCTTCCACATCTACATACTCCATAAATTTGTCGTTTTTTACTTCGGCTATCTGAATGTTGTCTGTTTCGATACGCAGCTTGCGAGGACCTAATGAAAGGCTTATCACATAGATAAGGAAGATAATGAAGGCCAGTGCAGCTATCATATAGTAGCGATAGCGGATGTACCACGGTTTCTTTTCAATTTTTATATCCATTAGTTTATGTTTTTTGATATAATTTTTTTATTTCTTTTTTAAGTATGGCGATAATACAAAGATCATTTATATCTGCCGTGTAGTTAAGGTTTAGGTATAGTACATGAAATCTCTGCTTTTCTGAGGAAATCATATCCCGTCATACTTCTAATACCATAATACAGACTCCAATAAGTTTTCAAAGCTGTTATATAATTTCTCCGTGCGGTATCTTTTTCTGTAATGGCGGCATTGAGGTCTAGAATTGTCGATTTTCCTAAGATATAAAGCCGGCGTGCTACATCGTGGCGCCGGTCGGCTGTCTTGTCCGTCTTGGCGGCTACTGCTACACGGTATGCTTGAAGATTGAATTGACGGACCATTTTACATACATTCAATTCAAAATCTTTCATTCCCTGTTCAGCCTGTGTATCTACTAAGTCTACATTGGAACGAGCTACACGAACGCGTCCTTTTCCACGACCCCAATCCAGGATAGGTAAAGAAATACCAATACTGGCATATTGTTGGTTCATGGGGTTTCGGTAAGAATCTGCAAATTTATTTCCGGTTTGAGAAAGCCCGAATTGTACATACAGGTCGGCTTTCAAACCTGCATTGGCTTTTGCAGAAGCTAATGCGCTGCGGCTTTCTAATTGTTTGCGTTTATAAGTGTCAGGATCGGGACTGTTTTTGAATGCCAGTTGTAATGCTTTTTGTAAAGGGATTTCGAGTTGAGGAATGCTGTCTTCCGGAATGACTCGTAAATTTATTTCCCGATTAATGCCAAGGAAGGAACGGAGTGTTTGCATTTGGTCCTCTACTTCGATGCGGGCATTCATCATATTGGTTTCTTCTGTCAGTTTGTTTATTTCCAGCTGTAGCATTTCGTTTTCAGTTATGGTTCCTATATTATATCTTCCCTCGGCATACCTGTATAAAGTATCGGCAGAAGCATAGTTGTAGGCGGCTATGTCAAGATTAGTTTGTGCAGTTGCCAGGTTGAAGAAAAGAGTGCTGGTTTCTGAGGCTACAAGTTCCAATGCTTCTGCATATGCTTTACGGGCTTCCCGGTAGCGAAGGGGTTCGATACGGTGATCCCATTTTAAAGAATTATATCCAAAAAGTTGCTGCTCGTAACCTATTACTATGGGTTGGGTGTTATACGCTGTATGATTATCTTCAAATTCATCAATGCGTTGGGTGGTACTTTTTACAAACAAGCTGCCACCGGTAAACCATATATTTTGATTTATTTTAAGGCTGAGATCTGTGCTTAACTGGTCTTGCTGGATAAATTGATTTGTTCCATCCGGTTGGGTAATCTTGTTTATCTCCCGATTTAGGGTAGGAGATGAAGTTAATGTGACGGAGGGAAGATAATTCGCCCGGAAAAAACGGTAGTTCCAATAAGCTGCCCGATAGGTATGACGGGCAGCTTGTGCTTCCGGTGAGTTTTCTTGTGCTATTTCAATAGCTTGTTGCAAACTCAATGTTATTGATTCTTCTTGTTGTGCTGTGGCTGTTTCCGGGCGAAGCAGAAGAGAAAGTGCTATAATACAATATAGTTTCATGTTCGTTTTTTTTTATGTCTTTATACCTATTAGTACTTTTGGCTTATAGTTAGGTGAACAGGAGTGGGTCTTCGGTGTCTTCTTTGGATAAGTCGCTTTTTATTTTGGTTAATGCTTCCTTTGCTTTTTCATGACCGTTGTCTATAGCTTTTTGGAACCAGAACCGGGCTTGTTGTAAGTCTTTTTTTACACCTTTACCCCACTGATACATGCGGCCCAGGTTGTATTGTGCAGGAGCATTCCCCTGTAAAGCAGCTTTGGTCAGCCACTCAGCTCCTTTAGCAAAGTCTTTTTCCATTCCTTCGCCATAACAATACATATTTCCTATATTATATTGAGCTATCGGATTATTCTTATCTGCTGCTTTTTTAAACCAAAAATAAGCTTCTTCAAAGTCTTTGGGAACCCCAAGTCCGTTTTTATATAAATAACCGATATTGTTCATGGCGTCCGTATTACCATGAGCTACAGAACGTAGGTACCAAGTCATAGCAATGTAACAATCCTTACGTACTCCCCAACCGTTTTTATAAAGGCTTCCCATGCCAATTTGAGCTTCTGGATTTCCTTGAGTGGCAGCTCTGTTCAACCATTTGAAAGCTTGGCTGTAATCCTTAGTGACTCCCAAACCATATGTGTACATAAAACCTATATTGTTTTCAGCATACGTGTTTCCGCCCGCTGCCGATTGATGAAAAAGTTTCAAAGCCTTATCATAATCAATTTCACCTCCTAAGCCTTTTAAATACATATCGCCTGTCAGATATTGGGCATGATGGGCCGTATCAATGTGAGCTATCTTTTCTAATAACTCGCGTGCTTTTTCATATTGTCGATTAACATAGTGAGTTTGTGCTTCTTCCCACAATTGATGGCAGTCACCTATATAAAGCATATAGATCTTATTGCCGAATAGAGTTACTATGCTTGCTATAAGGCATAAATTGATAGCTATTACTGATTTTTTTTTCATAACTTAATATATTAGTATTGTAGACTAATCAAATAGCGTGCCATTATCTTATCTCTTTGTTTACCAGATTTTTGTGGGATAAAAGATAATGATGTCTCTGTGCGGATACGCACTATTTTTGTGCGTATCCGCACAGACAACACATTAAAAAAAACAATATCTTTGCAAAAAAGCGGATAGAAAATCTTTTATTCGTATAACAAGATATATTGAGGATAAAATAATGAATGCAAAAGGAAAAATATTGATTATAGATGATAATGAGGACGTGCTTTTTGCACTAAACCTTTTATTGGATCCCTACGTGGAAAAAATAAAAGTTACTACTCAACCGACTCGTATTGAGCATTTCATGACTACTTTTCAACCTGATGTTATTTTGCTTGATATGAATTTTCGTCGGGATGCTATCAGCGGGCAGGAAGGATTCGATTGTCTAGAGCAGATATTAAAGTTAGATCCGCAGGCTATTGTCTTGTTTATGACTGCTTATGCGGATACAGATAAAGCAGTACGGGCCATTAAGGCTGGAGCTATTGACTTTATTCCCAAACCTTGGGAAAAAGAAAAACTACTTGCTACGCTTTCATCGGCTATCAAACTTCGTGATTCTCGTAAAGAGGTCAGGCAACTGAAAGAACAAGTTGTAGCATTGAGCGCGCAGGATGAAGAGATGCCTCAAATGATAGGTCACTCAGCGCCTATGCGAGAGGTTTTTGATACTATTCGGAAATTATCGGATACTGATGCTAATATTTTGATATTGGGTGAAAATGGAACCGGTAAAGATTTGGTGGCCCGTTCTCTACGTTATTTTTCTCCTCGTCGTGAATGTCCTTTTATAACGATTGACTTGGGGAGCATACCTGAATCATTATTCGAAAGTGAATTGTTCGGCTATGAAAAAGGGGCTTTTACAGATGCCCGCAAAGCAAAGGCGGGACGTATGGAGGTGGCATCAGGAGGAACGCTTTTTTTGGATGAAATAGGGAATTTGTCATTACCTATGCAGGCCAAATTACTAACAGCCATAGAAAAACGGCAGATTTCACGTTTGGGAGCAACGGATATAATTCCTATTGATGTTCGGTTGATAAGCGCAACAAATGTAAATATCCGAGAATTGGTGGAGGAGGGTAATTTCCGTCAAGACCTGTTGTATCGTATCAATACGATTGAGATTACTATTCCTCCATTGCGGGAAAGGGGAGAGGATGTTCTCTTACTGGCTGATTATTTCTTACAAAGGTATACTCATAAATATAAGAAAGAGATAAACGGACTGAGCCGCGAAGCCAAGCAGAAACTCATGCGTTACCATTGGCCGGGTAATGTCCGCGAATTGCAGCATGCCATAGAACGGGCAATTATTCTTTCGGACTCGCCATTGTTAAAGCCTGCAAATTTCATGTTGCAGCCACAACCCGAGAAGAGGGTGAATACGGATGAGATACTGAACTTGGAACAATTAGAACGCAATGCCATAGAACGTGCTATGAAACGCAGCGAAGGGAACTTGAGTCGTGCAGCGGAATATTTGGGGATTACCCGTTACGCTCTTTATCGGAAACTTGAAAAATTAGGGTTATGAGTCGTTTACAAACTTTACGGATGATAGCTTGTATGTTATTAATGGGGGTAGTAGCTATAGCTGCATATCTCTTTTATCAACATTCGCTCTATTTTTGCTTGTTTTTTTCGCTGATGATTATGGCAGGTATTATCATTTATATCTGTCAGTGGCAGTATAAAACGACCCGTATGATATCGCGAATGATAGAAGGTATTCGTTATGCAGATTTCTCTTTGAGTTTTTCTACCCAGCACAAAACTCGTACAGAACAACGATTGGCACAAGAAATAAATAATGTTGTTGCTGAATTCCGTACTCGGTTGTCCGAGAATGAAGAGCGATATCAATATTATGAAACATTATTGAATACTGTTGACAGCAGTTTGCTGGTAGTAGATAGTCAGTGCAATATACATTGGATGAACCGGGCAGCCATGCAGGATTTGTGCGGTTATCGTATTCATTCTGTCAGGGAATTGGCTCTGTTAAATTCTGATTTTCCTACTATTATCCTGTCATTACAGCCTGGAGAAATTAAAACAGTACGAATACATAAAGGAGATATTATACAAGAATTGGCTGTTACGGTATCCGAATATTCCGCTCAACATGGTACGGAACTCCGGTTGGTTAATTTAAAGAATATCCATGCTGTATTGGAGGAAAATGAGATGGAAGCATGGCAGAAGCTGATTCGTGTACTCACTCATGAAATAATGAACTCCATTGCGCCCATTATTTCATTAAGTGAAACATTAAGTGAGCGTGCTGTACAAAATGGTATGAATGAGAGAGATTACAATATCATGTTGCAAGGGATGCAGACTATTCATAGAAGAAGTAAAGGGTTGCTGAATTTTGTGGAAAACTATCGTAAACTTTCTCGTCTGTCTGTTCCGATACTGGCTCCAGTAAATATAGGTGATTTACTGAGTGATATGAAAAAACTGTTTCCTAATAAAAACATACAATATATATATAAAGTAGAAAACCCAGAAACGACACTGATGCTGGATCGTTCACAGATAGAACAAGTATTAATCAATTTACTAAAGAATGCAGGTGAGGCTTGTGTAGAGCAAATCTATCCCGAAGTTATCATTAGCACACATTGTGATTTAGAAAAACATCTATTTTTCCTTTCTGTCTGTGATAATGGTAGTGGCATTCTTCCAGAAGTATTGGATAAAATCTTTGTTCCTTTTTTTACAACGAAGCCAACAGGTAGTGGTATAGGACTCAGTTTATGCAAACAAATTATGAATTTACATGGTGGAAGTATCTCGGCGAGTAGTGAAATCGGAAAGGGGAGTTGTTTTACACTGAAATTTCTTTGCTGCGGATAAAAAAAAGTTTTAAGATTAATGTTTTGATTTATAATTTGATAAGTAATAATGCGAAAAAAAGTAGAAAAAAATCGCTTTAAATATTTGCATATATAAAAAAAAGCCGTACCTTTGCATCGCTTTTGAGAGATAAAGCGATTGAAAAAATAAAAAAAAGATTCGGGGTGTAGCGCAGTCCGGTTAGCGCACCTGCTTTGGGAGCAGGGGGTCGTGGGTTCGAATCCCGCTACCCCGACAAAAGAAAAAGGCTTTGATAATCAGTGGTTTGATGCTGTTTTCAAAGCCTTTTTTATTATAAAAATCTTCATTTTATTGATTAAAAAAAAGGAATTTTTGCCCATCAATGGACACAAAAACTTATCCAAAACTTATCCTTTAATTTTAATCAGTATGGCAACTCTCAAACTAACAATTTTCAAAGCAAAAGTTTTAAAAGATGGCAGACATAAAATTAGAGTGGCCGTTTGCCATAAGCAGGAAACTTGCTACATTATCACTCGGTTTATCATAGATAATCTCTCCCAGTTCAAGAACGGACAGGTGGTAAAACGCCCGGATGCCGCAATGATAAATACAAAATTGCGTAATCTTCTCAATAAGTATCAGGAAAGATTGGACAAGATAGATAATCCAGGTATCTATTCATGTACACAGTTGAAGGATTTCATCTTAAGGGAATCTGTGGATACACAGGGGGAATCATTTAAGTCTGTGTGTGATGCATATATTGAGGAACTGTTTAAAAACAGTAAAACCAACTATGCTAATATGATGAGGGAAAGTGAGGCTCATTTCTTGAAGTTCCTGCGTGGGGATGTACGACTTGTCGATATTACCCCGGAACTTATAGAGCAATATGCAGCGTATCTTGAAAAAAAGAATTGGAGCCGGGCGACATTGGGGATAGTAATGAGAAATACGCGGACAATCATAAACAGGGCGATAAAAAAGAGAAAGGTTTCATATAATGTACATCCTTTTGTAGATTATTCTATTCCGCAATCTCCTGTACGCGATGTCAGTATCAGGCTGGAGTCTTTGTCCAAGATACTTAATGCTGAGGTTGATAGTAATTATCTGTCAGTAGCCAGAGATTTGTTCTCTCTTTCATTTTATCTCGGAGGTATTAATATGACTGACTTGATGGATATGGATTTTAGAAACTCTAGGTATATACAATACTCCCGTAAGAAGATTATGGGGCGGACTTCCAATGCAAATGTCATTATATTGCCTGTTCACGAGAAAGCAGCCTGTATTATAGCAAAATGGATGAATCCAAGAACCGGTAAGCTGGATTTTCATTATAATTTCACTTATAAGAATTTCTCTCGTCATATATCACGGGGAATAGCGAAGCTTGCAAAGGAACTTGGGATAAAGGAACGTGTGGTTTACTACTCCGCCCGGAAAACCTTTGCACAATTAGCTTCAGAACTAGGGATACCTGATGGAGTGATAGACTACTGTTTAGGGCATTCGGACAAGAGTAGGGGAGTGATACGCTATTACGCTAAGGTAAGGGAGAAACAAGCGGAAATAGCCGTCAATCGGGTGATTGATTATGTGGACCATCCGGAGAAATATAAGGAGTTTTTGGAAATGAGAGCAGACATCATGCTGATGAAGTCCTAACCTAAAAATCAAGCGGTTATCTATAAAAGACGGCCGCTTGATTCGTTTACTGAATAATAAAAGAATATCATTTACTGTTTTCAATATTTGCTCTGATTTGTTTCAAAATCAGAAACGGCCCTCCCATCTTATAGTTCCCTAAGTTTTGTTTTGCTTGCATGATACAGCTTTCAATAGTAAGTTTCAAATTCGGGGTAAAAGCCGCTTTGTTAATCTGCATTTCTTTTGGAAGTTCATTAGCATGGTTATTGAACCATACGATCATTTCATTCAATTCCTCTTCGGAATAAGATTCTTTTTTTTCAGCCATAATACATAAGTTGATGTTAATAGTGTGCAAAGATAAAGGAACATATAATTCATGGGTTATCTTTTAACAGAAATATTATCAAAATAAAACCGTCCCTACTTATCACAAGCCGGAACGGTTCAGATTAGTTATGTTTTGACAATCTACTTCACATTTTATTGAACAAAATACCAATGGATTTGTTCAAAGGGATTTGCCTATTTCTAAAAATATTTGTTGTCACATTATTACGTATTACAAAAAAGGAGGGCATCGTGCATCACGAGCCCCCAAAACTTTTATTATGAGATTGGCTTCTACTCCAAAATCACAGGGCAAAGATAGTGAAAATTCTATTCTTGCCTGCTGAATATATAATTCTATTGGAAAATTGTATTTTTTGCTATATAAATTTCGATAACAATTGTATAAAAAAACACTCCGACTCATCACGAGCCAGAGTATTCAACTTATGAATTTCAAGTTTTATTATGAGGAATCATTATTACGCCAATGTTTTTTTTCGCCAACAGCGCAACAATAATCAGTACGGTTACACAAACACAGGCAAAACCGAATTGTTCATGGAAATAAAAAAACTTCCCGACTTATCACAAGCAGGGAAGTCTTAATCATAAATTTAAAGTCTTATTATAAGAAATCGTTTCCACGTTGTCGCCTGACCACCGCCAGTACGATAACAACAAGAACTGCCCCACTAACACATGCCAGAACTATTTGTTCAAGCAATTTGGATTCTCTTTTATCCTTCATCACTTCAGTGTACTCTTTCTCATGGATATCGGAAGAGCATTTCTTGTCGGCATTGAGTTTGATAGTATCGTTTATAACTGTTTTCTTGTCTTTTGCCTGATTGAAATTTCCCTCTATTTGCCCATCTGCCAGTAACGGAGGTTTCCCGGTCAGGCTATCGGGCGGTTTTCGGGTATCATAGATACAGAAATCAATCACATAGTTACTATTAGTAGTAATGAGTTCGCTCAAAGAGGTACTTGATCCGTGTACGATGTTGACAGATTCACTGGCGCTATCTTTGCTGATTACTTCTACATCGGACTTGACAGATTTATGCGAGCTGCCACATGATCCGAACAGCAGAAGTAACACTACTGCAACAAATATCCAGAAATATATCCTCTGTTTCATAATCTCAGTTTTTAGACATAAAAAAAGCAGTAAAACCGTTGGGAATTACCGCTTAATGTTAAATAGTTACTTTATTTTGCGTTTTTGAATATTTAATTTTATCTTTGCGCCATGAAGATAGCCCTTGATACATTGAAAGGCTACGTTGACCGTAGCTCACTAGTGTAGATGTATGGGGGTTATCTTTTTTTTGCACCTTTAGATTGGTTCATATCCCTATTATAGTTGCTAGGTTTAAAACTCCAATGGCTATATGGATAGTCCCATCTATCAGATGGGTAAGAAATACCTGTGCTTTCTCCTATATTGAAATTAGGGCGTAATATCCTTATTCTTTTACTTATACGCTTAAAAAGAAGTTCTTTTAATTTGGTTCTATTTCCTCTTTTATTCGTTATCGGGTCTTTGATTTTATGTTTATTGTTTAATCTAAAGCAAATAGAGCCTAATACCAAGTCCATTAATTGAAGTGGTATATGTTTTTTTGAATTAACTTCTTGAATATCTCCATATCGTAATTTTATTTTTGCTTTCTTAAAACCTGAATCATTATTCAGTCTATACAAGTATTCTTCAAATTTGGCTTTATCTGGTCCTTTCATTGGAATGTCGTCAATAAACAATTTCAATGTTATGTCTTCTTTTGTCTGATTAGAATATTGCAATCCAAAAGAATGTTTTATAAACTGATAATATAAAAACGAGAATCCATTGCGTTTGTGCTCACTCGTTAATCCTACTGGGACGTATTGATTATTTCTAAAGAATATACGAATCTTTATTAAGTCGTTTTCGAGCAAATCAAATATGAAATCAACCAGTGAACAATATTTTTCATACGTATACTGATTCACTTTCTGCCACTTGATTTCTTCGTTGGTAAGCCCCAATTCTTCAACTTTGTATTTCATCATCTGCAATACATTGCCGAAATCCTTAGATTTTATAAGAATACCTCCATAGAAATTTGAGTAGAACTCTCCTTCCTTATCACTTTCGTCAAACCATATATAGTACGTCATACTTTTACATATATTATTTTGCAAAGAAAACAAATTACTGCTATACTATATATGAATCTCTATTTTTTAACAATTAAATCGGTAATTCCAACAAGTCAAAGAACGCTTTTGATTAAACAATTATCTTACACAATCTCAATCGTTATACTCTCACCCTTTCTCTGCGCATCCTTAACTAGCACGTTGAGTCTGTCGGATGTGTAGCGTGATTCGGTCAGCCGTCCGACTTTCGTGTTTTTTCCCACAAGAATGCAGCCGGAAGAATCATCAGCCGTGTTGCCAGGATGAATGAGGATGCCTTCGAATGCCGGTACATTCAGCAGTCTCGGCAGATTGCGTCCGAATTTAGGTGACCAGTTGAACACTACCTTGTATTCACCATAAGGGATGGCTGTCTTTCCGGGTACTTTCCTTTCCCTGTTCAGATCACGGACAGTGTCTTCCAACGTGTTACAGAAGAATTTTCCGTCCACATACAACCGCCCGACAGTATAGCCGGGCTTTTTCCATAATCTCTCAACTTTTAGTTTCATTTTTTTTCCTCCTTCTTGTTTTCATTATCAAACAATATCTGAGCCATGATCTTGGCGATATCATCCTTGTTCTCGATGATCACACTCATAGTCTTTTCTGCTTTGCGCAACTCCGCTTTTTCCCATGATTTTTCACGAACTGATTTAAACTCACAGAAAATGCAGTAACCCGTCCAAATCATTGAAAAAACAGGAAAGGGGATAACCACACAGCATAACAGATCAATGAAGCACAACTCTATAAATGGAGTGAAATACTTCTTCGCCTTGACTGCTGTTTTCTTATACCCCGTGGATGTTCTTGCCTCCCCGCGTTGTTTGGCCTTCATTATCCCTGAGACCAGATCTACAAACATTGCACCGATAGTGGCTGCGATACACAGGGCTATCAGTACAATGTGTATCATCATGTGCTCATTAATAAAATTGTAAATTACGTCTTTCATTACTTTGTCTTGATTATAAAATATATTGTTTCAAAGATATGTCTATTTACTTGCGTCATTGTTGCAGAATTACTTAAATCCATTGCCACGATATGACAACAAAAAAAGAGCTTGATGACAATATTTATTGCCATCAAGCTCTTGGTTACACTGCAAAGATAGTGATAAAAAACGATTTACCGAAGAAGAATATAAATATATTGAATCGGACTGGAATGTAAAAAATTATATTACAGACTAGCATCATTATCATTTTTTAGCTAATTTTGCACCAATTATTTAATAAATATCTGATAACATTAGTTTAAAAAGCGTTATGTTCGTCTTGTAAATCGGGATATATGGATTCTCCAAATGAGAAGGGATAGTATGATGTTTTCTTACATCATAAAGTAAATCACTATTGTTGTATTTCTCTATTGGTCATTCTTATAGTTCTCTGTTTACAATATAGCATGGCAGTTCCACGCTTGATTTTTTTTGGTAATGGCCTTTTGAGGGACTGGGGAGGCATGTTTTTTATGGAAAGAAGTATTATTAGTAAAAATGTGATCCGCAAGATGTGGATTGCAGGCTTTGTGATGTGTGCATTCGGTTTGCCTTCCTGCTCCGATGATTATGACGACTCAGAACTTCGAAACAATCTTGAGAATCTGGAAGACCGGATTACGGCTCTTGAGGAATGGCAGAAGGCTGTCAACACGAATATCCAGTCATTGCAAAGCATTGTCTCAGCTCTAGAAAACAGGAATTTCATCACAGGCGTCACCCCTTTAATGGAGAATGGAAAGGAAACCGGTTACACTATCACTTTCCAGAGCGGATCCCCCATCATTATCAGACACGGCAAAGACGGTGTTGACGGTGAGGATGGAACGGACGGGCAGAACGGTACTGACGGCAAAGACGGTTCAACCCCGGTTATCGGTGTGGCAAAGGATAGTGACGGAGTGTATTACTGGACTGTGGACGGAGAGTTCCTGCTTGATGGTGACAAGAAGATTCCTGTAACCGGTCCTGAAGGTGACAAGGGAGATGCCGGAGATGACGGCATCACACCTCATATCGGCGAGAACGGAAACTGGTGGATAGGCACGACCGATACAGGGATAAAGGCACAGGGTGAACAAGGACCTTCCGGTATTACTCCTCATATCGGTGAGAACGGAAACTGGTGGATAGGTACGACTGATACAGGGATAAAGGCACAGGGAGCCAAAGGGGACGACGCCATTGCCCCCCAAGTTCAAATCAACGCCACGACAAATGAATGGGAAATCTCAACGGATGGCGGCAAAAACTGGAAATCGACAGGGATTAAGGCGACCGGGGAGAAAGGCGACAGGGGGGATGCGGTATTTGCGGAAAACGGAGTGGACTACACAAGTGATCCTGATAATGTCATATTCACTCTGGCTGACGGAAAGACCAAGCTGACCGTACCACGTACCAAAATATTATCTGTCAAGTTCAAGGATGGTTGCGATATTTTCTCGGTAACTTCCGTTAGTAATATAATTGATATTGAATTTATTGGTTTGACAACAGAAAATTATAAGGCTTTGGTTGCGGAATTGAGAAGCAAGGACGGTACTACAGATATAGACATTGTGACCCGTGCTGAAAATAAGGATGTGGAAATTAAGGAACCTGTATTTACGGATGGGAAATGTACCGGAACGACAGTCAAAATCAACAAGAAAGAAATAAGTGGAGAAAAGACCGTTCTGAAAGTGACTCTTATAGATAACAACGGGCAGGAAATTTCAGTTTCCCGTATCGTGAAATTCTTTGGTGCGGGTGCTCTTGGTGAAGCCGCCCAGAACGGAGGTAGCTTTACATTGTCTGATGACATTATTCTGGAGAAGCCGGTTGAGGTGGCAAAAGGAAAGGAACTTGTATTGGATCTAAACGGTAAAACCATCTCTAATTCAACAAACATTTATAGTGGAAATAATTGGTCTGCCATTTCTGTTCAAGGTGGGACACTGACAGTAAAGAACGGTACGATTAAAGCGAAAGAGGGTGACTGTTACGTGTTTGATGTCCGTGATGGTGGCAAGCTGATTATAGAAAGCGGAGTTTACATTGGGAATATTTCTGCAATATATTGCTATGAAGGTGAGGTCATTGTAAAAGGTGGCGAGTTCTCTATACAACAAAAGTCAAGCAGTGGAGATTACAGGTTCCTTTGTAACTGCCTGGATGGGAACTATCAAAATGGAACTGCCAAAATCAGTATATCCGAAGGTACGTTTGCGGGATTCAATCCGGCAAATAATCTGGCTGAAGGTAAGGATACTAATTTCTTGGCGCAAGACGGGAAATATATGACTGTGAAAACTAGTGAATTGCCGGATTCTTACGGGACATGGGAAGTTAAGGAATATGCCAATAGTACAAGTTTCCAAGATATCATCAACAACAGTGAGGGAGCAGCGGTCTATTTGCCGGAAGTTGTTTCATTCAATGATGAGAATGTTGTGCTTGATGGAGGTGCGGAAGGAGTGACTTTACAAGGCAATCCGGTGTATTTCAATGGTACAAATGTCAGTGTGAAAGGTATAACATTTGATAACGGGCATAATGCCAAAGGAAACGGTTCTGCTGTATATGTCAATGAAGGACAATGCAAGAATATTACATTTGAGAACTGCACATTTACCAATTCCGAATGGGATGCCATCCAGTTGACAGATAAGGATATCTCATCAGTGACCATTAGAAATTGCACATTTAAAAACACTGTGCCAGGTTACCGCTATATACATCTTGAACTGACAGATAAAAACGGTCTTACAGTAAATGAGAATGCCCGTGTCGAAATCACCGGATGTACTTTTGAAAATATATCAAAAGATTATTGTAAGGATTCAGCCATTACAATTGCTGGATTCAAACTTAAAAATATGACTATTCAGGATAATATTGTAAAAGGTGCAGGTGCGGACAAGTTAACCACAGATATCATTTGGATATGTGACGGTATTGAATTCGGTACATTAATGCCTGAAGAAGAACTTAATAAGGCATTTATATACAAATAGGTCATAAGAACGGAATAATCAATCAGAATTTTTCCAAAAGCTCCGGGGCAAATCTCGCTTCGGAGTTTTTTATTTTTCTGAAATCTTATACGATCTGGGCTGTTCTACTATCTAAAAATTGAAAGGTGATGATATCCGGATTTATTAATAGAAAACAAATAGGATTCATGGAATCTACCGGTTGTCTATAAAATCAGATGTTCTCAAGCCTTTATCGGGAAACATCTTTACTTTTTTCCTTTTCCTTTGAACGCTTTTCAAATCACGCACAATGGTGCTGGAAAGTACCTCCGAATAAATCTGTGTGGTCTTTACGGAAGTATGTCCGAGCAGCTTCTGGACTGTTGTAATCGCAACTCCCTGATGAACCAGCAGGGTGGCACAGGTATGACGGCTCACATGGTAGGTTATCCGCTTTTTGATACCACATAACCCGGCCAGCTTTCGAAGCTGCTTATTCACTTCCGAGTTGCAAGGCAAAGCGGCAAAACTTCCGATATCCGGATAACGGTTAAGAATGCCCAATGCCCTGCTTTCAAACAGCAGATGCAACGGCAGACGGATTTCCACCCCTGTCTTGACGGATTTGAAGCACAGCCACCGCTTGCCGTTTATTCTAATGAAATTATTAGGTGTGAGCTGGCAGAAGTCAGAATAGCGCAATCCGGTATAACAGCAGAACAGGAAGGCATCGAGCACATGGCGCATGGATTCCTCTTCCACCTCGACCGTTTCCAGTTTCTTCAGCTCGTCCGGGGTAAGAAACTCATGTCTGCCTTTCTCCTGCTTGATTTTGTATTTTCTGAACGGATAAGCGTCCGCGTGCATATATCCCTGGTTGATTGCCTCATTGACCAAGGTACGGAGCTGTCTCATGTGCTTGGCTATCGTATTGACCGCATTGCCCTTTTCCCTTAAGTATTGCTCAAAATCACGAAGGAATGTATAGGTAATATCCTTGAAGTCCAATCCGGAACGGAAGTCATTCAAGACCGCCAGTGTAGAGTGCAGGTTGTCCTTGGTGGACTGCTTCTTGTCCGAATTGTCAATGGCTGATTTGGCGAAAGTGGAGAAGCTGATATTCACGGCACTTTTCTTCTTGACAGCATCCTTCAGTAGTGAGAGTGTGGCAGGTATTCCGCGCTTCCAATACCCCAACTCTATGCCTTGCAGATACAGGATGTATTCATAGAGCATTGTGTTGAGTTCGTTAGATTGGGGATGGTTAATGACTTGTGCCCCCTCACGGCTCCAGCACTCCGGCTTGAGGTAAACATTGGTCTTCAGGTAGATTTTCCTTTGGTTCAAATAGGCTTCAACCTGTACAAGAGCCGTGCCCTGCCTGTTAAGTGTGTTCTGGCGGTTATATACAAGACGGTATCTGATTTTATCCATTTTTCCGCAAAGATGCTATTTAATGCACAAACGACAAAAAAATGGAGTGCAAATATTCCCGCCTTGCTATAATGATGGTGGTGGTTACAAAAAAAAATGTCATAGTAGGATATGTTTTTATTATTGTTTTCGTAAACGGAGAATTTATTTATAAAAAAAATATCATTTAATAGGGATATTAAAGCAATAATTATATATTTGCATCGAAAAACTAAAATAACCTTTTTAATAAGCTAGTTTGTTAATCTGAAAATTTTAAAGACGTCAAAGACAAAATGATCAAATCGGACTTAAATCATTTTAAATACATCTTTATATTGAATCTATGAAAAAAGATCGACTGAAATTAGTAAGCGCGATGTTGCTTGTATCCGGACTTCCTGTTGGATATGTTCAGGCAGCATCTTATGCACCGGTTGCGGAAATTCACTCTGTACAGCAGGCAAATCCTTGTACGGGTATGGTTGTGGACCAGAACGGTGAGACCGTTATCGGTGCATCGGTTGTCGTTAAAGGTACAACCAATGGAACCATCACCGGCATTGACGGGGATTTTACTCTCAACAACGTAAAGACTGGTGATGTCATTCAAATCTCCTACATTGGCTATATTACCCAGGAAGTGGTATGGGAGGGGAGGACTCTTAATGTGACTCTGAGAGAGGACAGTCAGACATTGGAAGAAGTGGTGGTGGTTGGTTTCGGCTCTCAGAAAAAGGCCAACTTGACCGGTTCTGTGTCACAAGTGAAGATGGACGAAGTTTTGGGTAGTCGTCCTGTAGTGAATGCCATGAGTGCCCTACAAGGTACTATGCCGGGGTTACAGATAACTCCCAACGGTGATGCCAGCGGTCCCGGACAAGCCAAGAATTTCAATATCCGCGGTACAACTTCCATCAACGGTGGTTCTCCTTTGGTCTTGATTGACAACGTGCCGGGTGATATTGACATGCTAAATCCCGAAGACATCGAGAGCATATCCGTGCTGAAGGATGCGGCTTCTTCTGCGATCTATGGTGCACGTGCGGCTTTCGGTGTAATCTTGGTTACTACCAAGAAAGGCAGGAAGGGCGAGAAGTTCACTGTGAACTATAACAACAATTTTGGTTTTCAGAAATCCATCAATCGCCCTGAAATAGCTGACGGCCTGCAATGGATGCAAGCATATCTGGATGCGGAATTCAATTCCGGAAATTACTATACAGGACAAAGCATCCGTCTGTGGCAGCAGTATCTTGCCGAGTACAGAAAGAATCCGGGACAATTCCAGACAACGGGTGATGGCATTTACGTTAGTCCGGAAGACGGATTGCAGTATTATTTGAACGAAAAGAACGTGTATGACAACATGCTGGATGATTTCGGTTTCCTACAGACACATAATGCCTCTGTCAGCGGTGGTACCGAGCGTCTGCTTTATCGTATGTCCGTGGGCTATACTGATGAGCAAGGTACACTTGTGACTGATAAGGACCGTTTCAAACGCCTTGGTGGAAGTGCTTTCATTCAGGCGGACATCACTCCTTGGCTGGTCCAGTCAGTGGACATCCGTTATGCTCAGAGCGAAAAGAACATGCCGGTGACTTCCACCCGGACAGGTTTGTATGACATGCGACTCCCAAGCATCTATCCGGAAGGGACATTGACGGTGGGCGACGGCCGAGAATTGCCTACCAACACTCCCTACAATCTTTTGATGATGGCAACCGACAACAATACCATAACAGATAATGCGCGTATTTTGTCTAAAACCGTCTTGAAGCCACTCAAGGGCTGGGATATCGTGTTTGAATACACTTTTGACAAGAAGATGAGCAACAACCGCATCAACAGAGCCATGTATGAATATACGTCCGTAGAAAAAGCTGTCATGACCACGGCGGACAACTCCAGCCTGGAAACCAAGAATGCCACCACGGACTATAATGCCATCAATCTGTATAGTACCTACCGGCATACATGGAGCGAGAAACACAATTTCAGCATCATGGCAGGTTTCAACCAGGAGTCAAGCGATTATCGCTCCATCTATGCCAAATCCTTGGATATGATCAATGATAACTATCCTTCCCACAATACTGGCACAAATGAAACTAAGACTGTTACCGAAGAGCATTCCGAATATACGGTACGCGGTGCTTTTTATCGGCTGAATTATGACTACGAGGGTAAATATCTGTTCGAGACCAACGGTCGTTATGACGGTTCTTCCAAATTTCCTAAAAATGACCGTTTCGGCTTCTTCCCCTCCGTGTCCGTGGGATGGAATATTGCCCGGGAAACCTTTATGGAAAAGACACAAAGCTGGTTGGGAGAGCTGAAACTCCGTGCTTCCTGGGGACAGATCGGTAACCAGGCCATCAACCCCTATCAGTTTGTTCCTTTGATGGAATCCTACAAACCGGGATGGATTGTCAACGGTACCAAACCCACCTCGGTCAAGGCACCGGGATTGGCAAGCACCAACTTCACATGGGAAACCGTAGAAACCCTTGATTTCGGTTTCGACATTTCAGCATTGAACGGACGTCTGCAAGGTACTTTTGACTGGTATCGCCGGGATACCAAGGATATGTTGGCACCGGGATTCGAACTTCCGGCACCAATCGGTGCAGCCGCCCCGCTGCAAAACACCGCCGACCTCCGTACCAAAGGATGGGAATTGAATCTGAGCTGGCGTGACCGTATCGGTGACGTGGGATACAGCATCGGATTCAATCTCTATGACTCCAAGACAGAAGTGACCAAATACAATAATGAATCATATATCCTGTTTAAGAGTGACGGTTCAAATAACTATTATAACGGTTATGAAATCGGTACCATCTGGGGATATGAAACCGACGGCTTCTATACCGTTGACGACTTTACGGACACCCAGACCTGGCAGCTGAAGGAAGGCGTGATTTCAGTAGAAGGGGTAAATCCGCGCCCTGGTGACATCAAATACAAGAATCTGCGTGACGATGAGAACAGTACCAACCGAATTGACGGAGGTGACGGCACACTTGCCAACCCTGGCGACCGCAAGGTTATAGGTAACAGTGCCCTGCGTATGCAATACGGTATCAATCTTGGTGTCAACTACAAGGGATTTGACTTGAGCGTGTTGTTGCAAGGTGTGGGCAAACGCGATGTTTGGATCAATGACGCCCGTCGCTGGCCTTTCGCTTCCGGCAAATTCGGTCAGATTTTCAGTGACCAGCTTGACTACTGGAAACCGGTGGATCCTGCCAACGGCAACTGGGAGCCGGTAAATCCCAATCCTGAATTCTACCGCATATACGGTGAATTAAACAATGCAGGACATAACCAGCGTGCCCAGACTAAATACCTGTTGGACGGTTCCTATCTGCGCGTCAAGAACATCACCTTGAGCTATAGTTTTCCCAAATCCCTGCTGACTCCTGTCGGTCTCAATGGTTTGAAGGCGTTCGTCAGCTGCGAGAATCTGCACACTTTCCACCACCTGCCCGATGGATATGACCCCGAACGTCTTTCATGGAACTATCCGTTCTACCGTACAATTTCGTTTGGAATCAACGTAACCCTCTAAAGAACAGAATATAATGAAAAAAATAATATATACAGCATTAGTCGCTACAGGACTGACTTTGAGTGCCTGCAATGACAGTTTTATGGAACGTTATTCAGATACAAGTCTCACCGAAAATACAGTGTTCGGCAACTACAATACCTTCAAGACCTATGCATGGGGCCTGTATGAAGTGTTTACCAATGGAAACATTCTCCGCCGCATTGGCAGTGACGGGGCTTATGCAAGTTCCAGATCTTATTTCGGTGATGTCTATGCGGGTTACCTGATGGAAAGGCAAGGCGGTGGAAACCCGTATGCATTCCAGAATATCAGCAGCGTGGCATCCGGCAACGGATGGAGTTTCGGCTACATTCGCTCGGTCAACGTGATGCTGGCAAATATTGACAAATCGACAATGAGCGATGTAGAAAAAGAACATTGGCGTTCTGTGGGGTACTTCTTCCGTGCCTACTTCTATGCCGAACTGATAGCCCGCTTCGGCGATGTGCCTTGGGTGGATCATACATTGGCAGAAGATGATACTGAAATAGCCTTGGGTAAACGTACCCCGCGCAAAACTGTGGCGGACAATGTACTCAAGGATTTAATCTATGCTGAAGAACATATCAAACCTGACGGTGACGGCGACAATACCATCAATACCAATGTGGTGAGGGCCTTGATTTCACGGTTTTCCCTGTTTGAAGGCACGTGGCGCAAATACCACAATTTGGGTGACTATGACAGGTATTTTGACGTATGTGTAGAATATTCTGGAAGGCTGATGACAGCAGTTCCCGACTTGCATACCGATTGGGGTGAAATGCTGACTTCTAATCTTGCCGGAATGAAAGGCATCCTCCTCTATAAGGAATATGTACCGTCTGAAGAGAACAATTATGCCATGCATTTGGTGGAACGTACTTCCACCCATAACATTGAAATGCCCCAGCACATCATTGATATGTACCTTTGTTCCGACGGCAAGCCTGTCAGCACCAGCGGGAAGTATGAATGGGGAAAGACCGACAAGACCATGTACTCCACTTTCCGCAATCGGGACCGCCGTTTGCTGGAAACCGTGGCTCCTCCTTATCAGGTAGTCAATCATGGCAATACAAGCTGGGATTATGTGGACGGTAAACGGGAATATATGGATCTGTTGGGAGTTACCAGAATGACTGGTTATGGCGGCGGCAACGGTGAGGCTGGCAAACACAAAGTGTTCCCCATGATGAACTGGGCGGGAAACATTCTCCATGTAGTCCCCCATTTCTTTACCAATCAGGATGGTGTGGGGTTCTGCGTAGCTAAAAGCGGAAATTATGTATGGAGACTCTACAACGTATGGGACAGTTCACTGGAAAACAAAGCGGATGCTGACATGCCCATCTTTAAAATTGATGAGGTGTTGCTGAATTATGCGGAAGCCAAATATGAAAAAGGTGAGTTCGACAACAATGTAGCTGACATGACCATCAACAAGCTGAGAAGGCAATTTGCAAAAATTGCAGATATGGATGTGGATGCCATCAACAGCAGTTTTGACCCCAACCGTGATCCGGATGTGGATCCGGTCTTGTGGGAAATCCGCCGAGAACGTATGGTTGAGCTGATGGGGGAAGGTTTTGGTTTCTATGATGTGCGCCGGTGGAAGAAAGCCGAATGGTTTGTTAACAAAGTGGCTTATGGACAATGGGCTACTAAGGAACAAATTGGAGAGAGCGGAACTTTCATTGATCTTAATACAGGTCTGGCAACTACTGACAAGGAACAGAAAGAAGGATACATCTATATGTATAACGATCCTGTAAAAGCAGGCAAGGGCTGGCTGGATAAATACTATTTGTACCAAATTCCAACCAATGAAATTGCGCTGAACCCGAATTTGCTTCCCAATAATCCGGGATGGTAAAATAATAGGATTTAGATTAATGACTTTGTGAATGTGTCAAAATGGAGGGCACTGAAAAAGTGATCTCTATTTTGACACATTCTTTGTCTTAATTTGAAATGAGTCCGTAATTTGCTAAGGCTATGCAAAATCTCATATTGAATGTCACCTTTTATTCATTATGCTCATGGCATTGATGATGCTCATGCGATGAACAACCTATACCTGAATCTGCTATTTTTCCGTTCAGATAGTCCGTTGCGACATTCAAAATATTTCCGGAACATCCTCTTATCACTTTAATATGGTGGGCTGTAAGTACATTCAAAGCACCTTGTCCCATATTTCCAGCCAGCATGACACTGACCCCCATACCTTCCAGTTCACCGGCTATATTGGACTTGCAGCCACATCCTTGTGGCGACGGAATGGTTTCACTGCTCAGAATCTGGTTGTCTTGTCCTACTGTCAGAATTGTATAATACTCACAATGACCGAAATGGTTATCAATTACATTGTCTCTGGTAGGAATTGCAATTTTCATCATAATCTTATTCTTATTAATGTTAATATTACTGGTGTGGATGTCTTCGGAAAGACATATCGGACATACTGTCTTACGGATTTTGAGTGCCGGATTGATGTTGTTGAACAAGAAACCACATGATCCGCAGCGGAACCATTCACTGTTGGTATATGATACGCCTCCTTCTATCATTATTGCGGCACCACAGACGAATGCCTTGGCTATCTTTTGCCTTGCACTGGTATATATCCGGCTGAGGGTAGGGCGTGACACACCCATTGAGATGGAGGCTTCCTGCTGGGTTTTCATTTCATAATCACACAGACGTATTGTTTCATATTCTTCGAAATGCAGGAATATTGTTTCTTCACAACTATTGTTGGAAATGACAGGTCTGAATCCGGCAACAGAAGGCATATTGTTAACTTTGCGTATATTTTTTGGACGTGGTGACATTGCATGTTTATTGTTTCTTTCTGCAAAGATAATGAACAAATGTTCAAAATAAAAAAAAGGAAAACTTTTTTTAAGTTACAAATAAAAATACACCCTCACTTTCGCAAGTAAAGGTGTATATACTCATAAAAAACTAATCAGTGAAAAAATGTATTAATGAAAAAGATGCCACGATTCATCACGAACAATAGCATCAGGAATGATTATCAGTAAACGCCTTTACTGATTCTGAATTAAGTTTAATTTAATAAAGCTACCACAAAAGTATATATAAATCTAGTCTTGTCAAAATTAGAAACTGACGTACGATATAAAAAAGGCAGGATTCACCAACCCTGCCCAATTCCATACACAAACATTTTGATTAATTAAAATGCCTCACGGCATTCAAAAAAATAATAAATGAAAAAACGCATTATTAGTTGTATGTACAAAGCTATAACAAATATTTTAAAAAGAATCATTATACGAAAAAATGAACAGAATAAGCTATATATAGACCATATATATTTAAAACAATATTGTAATACAAAGGTCATTGGACAAAAAAACACTTCTGCTTTCACAAGTAGAAGTGTATATAATCTTGCTTAAAATTAGCAATGTTATAAAAAAACATCTTTCAGATGCTACAATCTATCACAAACAATAGCATCTTTTTAAAATGTTGAATCGCTATTCAACCTCATGATCTAACATTTCTGTATACAAATGTACATATTAGTAATAATATGAACAATTGGCTTAACGTTGTTTAATGTTTCAATAAAAAACACTTTCACAACATGATCAAACTATATAATAAAAACAAAATATCAATGGCGTTGAAATGATTTTATTTGTATCTTTGTAGACAAAGAAGGCTAAATCTCTTATAAATAAAGTTTGTTTATATAGCTTTGAGATTTTTTACCCTAGTTTATTGAACTTTTCTTAAAGCAGCCATCCGAGATGAATGGCTGCTTTTTATATTATAGATCTGATTTTTCAATACTATTTTATTGATATTTATTCCTTTCCAGTTTTGACTGTTTTATCTCACAGCAAAAATTAAATTATCTTTGTACCATTAAAAAACAAAGTTGAGAACATGAATAAAGCTGAACTAATAGAGGAAATTAAAAAGGTCTGTAAAGTGCAGAATGACATTGAAATAGATATGGTAGTAACAGGAGAAGACTGGTCCTTTGATGCGAAGTATGTTTTTCTTGGCGAGAGTGGGACGTATGTAACAGACACCTTATATCTACTAAACATAGATGAACTCGATACTGATTCATTGAGCAGGATATATGAAAAAATAGCTTCAAAATGAGTTTTTTCTTATTATAACCTCAACGAAATAGAAAGTGGATATTACATACCGTCTAACAATATCTTGGATTACTAAAAGATAGTATATTTGCTATTTTTAATAAGAGAATATTTGCGCAAAAGTAGTAAATATACTATCTTTGTATCGCTAAACCAAAGAACATCGATCTATGAAAGTAGTGAAAGTTTCAAGAATCATCCAAGTCTTGGAGAAAAACGGATGGTATCTGGCTCATCATGATGGGACAAGCCACCGCCAATTCAGGCATCCCGACAAACCGGGTAAGGTGACAGTCAACGGGAAACTGTCTGAGGACCGATGGGGTGATTTGTTGAAGAGCATTGAAAAGCAATCGGGGCTGAAGTTTTGACTTCACCCTGAGAGCTTGCTCTCGTTGGTTTGCAAAAGCGGCATTAAAGCCGCTTTTTATAAAGAATATAAACATTATTATATATTGGGATGGAAAAAGTAATAATGAAAACAAGTTATGGTGACACCGGCTATTGCTGTATGTGTGAACTACTTCCGGGGTGGACTGCTTCATCAGGAAAGGATTTTAAGAAGTTTGATTCTTACGTGAGGGAGAGTATAGATTTTTATTTGGACTGTGCCCGTAAGGATGGGGATGGATATCCTTCCGTATTTGACAGTGAGTATGAGATTGAATATGAGTTTGATATTCGGGCTTTGTTGAACTATTACCAGCATTTGTTACCCTTTTCCGGATTACAGGATATAACTGGAATCAATCAGAAGCAACTGGCTCATTATGCTGCCGGTCGGCAGCGTCCGAGACCTAAAAGAGCTAAATATATAGAAACATGTATCCATAATTTTGCAGACGAACTTAAAAAGGTCAATGTTTGGGTTTAGCAACTTATTGACTTGTTGATAAAGCCGTTCCTATTCAGTTGATGGAACGGCTTTTATTTTGACATAAAATAAGCCATAACCCCGATCTGGAAAAACTGATAGGTACGGCTACAGCTGATAAGAATGGATTAATGAGTAACTGATATAGCAAGAGGAAAAGGTCTGATTATTGACTATAAAGCTGATTCTAATGGTTTATATACTTCTTCTTCGTTGATAGAAATATATGTCTATTCAGGAGCTAACACTGCATTTTATAGAGTGATGTCAATACCTACTGGATCTAAAAACATAGAAATAAAATATATGGGGGTGCATTGGTGCGATTTTAAATATGCAGATAGTAAATTGTATGTGTTACCTAAGTCGGATGATTCTTCCATCTCGTATAAGGTATCATTAGTTAGAAGTACAAGACCGATTTTCTCAACAATAGACCTTTCTGATTTTTCCAATATTACAGGTGAAATAATAACACCTACACCTGATTAATCCACTTCTAGGATGGGGGTCAGAACAGCGTAGTCTAAAAAAGCAGCTATCCATCACGGGCAACTGCTTAAAAATGGTTTAAAAATTCTATAAACCCTATAAGTAAAGTCATTTATGAGAGAGTCTGTATTTCCTTACAAAGATAGTGATAATAAAATCAAATGCTACTAAGACATTGTTTTTTTTATTTAGATCTTATTGAAAACAATCACATTTATAAATAATTGCAAAAATCTCATATTGTTATAGGTTTTCTATAATAGCCTTGTTTTTATTGGTCAAAATACATATTTTTGTACTAGATTGTTTTAAAAGATAGCACTTAGCGAAGTGCTGACATAAATAGTTTGTTAGATTTGTAAAAAAGACGGTTGTTCGCGAGGATAACCGTCTTTCTTTGTACGCCCAGCATGGGCATACTAAAATTCCCGGTAATCTTCTCAGACAACCGGGAAAATCAAATCATACTGACAAATAAATAACAGGACAGTAAGATTGAACAATTTGGTAAATATAGATCGCACTTTTTTATAGGACTTTTAATATGGCGGAGGGATCATAAATAAATCCGTTGACAGTCCTAAAAAGTGATGGACAAAAATAGTAAAATAAACCATATTGACAATGCGTTTTGATCTTTAACTTTCTCAGAAAAGACAGTAACAGTAAAAAAATAAAGAAATAGGATGAATAATTTATTCTATAACAATTAAACAATAGATATTAGCGAACGTAAAGAAAACAAGACTAAAGAGAGAAAAGAATCCACTTTGCCTGAACAAATTGGTTTTGTCTGTGTTTGTATTACCGTTTTGCTTTTTATCATGTTGGTGGTACAAAAAATTGGTACAACAGCAATTCCACATCATAAGACTTCAAATTTATAAATTGGACTGCCCCGGTTCGTGATGAGTCGGGACAGTTATTTAAATACAATATTCTAATCGAATTATATATTCGACTGTATAAATTGAAACATCTTCTGTCCCAAGTAGTAAAATTTTTAGCCAATAAAAAAATACACCCCCACTTTCGCAAGTAAAGGTGTATAAATCACAAATATATATGTATGTTTTTACCTAAAAAGATGCCATTATTCATCACGAACGATAGCATCTGGACATTTTTTATCAGTAAACGCTTTTACTGATTTAGAATAATGTTTAATTCAATATAGATGCTACAAAGTTATATATAAATTTTGTTTTGCCCAAATTATTATGTAGTTGACGTACGGTATCAAAAAGGCAGGATTCGCCAATCCTGCCCAATTCCATACACAAATCTTTTTATTAATTAAAATACCTCACGGCATTCAAAAATTAATAAATGAAAAAACATTATTAATTGTCATAGCAAAGCTATAACAAATATTTAAAAAAGAATCATTATATGAAAAAAAGAACAGAATAAACGATATATAGACCAACAAACATTTAAAATAATATTGTAATACAAAAGTCATTGATACAAATCCTTCTGGAAGAACTGATTGGTGTTGCTACGAGTGAAAAAGATGGATTGATGCCATCAATTCAAAGAATGACCACTTCATATCAAAAAGACCAGCAGAAGTATTGTAAAATTGCCGAATTTAGAAATCGTTTAACAGGAATATCAATGCTTATTTCAGTATTTAAGAACCATGAAAATTCATCTCCGTCTGTTGTTTTATTAACAGGATATAGCGATGATCTATCCGTTAATTCGATAAAAAGAGGAATCTATTTAACTAATGTTTATTATCAAAAAAAAGAGAACAAAACCATTGTTTATGTAAAATCATCAGCATACGTGTATATCAGTACATTGTGCATTGGCATGAATGGGTCGCTCAAACTAAGCCATGAAAACAATCTAGATTTACCATCCGACGCAATCGAAATTCCTATATCTTGACAAGAATTTAGCAATATTTGAGAGCTGGAAGAACTGATGCCGATTGCTAATTTAGGAAGTAAAGGGCTCTTGAGAAAAGGCGTTCTTTCTCCTATATTGGTTTGCAATAAAGACTCCGTTCAAGAAGTATGTGTCGTTCGCCTAGCGAGTTCATCTAACGCCTATATCGGTATGATATTGTATGTATATTGGGGTGGTTCTACAGGTCTGTTCTTTATTAATAGTAAGACTGGTAACTCCTATATCATAAGGAAAGTCAACGGTAGTATGATTTCTGAAATAGAGTTCAAACGAAAAAATGATCATCTCTTCGTTCGGAGCAAGACAAACACAGCTTCATTTCGTGTAAGTGCTTTGTTTTTGGATACTACTGGGGTTGACCTGTCTTTATCCATGAATATAGTTGATGAGAATCTGGATGATGCTGAAGATATAGAAATACTATAATTCTTTGGTAACATGAGGAGCGGACGGGTGTGGACCGGCACCCATCCGTTTTATCTCATTAAAATATGACTTATTTTTAATACTATGTTGTTTGTATTTGTTTCCAATCAGTCCAAGTTCCATTATTACATATTCGAATAAAAAATCTGCTCTGAAAATCTACAAAAGTTTGCTTGATGGTGACCTCATTAATAGCAATCGTTTCCAAGAATCCATAATTACTTGATGTATTGGGTTTATTATCCAATGATTGGGTTTTATCGACAAACATATATCCAGTATTATTAGCTTCATTAAAATCAGTAATTTCACCAAATCTCCTTTTGTACCACGTATCATTTATCCCTAACAGTCCTTCCAGAAGGATTTTACTAATCTTCTTAAGGCAATAAATTTTGATAAGCAATTAAAAAAGGAACCCTGCTTCCTTCAACTCCTTCAATTTTGGAAGTCATAATAGTAGTATAGTCATTTCCAAAAGTGAAAGTAAATAATGTTCCATCAACATATTCTTTATACCCTCCAATATATTCTATTTTTTTAGTCGCTGGAGATATTACAGCTATTGATGGATATAAATTATAATATTGACTACATATCACCAATATGCCATTTGCTTTTATTCTTTTTGATTCACCTTTATGTAACGAAAATGATTCACTAGTAAAACCATTGATAATCTTATTTATCTCTAACAGTCCTTCCAGTACTGAGGCATTGGCTTTCAACGCCTCACTTAATTCCATCTTTTCCATAATATTTTTTATTTACCAGTTTCCAAATTGTTTTTCTTATAATCCTGCCATGAGTCGGCGAGCTGCCCCACCGAAGCGGAAGTGTAGAGGTCAAGTATATGAATCTCGTCATCGGCAAGCTCCACAAGCTCGTTCCGATAGATCTTCTCCGCAAGCACGTGCGCCGGAAGACCGGGCACGTTCCTGTAAATGCCGTCAGCAATATCCTTACGGATATCCGCTATCACCATATCCTGTCTGTCTATCCCCGTGAACAGGGGAAATTTTGTAAAATCAACTTTCATAATATTCTTAATTAAATACTGTTATCCGCAATAAAACATAACCCAATAATTGCCCATACATTTAACGAATCCGGACGCATAATCCAGATCAATGGAGGACATCTCTTTTCCTCCGGGGGCAGGCAGGATGCGCCCGCCTGTCAGTCTTACCCCGCCGCTCATACGTTTGAAGTATATGGTATGTCCCGGAACATCCGGAGGAAGTGTCACTTCTATATTACCCGTATTAATAAACATCACATTGTCATCATTGTTATTCAGGGAAGTGCTGACGGATATGTTCCTCCAGTTCCCCACTATGCCATGAAGAGACACATAACTGTCATTGTTCGGATGAAGGAAAATGTTACCCCCCTCCACGAACAGAGGAATGCTCAGGGTCTTGATGTGCATCCCGATCATGGCATTCGGACTCTGTATGTCAATTCCGGCATCATACGATATCCCTTCGATTGTGACAAATTTCGTGTTCCCTCCGATTTTTACACGTGCAAATGTCCTTTCGTTATAAAACTCTATCTGTCCGGCGGATAGGTTGAAACCGACATGGGAATCCGTCCCCTCATAAAGAGTTTTTGAGGACAACATACCGGAATCTATGGAAAACGGACCGATACGTCCGCTATCCGCCGTGATTTTTCCGCTGATATCCACATTGACCGCCCTGATACCGTCCGCATCAATCATGGACGCCTTGATCTTCTCGGTCAGCAACAGCTTGGTGGCGATAAAAGTCCAGCTCTGTGCTACCTCCCAGTATTTTATTTTTCCCGAAGCCACATTCTGTTTGGGGGTTTCCGTCGATACCGACGTATGCGAACGGATGCACAGGTACAGCAGGTTGTCATAAAGTACAATGTCGTAAAACTGCTGCCCTTGCTTGCCCTCCAGGTAAGACACAGACGCCTCCCATACACGCATACGCATGCGCGCCCCCTTATCTCCCTTGTCACCTTTTGGAGCAAAACTGACCTGTCCGGTTCTAGTCACCAACGGCATATCACCTCCTTATTCCTTGGTTGTGATGGTCCATGCCACGTTGCCTCCTGCCTGCTGGCACATGTCCCAAGTACACGTGCCGGAAGTGGCTGCTGTACCGGAAGTAGACGGGTTAAGGACTACTCCTGCACTGTCCATGAACACGAAATAGAAAGTCATGTCCTTGTACTTGGTGGTACTTCCACGCTTGACCAGAATGGGCTTATAGACCACCGTGTCACCACTTTCCCGGATGGTCTCGTCCTCGGGCGTGGGATTCAGGATCAAATCAAACGGATCGGACGCATCCATTACGGACTGCGTGTCCTGACCGATGAGCTTGCCGCCCTGGTACACCTCCGCCTTGAACACACCTGTCGTGTCAACCATATCGTTGGTGACGGTCAATGTCTGTGTGGTCTTTCCGCTCAGCACGCTCCACGCACCGTTGACCTGGTTGTACCACTTGTACGCCAGTCCGGTAGTGATCTCGTCACTGCCCATGCGCGCTACGGCTTTCAGAATGCAGCTCTGCCCTTTGTCCCGAAGGGTAAAATACTTGTTGTCACCGGCAATGATCGTCACATGCTTTTGGTTTCCGACCCCCTTGGTAATGGGGATGCTATAGACGAACTGGACGGTGTCGCTGGTATTCCCAACGGTCACGGTGGCTTCACCCTTGATGGTACAAGAGGCCGCTCCGCTCGCCTTGACCAGATTCTTGACGATCTGCAATCCGTAGTAATCCGTCGTACCGGGCTGGTAAGGGATAAACTTGAAATGTCCCGTCTCACCGCCAAACGTGTTGGTGGAGACATTGCCCGAGAACTTGATCTCGACATCATTGAAATACCATTTCATGGAGGAAGGAACCACCAGCCCTTCCGCCACCCGCGAAGAGGTGAGAATGAAGGACAAGACGGGCTTGAGCGAAGCGAAATCCGGTGCGATGTTCGTCGGCGCGGACGCTTCGCCCATATACTCCTGATACAGATCTCCCTGGTTACACTGGATGGCAGGCATGTATACGCCGCCCTTTTGCGAAAATATGACCTGTCCGGTCGCGCTGGCCAAACTCATGACGCTCCTCCTTCCCCGGTCGTTTCCGTACTATCCGTGCCTTCGGAGCTTTCGGTGTTGTCCTCCCCCCAAGAGGCAGGTGTGAATACTTCGACGGGATGGTCCGTACCGTCTATCTCTTCTTTCGCCGCCTGCGGGGTCAGGCAGACGCCGCCCGCTTCCTTGGCCCTGTCAAATACCGTGTCGCCGGGGAAACGTGCCACGTCCGCCTGCCACAATAATACATTGCCATCCGCTGTCCTGTTGCGGATATCGGTCAGATGCAACCGGTCGGCAACCTCCTTCGTTACTTTAATGTAAAATGCCATAATTCTATTGTTTTTAATGTTATCCAAATTTTCTTACTACTACCGCCTTGCCCCCCTGTGTGAGCACCTTGCCGCCTTGTGTCAGCGCCACGTAAGGGCCTCTGTCCTCCACCTCCAGCTTTAACATCATGCCGTTGCTGAAAGGTATCCTGGGAGAGTATCCGTCGGCAACCTTGGCATATCCGGCATCTCCGCTCTTCTTGACGTACCAGTGGCAGTTAAACATGGCGGATGGATTCGGGATAACCCCCATGGTATCCCGAATGACGGGTCTGGGAAAGATGGCGTAAGTCCCATCCGGAACACCCGTAGGTACGCCCTCCCAGTCGGCTTCAATCTTCGGAATCCTGCGGCGTATCACCGTAGAGACTGCCGGGTCCGATGTGCCCGGGGTTGATGCCGGAGTCCCGGAAGCCGCATAGGTGGCCTTGCAGACAATCGTGATGTCATCACCTATATAATTGCGGTCAATCTTATATACATTCTTGTTCAGTGATACAAACTCCCAGTCGTTGTCACCCGCTCCTGTGGTTATCGCCTCCAGCGCTCCCGTAGACAACAGACGGTACCAGAAGAACTTGCATTTGCCCGTAGCCGTCACGTCCGTGTCGCCTACCATCAGTTTAGCCGTGATGGTCTGTGCGGTGATGTCACGCACCGGGTTCCAGTCCAGCGTGGACGGGCTGTCTATCGTCAATACGGGGATCGCATCCGTACCGTCAACCGCGCGGACAAGACAGCTCATCTGAAAAGTAAACAGCTGTCCGGTACGTGTGTCGGCATATTCCGCGTAAAACTCCAGCGTGACGGGTTTTAGGACGGTGACATTTTTTTTCATTGTGATCTGTCCCTTGCTGTCACCGGACTCCGTAATGCTGTAGCCTGTGTTTGTCGATGTGATAAGTGTGCGTGTGGTTCCGATGCGCTCGTACCACTTCATGTTGGTCAGCCTGGAGTTGACCGCCCCGATTTTAGTCACCGCTTCCGGATCGGTGGCGTTGCACCGCGGAAACAGGACCAGCGGTGTCAGCGTATAGTCCGGAGTGTATTCAGCTTTGTCAGCCTGGTAGACCTGCATGTCCGGCACGCTGCCCACCACCTCGATGTTACAACTGGTTTGTAACAGCCGGTAGTTGATTTCTATTTTTCGTTGCTTTGTTGCCATTGTATAAAACCATTTTAAAATGTTACAAAATTCTCCGCCACTTCAAACTGCTGCCCGTCACGCAATAACGCCTGTGCTTTAAACGTACACACCCGCATGTTGGTATAATTCGGTCCGAGATCATCTATCGTCAGAGGAAGATTTTTCCCGGCGCCGGCACGCTTCACCGCCCATGCGTTATCTTCTGATACATTCCCGGTATCACGCGTCCAGCTCACATCAGCGTCAAGTATATGATCTGTCACGTCACGGTTGTACAGCTTGCCGGTAATATATAACGTTGTGGAAAAAGTCTCGATATCAAAATACCACCCCTTTGTGCTGCCGATCTCTATCGTAAATTCCGGGTTCCCTTCCAGCATCGCCCATCCGGCCGCCGCATATTGCGGTTCGTCGGCTGTTCCCGTCATCAGGCACTTCCATTTGCAGCCGTAGTGCCAAACCGTGTCCGCCCGCTCCTGCGTATTGGTGTAAGGATTGTCAGAGGACGCGACTTCGGCCGACCAAAAGCCACGGTCCACCAGTTCCTGTACGGGCAGTCCCTGCCAGTCCACCCGGTAAAGTTCACCGAAGATGCCGGCACGGGCGAATATGTACGAGTGCTTATAGTTGACGGGGAGATTGTCAAACAAATCCAAATTGGGCAAACGCCCCAATATCATGTAATAGTTGTTCTGTTCCAAGACAGGCTTCGTTACTCCTTCCAGCCAGACAAGACATTTATCCGTGGTGGCGGACAAATACCAGTAGCTTTGCCTGTCCTCATTGAAGGCGTTTCCTCTTCTGGTAATGATCGTCAACTCTGTGGGAGGATAGTTTTTACCGCCCGGCACCTCACTGTCCGGGTATGACAACACCGAGATGGAGTTGGCCGGGACATTCTTGGACAGCACGCGCATCCACGAGGCGTAATACTCCCCCGTTGAAAAGAGGTTGTTTATAATCCCGTACACTATATCACCCTCCTGGAATGCGGTGAAGTCATTCTCCCAGCGCTTGCGCAATTTCAGGGTATAAGTTCCGTCGCTCTCTAAAGCCACGGACTCAATGACTCCGTTCTCGGAATATGAGGTGTCGCCTTCCTGTGCGTTCAGACGGTTATAGATGATTTCCTTGAACACTGCGGAGCCGCGTACCTCAAGACGCTCGAACTGACCGCGCCCGTCAGGATAGATACCGGCACCTTTACCGGCAATCATGGAGTCGATGAACTTGCCGAACTTCAATAAGAAATTTGTTCCGTCCGCTTGATCCTTACGAAGGAACATTACTAAGGAGCGCAATGCGGAATACACGTTACTATCCGTGGCCGGTGTAGAGTCATTCCTTCTTATCACATACACACCGCTGTCACCATCGCCCGTATAGGTCTGTCCCTTTAGGGTAAGGCTCTCAACCTTTTCCTCCAGCTCCCCGATACGAGAATAGGCGGCGGTTTCCCCGACAGTATATATAGGGGAATCATAAGCTAAATCAAGATTGAATTCAAATCCGATAACCCTTGACTGTCTTCCGTTCTCGAAATAAGCCTTGTTGATAAGGTTGACCTTTTGACCGATGCTATAGAAATTATGAACGCCATCCTCACGGTATGCGTCATTTGACATCATCGTGCAGCCATAGGTACTCGGGTCTATCTTGGATTTGGCAGCGTACTTTTCAGTCTTTTCCTTCAGCTCCTGCTCGGCGGCATCCACAAGCCCAAGTTCGGTTATTTTCGTGCTGTCCCAGCCGGAAAGCACATATTCATCTCCATCCTGGGGAAAGAGTACATCACCGGGAAGCGGTCTGCCATAGTCCTCATTCCTGACTATCTCCCAAAGCTGTGCCTCAGGGTTCCATCCGCCATCCTCCAATTTCTCCGGCTTTCCCTCAGGATTGAACTTCACGGCGAACTCCAAACCGTTGAGAAGCCCGGACGCGAAACGTATCCTCAGCTCCTGACCGGGGAGGATATATTTCTCGGAAAAGTTAACACCCGTGTCCCTAAAGCGGTAGGCATTCCATTTTTCCTCGGTGGTTGTACCGTCCTCATTCTCCACCTTGTCCGTCACTTCGATAGTGGTGACATCCGACATGATGCCCGTTCTTCGGGGATAGACTTCATCGAAGATAACCACCTGCTCGACGGCTTCCTCGGTAGTCATATCAGGATAAGCGTCAATGTAAGGAGTGCCTTCGGGAAGCATCAGCCTGCGCTGCACCACGCCGTTCACAACCACGGTCTCGTCAATGGGGCGGTAGTCTGCCGGTATGTTACGGGTGGAACCAAAAGCGTAGATACGGGTGGCATAGGTGGACTGGGATTCTGACTGTGACATTTCCTGCACGTTTTTCCCGATCTCGAAATCCACCGCGTCACCGGACTCACAACGCCCGAAATGGATGATGTTTTCAGTCACCCAACATTCGCAATCCCATTTCTTCGCCATCTCAAAACAAGCGTCAAGGATGTTGATGTTGTCGTAACTCATCAACTGGGACTTGTTTTCGACTGTGAAATCAATGGAGAAAACAAAATCCTGTCCTTTGTATGTGTAACCAAGAGCTTTCAGATTTCTAAGGACTATACCGGCTTGTACGTCAAGCGGAGCGGTCAGGTTCCAGGACGCTTCCTGTCCGGCCGTCTCCGGGGTATATTTGAAGATTTTGTTTTTCCATTTCCAGTAGTAAGCGTCAAGCTGAAGCTCATAGTCGTAGCCGGCGGTATTGGTGTTGAATGCGGGCTTCTGCAAGTCGCACACCTCGAACAATCCGAAGTTACATTCCACGTATGAGCCAAGTTTGAAATATATGGGATTCTCTAAGGAGAACTTTAACATGATGTAGTCCTCCTTCATCAGAGTGAACTTACGCTTGCAGCCTTCATTGATCAAAGTTGTAAGCAGGATAGCACCGGATATGTCTTTGATGTCGATTTGTTCCATAATTAAGTTTTGTGTGCCTTTACACAATGCTGAACAAAAGTATATATTTTATTTGAAAATCAAATAGAATATCAAGGGGAATTTCTGTTATTGGGATTAGGCTCATTCAGCTTCAGCACGAATTTTCCTATGCCTTGCATGAATTGGCTGAACTGGTTACAGGAAATATAAATAGTCCTGTAAACTATATTGGGCTGATACTTTGTCTTTATTTCAAGTATTCCTTTATCCAACTCATTACAAAAGCTGTCATACCTTGCAAAGAATGTATCTTTATCAGGGGCTGTCAGGTTTATCTGTAATGTAAGATCGCGCTCGTCCTTTTTGGGATCAGCTGTTATCACACGCTTTCCATGCTCCATTCGGCTCTTGTTCTCAATGAACTCCTTATTGGGTGCTGGGGTCATGAGGGCGGACAGTGCAGTGTCATCCATGCTTATTCCCCATGTGGTATAAGCGTCCTTTCCATTAATAAACAGTTCTTCTTGTGGCATATTTATATACTTTTTGTATTTTTCGCTATTTCGTCAAGCTTGTCTCCAAACTTATAAATTAGTTTGGTGTATTTGTTAATACTTTCAAGGTGACCGTTGGATGAAATCATCAGATTTCTTATCTCAGTCAACATTGTATTGTTGTCTTTGGCAAATGAGGATATGGCTTGTGCCACCGCCAGCGTATTCAGCATGGCATTTTTTATTTCTTCTCCTGCAATCTGCAATGCTGTAAACCTACCGCTTAGTTCTCCTGCATCTTCATGTGTCATTTCAGTGCCGAACCCTCTTGATGAAGAAGATTGGGAATAGGACTCCTGTGAAATCTTGTCATATCCGGTTGCTGCGGCAAGCTCGTCACGGAGCTTCATGGCTTCGTCCACCATTTCGTTCCAACCCATAAAATCACCGTCACCATTCAGCAGTTTATCCATTTCATCAGAATCCAATGTACCGTCATTTTTCATGGAATTGCCGAATCTGTCATACCATACTCTCAGCTTGTCACTAAACTGTTCACCGATGGCATTTGACAGCATCGCCTGCATGAAATATTTGGATATGTCATCAGCAAAATCCTCCGCACTCTTCTCCATATCCATCAGACTGCTTATAAAACTGTCATACATGGAATCGAATGACATTCCGATCAGGCCCTCATAAAGACTTTCGGTCAGTTCTTCCAGTTTTCCTGCCTGCTCTATATAATCATCCAGCTTGTCGGTAACACGCTCACCGTAACCTCCCTTACCGGAAGATTCCATGATATCCCATAACCATACGTCCGACCGTAGAGCCTTCATCTGTTCGGGGGTCAGATTCCACAAGGAATCAGTGCCGGAGAAATCCTGCATGCCGGTAGCTTTTCTTGCGTGTTCCAGCATTTCATCCGTCCATTTCAGATAATGCTGCCAGCTGCCGTGGCTCTTATGATATCCGGCTTGCTCCTTTGCTATTTGCAGATAGTTTTTATTGACTTCCTCCTGATACTTTACAGCTTCCCTGTAAGATTCAACCGATTTCATTCCCTTGCTTGCCTTCATCTCGTCAGTCAGATCCTCGATGGCCGTTTGCAAAGTTTCATTCCTGTCCGTCAGCCTGTCTATCGTTTCCTGTACTTCCTTGGCGTTTCCACCTATTCCAAACAAGGAGTTGAAGCCTCCGAATGAGATTGCGTTCAGGATGTTTCCTATGCCGTTCCTCAATGACTTGCCGATTGTGACAAACAAATCCCCTGACAAGACATCACCGATAATTCCACTGACAGCGTTCAGAACAGCATCAAGCAGACCACCGACAAGATCACTTAATCCGTCTTTGAGTACGTCAATGATGGACAGAATCCATCCGACAATGGGAACCTCCTTAAGAGATTCTGACGTTTTTCCTATGACATCCTTGAATCCGTTCACGGTTTTGATAATTCCGCTATATGCGTTATACAATCCACCGGATGAAATCTGCTGCAAGCCTCCCAACAAATTTTCCATGCTTGCTTTCAGTATGGTGGCAGTATCAGTCACATTACGCTGGGCCTGATTGGCGATATCAGTCTGTGTCTTCACATTGGCGGATGCAATGTCAGCATTCTGCCGTGCTGTTTCAAGAGCGTTTGCTGCGGCTTGTTTCTCACTTTCCGTTCCGCCCTTCTGCGCTTTGGCGTAATCATCCTGTGATTTCTTTAGTCTTTCCAAAGCAGCTGTTTCAATCCCTATGGCACTGATACGATTCTGTTCTGCTATTTGATAGGCTTTTACATCCTCTCCAAGTTTCTTGAAGTTGACTCCACTTGTACCACCCAAAGACTTTTCCATCTGGCTGATGGCGTCAATCAATGATTTCTGGCTTGCCTGATCGGAGTTCTTGAACTTGTCAGTCCGTACATATTTTTTCGCTTCGTCCAAGGCGGGCTTTATCATGTCGGAAAACATGGAACCAAACTCACCGAACACAGTAACCCAATCTATATTGGCTTTTATGGCTTCTGTTTCCTTGTTCTGTATGGCAACATCACGTTGTTTCTCCAGTAACTTTACTTGTGCACTATTAACACCGTTTTCTTCCTGTGCTTTCCTTATTTTTTCCGCATACTCTTGGGCGATAGCCAATTTCTGCTGCTGGAACGTGCCATATTCTTTCAAGTAGTCGTTTAAAGCCTGTTGTTCGGCTTTCAGCTGTCCTTCAGTTACATTGGAAATATCTTTATCTCTCATACTTTCGGCATTGGTATAAGCTTCTGAAATTTTCTGTGCCTGCTTGTCGGTCAGCTTACCGTTACCGGCTTTGCTCCATTCTTCCTCCTGTTTTCTTATCGCATCAATCTGTTTCTGATAATCAAGGTCAATCTGTTTCAACTTCTTTTCCGTGCCTTCTCTCATCAGGTTGATTTCATCCTGTTGGTTCTGACGGTGAAGTGAAAGAAGTTGCCCGTCCAGCTTTTCCTGATTTTCTTTTTGCTTTTTTGCTAGATTTTCCTGTCTGGTCAGTGCGCTTCCGGTTACTCCGCCCAACTCCTTGTATGTCTTTTCGGATGCCTCCATCTTATCTTTGGCTTCTTTCACCTGTTTCGATGTAGCCGTCTGATCTTTGATTAAGGCCTCATACCCTTTTTTCGCTTTCTCCCATTCGACTTTAGCATTTGCCAAATCCTCTTGATATGTAGTTTCTTGTGTTTCCTGTCTGTTCTCAACTTCCAATTGGGTATTGATTTCTGACAAGACATCTTTTCTTGCGTTTACCAATTCATTCTTCAGGTCTTCGATACGCTGTGCCTGAACCTTCATTTCGGAACGGTTGTTCTCTTTCCTTGCCAGATTATAAGCCCATTCTGCACTTTTTATTTGTTGTTCCAAAGATTCGACTATAGCCTGTTTTGACTGTGTTCTGGATTTTGAAACCTCTTCATTATATGCCTTCCAAAACCCAGTCAAGTCATGTATATGACCTTTCTCATCGACATACTTCTTAAAGAGTACAGGATATAGTTTCTCAATGTCTTTTAAGGCTTTAAGTTTAGTGGTCTCGGCTTCCACCTCGCTATTAATGGTGCTAACAAGACCTTCCAAAGTACGTTTCCGATCTTCTTCGTCCGTGTTGAGTTTTTCTATTTTCTTGTTGTACGAGTCCAAAGCACGTTCAGCAGATGTTGTGCTGTCGGATAATGCCCACATGGCAGCTCCAAGCCCTACAACCGCCGTTGCCAATAACACATATGGATTAGTAAGCATGACAGCGTTCAACGCTTTTTGTGCTGTTGTTTGCAAGACCAGCCATCCGTAGTGGGCACGTTCCGCTACAGTCAGGGCAGCTATGCCGGAGGTTTGAAGCGACTGAATGGCTGTTACGGTCATGACTGCAACCCTGTATGAACCGTATGTAGCAACAAGTCCGGTCAATAACCGACCTACCTTCTCATAGTTCTCCACCAGGTAAGACATGCCGGACAAGGTCTTGTTGATGACACCCTCGTTTTGCTTTCCGATTTTATTGAACATGGTGTCAATTGCATCTTCGATATTGCTTATTTGTCCGGTAATGGTTTTGGATTGTGCTTCCATCAGACCGCCGAATTTGCCGCCTTCATTGGTCATGGATTCAATGGCCTTCTGCACTTCGGGGAATCCTACTTTTCCTGCTGTCACAAGTTCGCCTACCTTGTCTTTGGTTACTCCGAATTGTTTGGCAAGTTCATCGGCCAATGGAATTCCACGTCCCATAAACTGACGTAGGTCCTGTGTGAAGAGCCTTCCTTGTGTCATGGTGGTACCATACAGCCAGACCAGATCGTTCAAAGGGATGGATAGTCCTGCCGCGATATCCCCAAGCCGGACAAGCGTATCATTCACATCTTTAGCCTCCGTACCATAGGCTAACAGTTGTTTCGCACCATTGGCTACATCCTGAAGGTTAAATGGAGTGATGGCGGCGGTACGTACCAGTTGGGACATTAGTGTGTCCGCCTGTTCCTTGTTTCCAAGCATTGTCTGGAATGCCACTTCAAGCTGCTGGAACTCGCCGCGTACACGAGCTATGTCACTGATGAGCTGCTGCGCTCCAAGACTGATTCCGAAAGTGGCTGCGGCCGTGGTCAGTCTTCCAAATATCTTCTCAATACTCAGCCCGCTTTCTTCAATTTGTCTTGATGTGTTGCGTACTCCGTTGCGTGCTTCTTCTAGCTTGCGTAAAAAGTTGGAGTTATCCCCAGTTATATCAAAATGCAATCCAGCCATAGTCTTTTCGATTTGATGGGTATCATGTGCATTGACATGACATTTGTTCTATTTTTCTTGTTATAAAATTATAGACCCCGTAATTTTTTTGACCGATTATGAAAATATTGTTCTGTTTTTCCGATTCATTCCTCAAGCAGGGCTTTGATACGTTCCCTGTTCTTTGGATTCCCGGCATCGATTATTTCTTCTGAACCAGATATTCCGAGTTGTTTCATTTCGTCAGAGGACAGATATACAGTCGTGATGGCATCAGCCATTAACATCCTTAGATTGATATAGCTGATGCCCCATACCACATAATCAAAAGTCCATCCGTATCTTTGGCAGGCAAAGTCTATCATTGTTCCGTAGGTGCTGTTGCCTCCGAATGAGATACTGCTATTGTTCTTTTTTACTTTGGCTATCCGTTTTCTTTCCGTATTTTCTTTGTCTATTCCGAAATGCCGCAGGAAGGTATCCATATTATCACTTGTAAGAATGAGAACCAGTATGGTAGCAAGTTCCTCCTCAGAGAGTGTTCGGGAAAACAATTTTGTACGCTTATCCACCTTGCTATTGTCGAACAAATCGTTCTTCCGGTTGAACGTGGAGTAGGAGAGTATGCGGCAGACAATATCACGTTTCGTTTTGCAGATCCTTATGGCTTCCATATAAGGATTGGTGGAAACAACCTGTTTGCTTATTTCGAGGGAATCAAATAATCTGGCCAAAAGATACATTTTGCCGAGTGTGATGGGATGGATAAAGAAAGACCGCTTGCCAACGGTAAAGCCGGCAGGTCTTTCCATGATGGCGTCGGCCACATCCATCTCAATATTTCGCTCTTTGTCATTCATAAATCATAAATTTGATGCAGGTTTATCCTCCAACCTGTAAAGGACGTCTTTCCGTTTGCCTGTTCTCTGAATGGAAAATTATCATCCGGCAGAAGTGTACACCGCGTTTACTTCAACTGTTTCCCCATCTTTAACAGTAGCGGATGTCTGTGTAGGCAGTGTTTTTCCTTCGATATCTTTATATATGATTGTCACAAGACCGGCTTTTGTGGTAATTGAAGTACCGCTATGATGCCAGTCCGTTTCTGTAGATAATTTCCACATGCCGGCTCCGCCATCATCTGTGATGATCACTCGAAGGCTGCCGGCACCATTAAAATTTACGACTTCGAATTTTACCTGATTGCCGGTCTTAGGTTTCAATACGTCAGCGGTATATTTCCACTTGGTGCCATTATCTGTGTCGTATGTATCCTCCAAGGACAACACGCTTCTGTCGATTATGATACCTTCAACAGTTTTGTCTTCAGGCTGGAGCTTGACAGCGTATTCACCTGTAATCACACCATCTGTATCTTCCACCGGTTTTCTACGGCCTTTGCCAGCCCGGATTTCAAACTCAAACGTATAGGTGTTTGCCGCATACTTGACAGCCTCGTTTTCTCCACCTTCAATCTTGGCCTCTTTCTTCGCACCTTTTGTAGGTGTCAATTTTGTAGAGTTCTCGACAGGTGTCGGTATATCAATCCAAGATGAAGGAGCTTCTCCGCTGCTTTGCAGCTTTCCAATTTTGATAGTACATTTTCCCCAAGATAATTCCATGATCTTATTCGTTATTGAATGAATATAATAGTTTATTGTTAATGAAGTGCTCGTTCTTTCCGTTCACTTCAAGCACCCTTTGTTTATTCAGCGTGAAGCGGTAGCTTTCTCCATGCCCTGTTTCCAATACTTGGATAGCGACTTTGCAAAGTTCTCTACAGCGTGCATCATTCATTTCCGCCTCGCCATTACGGATATTGTCCTTTACATAAATGTTCACATTCACGAAAGCTTCCTGTATCTGTCCGCTTCCATTTTCAAGGATTGATATGACTATATCCTCCCTGTCAGAGTTGGATGGTCTTTTTGATGCCTTGCAAAGTTTTCCGTTCACGACTTTTTCCAAAAGGGAACCTTTGATGTGTTTGTAAATATCATCTTTGATTTCAATATCAGACTTCATCATGATGCAAGTTGCTTTTTCAGTTTACTCATCATTTCCGGTAGTTCCTTTCTTGCAAACAGTTCGGCGGATGCAAGTACATTCTTATTTTCCATTGCTTCCACAAATTCAGCATAGTTCATTCCGGCTACTACAACAAGTGCGTAGCCATTCGCGAATTTTTTAGACAATTCCTCAATAAGTGCTTTGCCTTTCCTGACTCCCTCATTACCTTGTCGTACTTGTGTGAAATCTGAGTATTCAAGTATTTTTCCGTTGTGGATGATGGCATAGCCAATCGAACTGCGCAAGTTTCCTGACCGGTCATACCAGCTTATCTCCTGCGGTCTGTTCCTTGCTTCGATCACACACAATTCTCCAAGGTAGGAGAGGGCGCGGACAGTTAACACTTCAACACGTTCTTTTTCCTTATTGATAAGGGTGTCTATCCGACTTGCAGGTGTCGTCATTTTTATACCCATAGTTTCGCATATAGTTGATAACGATGAAACCCTTTGACCTCACATTCTCTAACGATATCTCCTGACAGGAATAACTTCACACGATCTCCAACAGTAAATTCCCGGCATTCAGCATCAAGACGTATCGTGGCTGAATAGGTACGGACTGCTCCGTCCTCAAATTGCTTTTGTTCAGCTTTTCCGGCCGGAACATTCCGGCATGGGATATCACCTTCCCATCGGCTTTCACCCTGGTGGTAATCGCCGTTCTTGTCTTCGTAACCGGGAGCGGTAATAAGATATTGCAGCTTATGTGGTCTATCATCAAGTATCATGATTATTTTCCTATATAGACTATCGGTTCACCAATGTTTTTTTCTGTTTCGCCTATTGAATTATAGATGCCGTTGGCTAACGTCAGTATATTATCCTTGTCAGATAGACTTAAGGAAACATCTCCTTCTGTAAAGTTGGGCATCTGAATCAGGCTCATGAGACAGTCGGCCACAGCACCTTTGAACGGTTTGCTTTTAAGAATGTCGATGGTGCATATTTCATTTCCGTCCAGACTTCTTTCAAGCAAACGGTTTTCAAAGAAGCCACTACTTAATTTGTAGTGGACTTCATCTTTCAATGCTTGCAGGACCGTTTTCATACATTATTCAGATTTGTGTGATTCTACTGTGGCTTTTAAAGTGGCTTCATCTTCATCGTTCAGTTCGTTGACACGGGCGATGATCTTTTCATCGGCAGATTTCGCAGTCAGCTTGCCACCAGTTATCTTGTTAAGCTCCTGAACGAACTCCGTTTTTTTGTAGGTATGTCCCCAGATGGTGACTTTCACATCTGTTGAATCTTGGGCCTCCTTTTCTGCGTCAACAGTTTGTGCATCGGTGATATCCTGATAATAAATCTGGTCTACTCCTTCAATCACGGTAAGCGCAAGCATCTGTCCAGCGGTAGTTTCCACCAAAGGGTTAGCGGTTCTGAAACGGCTGATAAGTTTCATCTCATCAACTGTGGTATAAACCACTCCTTCCACCGGGCTTGTCTTTTCTGCTAATGTCCCCCAGACCAAACTGCCGACATTTTCGGTAGTCAGATAAACCAAGCGGTTTGCGTTCCACGGTTTGTAAGCCTTGCGTACACCGTTTTTCTCATAAATGATCGAACGGTCAATCTTCAGGAATCTGACACCGTTATATTGGTCGGCGAAAGCCTCGTCAAACAATGATGAGGTAGGAGTGGGCAGCGAGGTATCACTGTCGAAAATCTGCCCTCTGTATGTGGCGGCGAGTTCTTTGGCTCCTTGTGTCTGGCGCAGTTTTTTGTAGGTTGACAGGGCGATACAGATGACTGATATGGAATTGCCGTCTCCGTCAGCTGCGGCGAGCACACGTTCTATGTCATCCAAGGTTATCTCGCCGGGAGTGGTCACACCAAATCCGTTTTTCGGCAGGTAACCGAAATTGACACGCAGTGCTGTTCCGACATTGGTCAGATCCTCAACCGCTACAACCCCCTCGCATAAGGCTGTCAGAAAATTCGCCTCATTGGATTCGTCCAGCCCGATGGAGCAGAACAAAGGGTCTTCCGTCAGTTTGGATGCTATTTGTGTCCATTTTGCACCCTGGGCCTTCATGATGTTGATGGTATTGATGTCGGATTCTTCCATTACACGGGAGATACCCTGTTTGGGCAGTGTGCCGCTGGCATGGGCCAGTGAATCACGCTTCTTGATGGGAAGCGGAGAGTTCATGGAAACGGTGTCCGCTCTTACGTATGTGGTATCGACAGATGCGCTGGTCCATTTCTGGTCAGCGGAATATACTTTACGTAACATGGTCTTATGCAAGTAAGTGCGTTTTTTTGCACCATTGCGCTCGCCTCTCTCTTTTTCCACGATATTCTGTAACTTCGGGAAAATACGCTTGGATAAATCTACAAATTGTGATGCAATCATTTTATTTTTCCTCCTTTATTTTTAATCGTGCATGAAATATAATGAAGGCAGTGCGGTCTTCAAGGCAGCTTTGATACTGTCAATAGGGTAGGGCAGGGCCTTGTCGTTGATCTCTCCGTCATATTGGATGGCTCCTCTTGCATCACTTGCAGGTGTCGTGCGCACCCATATTCCAGCATATTCGTAATTCTCAGGAAGTGAGGAATACGCATTATCTGACACGGGCATGGGCTTGTAGTCATATTCATCATTTGTACTGCGGATGATAATATGTCCGGCTTTTACATATTTTTCATTGAAGCCTTCCATGTTCAGAGAGCGGCCACCGATAATTCTTCCGCCTTTGCGACGGATAACCACTGAATCCATTCCGGTCTCAAACGATTCAAGCTCGTTTGACAAATTTACTGTTCCTGGCATTGTCCTTTACTTTTTTTGATGCGGTTAGAAGTTATTGACAATACTGTCAATTTCTGCATCCGTTAATAATTCAATTTCTTTATCAGGCTTTCCTGTTCCTGCCGCAGGCGGCGTTCCCAATGTGGAGAGGCCGGCATCGGCACGTTCCTGGTTGTAAGCCTTTAAATCCTCTTCGACTTCAGATAGAAACTGTTCGAACTCCTCGTCATTCTCAAAGTTCATTTTAGAGAAGCTTTTTAATGTGCGGTTGCCGAATGTGCCTGTATCTTTCAAGAGACTTTCAAGTTTGCTTTTGCGCAAGGAGCTGGTCTTCTCTCCCTCCAATGCAGCAAATCGGGCATCCTGTTGTTCTCTGTAAGCTTTGAACCATGCAGGCTCTTCGTCCTTGTTTTCCTCTTTGTCTTGGGGTTTCTTCTTTGAAGCTGGTTTCGGAGTATCATTCGGAAAGTTGTCATTCGGTTCATCGTCCGGTTCCGCTTCGGGGTGGTTTTTCTTCCATTCGTCAAGCAGACGGTTGGCTTGCGACTGGCCGAAAGTGAGGTAGGGGAGAACCGCTTCGATCTTTTCGTCAATCTCTGCGTTTACATCCTCTTCGGAGGCATCTTCTTGGGATTCAAGGTTATCGGCAATCTTGGCGGCGATACCCTTTAATTCCTTTGAGTTGAACCCTAACGCCTTCGCTTTAAGTTTCAACTTTACAAAAACTTGTTGTCTTCTGTCCATTGTAGAATGAATTTTAAGTTATTAGATAAAATAGTCTGCACGGTAAATGTATGCCAGCAGACTATTTCCGTAGAACTTAAAAACACTCTTAGAGCAATGAGCTTTCATGTCCTGTTGTGCTATAATGAAACGGGTCACAACGTGGCGTACATCTCCATACGCTATTCATATGCAAATATACTAATTTATTTGATATTCAAATAAATTAATCGCTTTTTTATGATAATTAGTGTATCTTTTTAGTATGTTCGCTGGTTATATGGCAGGAAATGCCAAGCTATCACCAAGGTTTTTTGGACACCACTGAGTCTTTAACTTAGCGGCAGTTAATTAAATTGTTTGTTATGGATTTTATGGGGTGATGTATAAACCTAACGACATACGAACTTCCTAATGATATAATGAGTAATACCAGATATATTAAAATGGGATAATGGAAACTATATATGAAGTCGTGAAATAAATAGTATGCAAAAAAAGTGTGAACCAGCCACAAGTTGGTGGAATGTCTTCCCCAAAACCGCAACATCCAAGATATATGTTTGTTATGTTTCATACAAACATAACATATTAAGAAAGGTATCACAAAAAATGGATTTAGCATACTGGGACCTAACATCATTCTAAGTATGCAAAGAGTTGACAGACCACAGATCAATAGAAAATTCCTCTTTGGAGAAGAATATCGGGAAAAATAAGATTGGAAATATTCAAATATGTTGTAACGGGCGAATAAGGCTCCGCAAATGAATGTGAATAAAAGAGTAATATACCATGCAACAACCTGTAGTGGTTGACTGGTACGGAATATAGATTTTCCGATAGTATTTGTAATAATGTATAATATGCACAGCACCGTGACGGTTGTAAGAGTTGTTTTGAGATCCAGCTTATCCAAAATGTTGAATATATGTTTGGAACTAATAACAAGCAAGACATAAGGAAGAAAAAACCACCATTCTCTATTGTAGCTGCAATCCAATGCAATAAAATTACAAATAAATTCCGTCAAGTTTCCTGGATAATTTTGGGGTCTTATGAAGCAGGCCAATGGAATGAATAGTAAAAATACGATCCAGTAGTTTATATAAAGATTGAAGATGCGGTTCCATGACCTCATGATTCTTTGATTTTGTTTATAAGTGATGGCAAGTCCGTATCCGCTGAGAAATATGTATATTGGAACACAGAAGGCTGCCACCCGGCTCAATGCTAATTGTACAGGAATCGGCAAGCTGGAGCCATTAAAATATGAATTAGCCGGATATTGGTCGCGGCGGATTTATTCTGAACATCGTATCATCTATTCGGTGCATGATGATATAGTGACAGTATATGTGCTTTCTATGAGATACCATTATACCAGATAAAAACGCACGACACGGGAGTAATCCGGTACTTCGTATCGTGAAACTGAATATAATTGTACATCAGAGATTATTCTTTGAGATATTTATAAGCCTTTAGGTATTTGTTTAATCTGCAAATATCTTTTTCTGTGAGTTCATTTAAGCGTGTTATATCCATGTTATCTTCTAAATCATGTAATTTAACCTGTCTTCCTATAGGATTAAGCCTGGATCGTTTTATGAAATCTTCATAGCTTTCGTTTTTATTACGGGTAACTGAAAGTATAGCATCTACTATATTGCGAGAAAACCCTTCCATCAGTAAATATTCAGCAGTAACTTCGGTATCTTCTATCGTATCGTGCAACAAAGCAACAATTCTTTCTTCGTCAGTAGAACATCTGTTTGAAACACGAATAGGATGAAAAATATAAGGTGCTCCAGTTTTATCAACTTGATAAATATGCGCATCAACTGCGATTTGCAGTGCTTTTTCTAATAATGAATTATCCATAATCAATATGTTTCTATTACACGATTTAAAAATTTAGTTCTCAACGTCTTCTTGATAACACGTTTCATGTCCTTGTCAAGGTATGTATATGCTTTATCAAAAATATTATCCGGTACTCCGTAGAATGCTTCTGCTAATCCTCCAGCAATGCAAGCAATTGTATCACTATCTCCACCTATTGATACGGCATTACGAATCGCATCTTCAAACCCGTTACTTTCATGAAAGCAGATTATTGCTTGCGGTACAGTTACTTGGCAACTTTCATCAAACTTATTGCATGAACGAATGAAGGCAACTGTTTGTGATAAGTCATATCCAAATGTAGATTCTAACCATTTTTTTACATCGCCTTTAGTGTGTCCGGTGCGCAATAAGAATATTGAACCTGCAATAGCTTGTGCGCCTTTGATACCTTCTTTGTGATTATGAGTTACTTTTGCGCTTTTCTCCGCTTCTTCAAGAACCTTTGTCAGTGAATTATAATAGAAACCAATTTGACTAACACGCATGGCAGAACCATTACCATAACTGTTATATGGTTGTGGATTATTACTTCTCCACCATCTTTCAAAGGACACACCGTAAGAGCCTTTGGGGTTCGGATATTTCCTGCACCATTCCAACAGCACATCTTTATAGTCTATCTTCCGGTATATAGCATCAGCAATCGCAATAGTACAAATGGTATCATCTGTAAAACTGCAATCTTTAGTAAACAGTTCGAATTCTTTAGTATTGATATTGTTAAATTCAAAGCGAGAACCTACAATATCACCTATTATTGCTCCAATCATAGTGGTATTATTTATGTATAAAGGTAAGAAAATTATTTGATTTGGCGAAATATAGTATCTTATATTTCCTCCATATAGATATATAAATTGCCGAATACCTTCTTATCAACAGCTTTGATTTTTGTAATTTTAAACTTGGAAGATTTGTTGAACAATATTTCTTTTTCTTCCTGCATATCGGATATAGATGATATGTCCACTCCATTTTTACCTTTGATTTCAAAGATAACTTTATACTCTGTTCCATCGGCAAAATCCTCTGCTACAAGCTTATTGGCGGATGTTGACATAAAGCCGTTCTCTATGTAGTCATCGCCTTTCTTTAAAGATTTCAGTTTGTCAAATATTATTCTGTCAGCAGTAATGCCACGATAACTTGTTCCAATACACTTATTAGAAAGGTTAATGTATTTGCTGATACCATCAATGACAGAAAGCGTTTCTTCATCAAGCTGCTTTCTTTGACCTCTTAAATATTGGTTTATTCTTGGATAGTACGAACCTGTATATTTGGAAATAGCCTCAATATATTTGTTTTTATCTTCTTTCAGAAAAGATGGATTATCTTTCAAAAAGTATGGAAGTGTACCTTGTTTCTTGGCATTATCAATTCGTCGCTGATTATCGAGAACCCACTTCTTGAAGCTGTCCGGCACATCTTTCACTTCGTTCACACTTTCAGTACTTGCTTCACTACGTCCGTCCCATTCCCAAAATTCTTCTTCTGTTTTGAGGATAGGAATTTTATAGCATCTGCAATTAGACCCCCAAAAGCATTTCCCATTGCGACGGATATACATGATATGGTTTTTCTCCAGAGTAAGGTCATATACAAACCCATCGTAATGTTGAATCTCTTTATGGAACACTGTCGCCGTGACGGAATAGCATTCACGGATTGAATAACAATCGTAGTTTGAAGTTATGATACTTCCGTTGCTTTTGTGCGACACTCCAGCCTTGTTCACTGAAAAGGACGGACGATTCCCGGATTTCAGAATAAGCTCAGACAAATCCCCTGCCATACGTTCAGATACGGTAAAATAGAGGATTTCATCCTTGTCTGACTTAAACTCTGTTCCATGATTACCTACAAAAGATTTGCATGGTCGCCTGTATCCATCACAAAGCATAAAGGCATTAAGAAATATTCTGATCTGTCTGACAGATGCATTCTTTATCGCAGACGGTATAAATTTATGGGAACACTTGCCGAATATTTTCAGATAATTCCTTATTGGAGTACTATAAAATGCAACTTCTTGCTTGTCTAAATGTGGCTCAAATCCGATACGCTTCACGCAGTTTACAATTCTGTCCCGTGCAGGCTCACCTTCTTGTTGGGAGATAACAACCCCGGCGTTTCCCATTGTACTTCCGTCTGAAAGCCAATACCCCATAAACTCACAAAACAGGTCAAATGGTATTTTGATGTTGTCTATCTCATAAAATGCAACATCTTCTGACTCATATTCGCATCCTCTATAAAAAGCCCCTTTCCCCTTTGTGTACTCTTTAGCTTGGCAGTTCTTTATCCTGCCATCATTCTTGTTTAAATAAACCATATTATGTTCCGGTGTAACCAAACAGTCCAATGATTTATTGAAAAAGTGTATCATGTCACCATTATATCGGTAACACTGCCTATTCGTAGACTCTACCCACTCAGGTGTTCTGTTAGTAGGATTCAATGACAATATCAAATCATCATCAAATACATCTTTAAACAGTTTCCACCCTCTGTTTGTAAGCACTTCGCTGTCATCGGAATAACAATTCGGGTGCCAACCAACCCAAGTAAAATCCTTGGGATATTTCCCGGCAAGGGATTCGCATACAGTGCAAGGAAACTCTCTTCCGGAGCGTTTGATTTCATAACCTACCACAAAGTCCATTTGCTTCCAACGCTCATTTTCGGCGGTCCGGTAAGCCATATTGATTTCAGACCGAGCCAACCGGATAGAACGGTATTCACAATCTTTTAGATGTTCTGCACTTCCGTACTTCTCTTTGTAGTCTTTTTGGAGCGATGGAAAATCAAGGAGGTGTTTGGATATTTGCTTGCTTAGGGCAACGGCACTTGTTCCTTTCTGAATAGCACAGGAGATGGCGGCTTCCAGTTCCTCCTTGTAAACGGTGGACTGTTGCCAGAGTTTAGCCGATACATCAAACCCTCTGTCCCTGCGGTTCTGAAATGCTTTCAATGCATCAGAATTGGTTTGATAGAGAACTTTGTACTTTTCTTTATCAATAGTGGCGGTATAGGCTTTCAGAACCTTGTCAGCCATCAAATCTTGTACCTCATTGCTATTCTTCCACTCATCAGAAGTACCACGATAGATAACAGACCGAATATCATCTACGAACTGAGCTTGAATGTCCGCAATAGACTTCTTGGTTTGCGGATAGTCAGAAAACTTGAAGACAGTACCACTGTCGGCATCATATTCAGTATTCAATGCAATCTTTGCGGCTTCCAGATTAAGAGTATCGTATATCTGCTCAACAAGGGCAACATATCTGTTTAGCCGGCTGTTGAGTTCCTGATATTTCTTCTTCTGATTTGGAATGTTTGGTTTTGCCATACTATTCTGTTTTTAAGCTATTTTTTGGAGTGGGTAGAAAAAACATGTGGGGTAAGACAAAAAAGATTGTTCTGTTTTTAAGATTAGCTCACTTTTTTCTTGAACTTGTCACATACGTCACGGTTAAGAAAGCGGCTGGAAGTGAAAAATGGACAACGGCACATGAAGAACTCACCTCTCAAGTTCTTCTCATGTCGGTCATACGAATGCACACAATCCTTGCAATGGTATGAGGATATGTTAGAGGGTATCATCTTTTTTGACATGGCGTTATTCTTCAATTCTATCAGGTGCCGGCATTTCCAGCAGCCTGATAGCCTTAATCGTTTTCCTACCTTCCAAGATAGCTTTGCATAATCTATGGTATCCGTCTGCTATTTGTCCTACTTCATCCAATATAATAGGGTAGTCTAAAGAACAATCACGAACACGTTTGCATTGAAAGATGAAGCTATGAAGCTGACTACACTCAAATGGTTCAACAGTCAGGTCTATATTCCACAATGGCATATCACGTACAGGGTACTCCTTTGCTTTCGCAAAATTATAAAGTGTTTGAGCATTCCATATCTTATTGCCTCTGTGGTATTCACTTTCAGCGAAAGTCATATTATCTATTGGTACTTTCATGCTATTTACTTATTTAGCAAGGTGCGCCAGCGTTACAGACATCCAACGCACCCGTTACACTTTTTACATGTGGCAGATAGGCTATTGAACAATCTCCCAATCATCGGCAAACACATCGCTAATAGACGGAACCCATGAATCAGCACGCCCGGTGTTCTCATTGTAAATAAGGCATTGACTAGTATAGTCAATGAAACCCTTACCTTTCAGAATAAGGTCTTTTGCTGATTGCGGAAGAGATTGCATCTTGGGGATAATGTCGCTTTCTATATGAGCTGGGATTTGCTTGATGACAAATACCCATTTGTCGTTCCAGCCCTTTCTACGGATAGCGCCACCTTGTTTCAAAACGTCTATAGCATCACCGAAACAGATAGGAGTTTCTTCCTTGACTTCTCGATATGATTCTTCAAACAGTTTTTTGGGTGACCAACTTTCATAGCCATATTCAGTACGAGTGTGATATCCCAGTTTATAAGACTCATTCTTTTCTATTTCACTTTTTACTAAGCCTTTACTGCAAGCTTCACCCAATGTCATAGGTTCTGCCTCAATCTGTTTTGTTCCAATATACTTTTTCATATATCTGTAGTAATTTAATTATTCTCCAGGAGTATATGTACCGGTAATAGAGGCAGTGCTGTCATCGGTCAGAGTCGCTGTGCCGGTAATGACTGTACCTTTGATAGTCAAAGCTATTGATTTGATTTTTGCACCGGCATCGCCTTTGTCTCCTTTCGCTCCAGCAGCACCTTGTTCTCCTTTATCTCCTTTGGGCCCAGTTTGTCCCTGTTCACCTTTATCACCTTTGGTGCCAACTACACCTGTATCTCCTTTCTGCCCTTTGAGGTTCTTAAAAGCGAAATTCAGCTTGCCTTCTTTCATTGTTACATCCACAGAAGGTGTACCTACATTCGCATCAACGCTGGCGGTTGCCTCGGTTACGGATGAGCCATTACCACTCGCTTGAGGTAATACAATCATCTTAGCGGCAGTAACAGCGGTAGCACTGACAATGCGAATCATCATCCCGACAGGTACACAAAGGTCGATTACCCGCTGATAAGGACCGTGAAGTGGAATCGCATCATAGGCACTTGGTTCCATTTCAGGCATGTGCCGGTAGATTTTTAGCGGTTCAACATTTCCGTTGTCTATTTGAATTACACAATTGCCTTCAGAGGCGAAATCTGCGACAAATACGCCTTCTTGTTCTTTAAATACAATATTTTTCATATTTCCTATATTTGTTATTTACTATTCGGCACCTTCAAACAAGTTGTTCATCCTTGCCTGTCGGTCCGCTTTGTCTTCTTTTTGAATCTGGTTTAATGTTCCTTTGGGATCATTGGAGTAACCTGCCATTTCGATGGATTCAAGCTGGCTGAATATCGCTTTGCCTCCATTCCCTTTCATACATCTGTTAATCAGCGCGTCCTCATCATTCTGAATAAACGGAGTAATGACATGCTCAACTTCTATATTGTCAATCTCATCAGCCCATGAAGTATTCATCATTTTCAGAAATTCTTTGATGACATTACACTCCCGTTCAAAGAACTCTATCCAGGCACCTGACTCATCCCCGATTTTCAGATGGGCGTCAGACAATATCATTTGTCTGGCATCAAAACCTATGTTACCAAGACTTTTCATGTTTTCGAAAGATAGGTCTGGCATCTGGGCCTGCATGAAGAAAAGCTTGAGCAATGTATCCACATGATATTTCAGGGCTTCTATGGCCTGGGTCCATGAAACATAAGCTATGTCACCGCCATTCTTTAGACGGAACAATCTGCGGGCCTCTCCCTTGTCCTCGTCACCGACAAGTTCGCCTGTCACTTTCAATAAGGGGGCGGAATTGTAGGCTATCACGTCTGAGTTACGGGAGAGCGTGTATTCAATTTCCTCACGGATATGCTCTAGTCCATGAAAAACAGGAGCGGGGCGGTATGCATAAACTCCGGGAATCTTTTTGAGGATAATCCTTTCGGGATCTGTAACAGCAATCCAGCTGGCTTCCCCCTGTTGTTTCCACTTGTAATGACGGTCAGCGGTATATGTCTCAAAGAAAGTGACCTCCTTATCCTTTATCTTCTTCTTATATTCGAAGGACATGGCGATCATGTCTCCCCACTCGTCAAACAAGGGATATAATCTAACCCCGTCCATCGGCGAGTATGTCTTGCTTTTCAGCTTATACTTGCTGTTGAATCCGTATAGTGTGTTGGGTCTCTCTACCACATACCAGATGGTGAAAATTTCACAGGATGCAAAATAGGCATTGCCACGTCTGATGTTTTCGGAATCTATACGGGCATATTTATAGATTGCTTCAATAGCTTTGGTTATCTGCTGGCGTTTTTCATTTTCTTCCGTATTATGGTAGACACGTCTGACGGGAATAGCGAAAGCGAATTCCGTAATACGTTTCACAAGCAGTTTCTCCAGGCCAAGATGAATACGCGAAGCCGGCTCGACTCTTCCATCAGATCTTATTTTGTCTTTACGAGAAAATTTATCAGTTACAATTTTATGTCTGGAAGGATCGTAATCTTTCAGCGACTTGCTCCATTCCGGCACATCTACTGATTTTTCTTTCAAATCACTGATAATGTCAGAAACAGGTCTTGTACTGTCAAGGATTGTGGTAATTTCGTCCATTGTTATACTGTTGTGTGGTGCAGCTTCGCACCGCTTGTTTTTTATTTGGATAGGAATTTATTCACGAAATATACTTGTCCTTTGCCGGTTACTTTGGTCGTGGTCGTGACAAGCATGGTACCATCCGGCTTGTTGATGGTGGTTTGCTTCAGCTCAAAAAGTCCCAATTTCATAGATTTCTGCGTCGGCTGATTGTAGTAGTCACCCTTTTGACAAAGATAACCATTCTCGCGCATCCAGCTAAACAAACGGTTCTGACCGATATTCACCCCATTTTGTTGTAATATTTTAGCCAGTTCAGCAATTAAACAAGAGCGATGTGAAGTTGAGACAGCATCAGCAAAAAGGACTTTAGGAGCATCTTTTTGGATCTTCCGCTCAGCCTCTATAAGACGCTGTTCTTTTCGTTTCAGTGTTTCTTGTGCCACAATAAGCGCACGTGCCATGATTTCTTCTGGAGTGTCGTCCATTTTGGTAGCGATGTAGCCACCTGTCTTACGGATACGTGGCAACACTTAGCTTGTTACCCATTTGCGGAACTTTTTAGCTTCAGGCTTACGACTATCCAATATTGTATCATACAAACCATCCTCATCAACAAAATTTGCCTGTTGGATTCCACCGGCTGTTTCAAGGGGATACTTTGAAAGTACATCCTTATCTAATCTTTGCGCTACCTTACTGGGAATCAAATCTAAAATCTGGCATACATCTGCTAAGCAAAAGAAAGGTTCGTTATTCTCACTCATCGCAATTCTTACCTTTCCGAATTGCTCATTCTCAAAAATTTTAATTGTGTTCATAATGTAGTTCCGTACTCCTTCATACGGTGGTTAGTTACACATAATACTGCTCCAAAAAGAAACCGGATAATACAATACGCACTACCCGGTAACGTGAAGGAGCACGTTAGCACCAAATGCTATGTCGCAAATATAATCATTTTATTTGAAAAACAAATAAAATAAAACTATTTCAGAGGAATATTGCAAAGGATTTCTTGTGCACATTTTCCTCTCAAATAATCTACGGTGATGGCAGCTATGGATTTTGACTGTATAGTTTTCAGCTCATCATATCTGTTAAAAGTGACATCATTATTTTTAAGAATTTCCAATGCTTTAGTATATCCTTCTTTGGCAGAAGCATTAACAAACTTGTTTATTTTCTTTTTCTGCAATATCGCTTCTATCTTATTGATAGTATCGGCAATATGTTCTTCCTGCGGAATGGGCAATTTATGCCCTAAGAATATTGCCATACGGTTTAAATCTTGCTGTTTCATAATTCCTGTATTTCAATTTATGCAACTCACAACATATTTCGTAGAATATCCTCATCACTGACAGCCAAGTAATCCCACGGAAAGAATGTATTGGCGAGGGAATCGAACCAGTCAGGAGAACGTTTGATACGTTTTTTAATCTCCTCTTTCTTTTCTATGATGATACTGCCATTACTCATAAATCCCCAATGTGTTTCCGTTGCTTCTTCCATAAGTTTATCACAGGGTGGGAGAGCGGCACCAAACCCATTTTTGGGATTAAGCCAGTCACGTACCGCCCAAAACAGATAAGCCCTCATGTTGGCGAAGGTGTATTCGCCTGTTATATCATGCAGCCCACGTGCACTCTCGGAGAACTTACAAGAATACACATTTGGGTACCCAAGTTCCTGCAACCGAGATAACACTCCTGCTCCTTCGCCGATAGTATCAATAAATGCTTTCGCACCCTTCTTGTCAAGATATCTGGTTATCATTCCGGCTACGTGCATGTGGTCTGCCGTTCCAGCAGACTGGTGCGCTTCAAACTCACTGACATAGTTGCCATATCTTAGACACAGCACACTGTCATCACGTCCCATGCCGGCAACATCGACACCAATCTTGCAGCTTTTCTTTGGAACAAAATCATCTTCTTGCAGTTTCCTCCAATTCTCGTTGGCGATTTCAATCCATTCGTAGGGGATAAGCACATCTTCCGCCACTTTAGGGAACATACCGAGCACTTTCACACGGAACAAGTCATTCGGCCGATATAGACCGTCTTCCCATTTGAAGTCCCCTTCACCTTCGTTGAAGTCAGCTTGCTGGATAGGTGAGCACCAGTTTTCCACTTTGTCTTTCACCCATTCATAATCAACTTGACCAGGAATAACTATTTTCTTGCTTACAACATTCTCAGCATTAAGGGAACTTAACCTGAATTTGGCAAAACGGTCAGACTTCATGGCACGTGCAGCATATCCTGTGGTCACGTTAGGGTTGAACACTATTAGCAAACGGGAATTTCCCTGCAAATTACCTTCGATGGCATTGTAGATAACTTCTGATATACCGGAGGCTTCCGTAACAACAAACAATGTGTTTACGGCATGGAATCCAGACCATGCTTCCATATTGTCATCAGAACTCTTGAACCCCGTTAGAAACCATTCTTCGTAGTTGGTTCTGATTCCTGAAGACAATAAACGTCCAGGCAGGAAACCAGCATTCCGGAATAGCCTGGAAACTTCCGGTATCATAATATCTTTTACTTGGCGACCGGACGGAGCTGTCATTGCAATTTTGGTATTCTTTACCAATCTTCCGTTAACCCAGCGTGGAGTAAGATACATAAAGCACATAGCGGCACAAGCGGCACAGAAATCCTTGCCACGGGCAGTTCCGGAGGCTACTGCGGTCATTCGGTTGTATTGAACCGAGTGAATAATATCCTGCTGTTCTTTATCCAAACGCGCTTTCAGCACATCGGAACAGAACTTGCACCAATCGTCTCTCCACGCCTGCATATACAAGGCTGCCTTATCGCTCAGATCCATTATTCTTCTATTTTGTCCGGCAATTCTTTTATCAAACTTTCGAATGGATTGACATTGACATCCTGCTCGACACGCTCAACATAACCACGTTTCTTACCCTTTGTTTTCAGATAAAAGATTATCGCAGTTAAATCATCATTATTGATTGCGGAAAGCAATTTAGATTCGACTACATCAATGGTTTCCTCTTCTACTTCCTCAGCACATTCCTTGAACTTAAGGTCACTGTCCCGCCATTTGTAATAACAGGCTCTCGTTATACCTACTTTCTGGCAGGCATACGAAACAATTCCATGACTTTCACGGAAATGTTTCAAAAACAATTCTTGTCTTTCCTTCTTTCCCATAATTTTATAACTTTACATGCCGATACGTCTTCGGCTTTTCACCAAAGACGCATCGGATATACACTAGTTATCAATTAAAACATTCAATCAAACAAGGACTGCTGTACGCATCCGTCCTCAATCTCTTTCATTTTTTTCTCATCCGGCCTCGGAGTTATATGATCCTTGTCATAGAATCCGTTCTTCTCCAGATAGAAAAATCTGTCCCAACCACATTGGTCGTATTCACCTTCTTTGTAAGGGGTTAATGCGGATTGTTCGGCAATGATAAATTCTTTTTTGGTCTTTCCTCTTTGCTTCCCTTTATGGGTATGGCAGTCAAATACATAATCAGGTATTGACATGTATCTGTTGTCATAGTCTTTCAAACATGTGGCAGGATAAGGGAAATCATTTGCATAGAAACCGCAATATCCGTATTTTACAACTTTCAGAAGTACGGTAACAGCCTTTGCTACGAAAATGGATGATTTGGGTGAACTACCGGGTTGCATATCGTCTGCTTTCTTCAATGCGACAATTTCAGTGGTAATAGCTTGATAGTTGAGATTACCTGCTATCATAATAAGCCGTTTCCAAAGGAACTCCCGATACCTTACCATTAACTCATTGGCCAGATAACCGGCTCTGATATCGTCTTTGCCGATTATGGCACGTTCCAATAATCCGGCAACTAAAAACATGTCATGCCCATTTTTGGTGTAACATCCGGCATTACTTCCGACATATTCATCCTTTGGCAATTCTATCCTGTCTCTTGAATTAAGCAGGTTACAGGCGAAATAATCAGCATCACGATTCTTTCTTGTGGCAAGAAGAATGCCGAGAGCCTTTTCAATGAATAGAGGTGATTTGTCCTGCCAGCTTTGTGCGTCATCAGCCTGTTTGAGTGCTACAATCTTATTCGTAACAAGGTCATAACAATCCTCTGCTGAAACACAGAGTAATCGCTTCCACAGATATTTTCTAAATCGTGGTGCCAACTCGTTAGCAGCATAGCAGGCATAGTCTTTGTTGCTCCTGCGTATTGCCTTCTGAATGAGGGATGAAACCTCAAACATATTGTGACCGTTTTTTGTGTATAGTGCATTTGCCATATCTCAATCTATTATGCGATTTCAAATTTTGAATTTGGATTCAATTTAATCAATTTTGCTATCATTTCCTCTGCCGTTTTTTCAGTTCCACAAAACTGATGAAATGTAGGGCGAGCAGATTTCGTTCCATCTTTCTTTATTCTGTAAATAAATGCACCTTTTGGCAAACCTTTTGAATTAATGTACTTTGTTGCTTTCATTGTCTATCTCTTATTTTAAATTATTACTTTGCTTTTCTTTTATAATGCTAAGATACTGATTTATAGTGAGATATTAAAATTTAAATATCTGATTAACAATGAGTTAAACAATGATTAACGGCTTATATATCATCAATGCAAATACATTTTGGTTTATGTGTTATAAAGTCATTGGCAACATTACAACCATAAGCTCCAACATTAGAAATAAGAATCTTATCACCAATATTAGTTGGACCGGAATAATCACGATGGATAATATCATTCTCAATACAGGTACATCCGTAAATGGTAACGTGTTCGACGTAATCACTATCGTTTGAAAGCACATTGCAAGGTGGATTTTTCGTATGGCAGACAAAACCGACATCATCACGCTTGCAATCCACAACGAGCATTGTTTTTCCTCTGATAACTTTCTTGCCGATAATGGTTGCAAGTAGAGACATGGAAGTGGAAACTATCGGTGTGCCATTCTCGGTGATAAGCTGCACTTCTCCATTAGGGAACTCTCTTGCAAAGACTTCACCAATAGTTTTGGCATACTCCTCATACAATGGTATATATTCTCCATATTGAGCTTTTAAACTGTCATCCATGCGACCGAACATGTTGCCGCCAATATCAACTATATTGGCTCCAAGTTCTTTTGCATATCGAGCCATCATTTCGGTACGCTTCTTGAAATACGACAGTCCACGAGCATAAGAAATATGACAATGAACACATTTGACTTTTATCAATCCTCTTCGTTGTAGTTCTATGATTTCTTGATAACTTTTGCTATCAACATCAATTCCAAATCTTGAAACTATGCCATTCCCAATATCAAAATTTAGACGCACTCCAATTGCAAGCGGTGAGGTGTATATTCCGATAAGTGAACCAAGCTCACCTACATTATCAACGTTCACTATTCCACCATGATTAGCACATCGTATCTTATTGCCCAAATCAGGGATAACTCCATTGTATATAATCCGGCTGTCATCAAATCCATAGTTCCGTGCAAGCTGATACTCTTTGGGAGAAACAACTTCTGCATATCCACCGATTTCTTTTACCACATTGATGAATTCTTTGCAGTAATTCGTCTTGAAACTGTACCCGATATTATAGTTTGGGTAGTATTTTCTGAAAGCGGCTACAAAATCGGTGATATTCCGTTTGAAGTCATTTTTGTCTGCAATGTATAGAGGTGTTTTCAAATCATCGCTTGACATTAATCTTTGCTGTATTTTTTCTAAAGTCAAATTCATAATACTTTCCCCATTTATTTTTCATTGCACATCTATATTCGTAGTTCTTTCTGGAATCAATGGTGGTTCCTCCTTCATTGGAAGCTTGGATACCGTAGCTGTGAAAATATTTAGGCAGGAGTACAACTCTGTTCATAAGCAGTTCCTGTAACATCATATCAACATCGGATATCGCCGGGTCTTTCAGATCATATCTGGCCTTGAGTGCTTTCTTGTTTATCCATCTTACATGACCGGGCATTCCCTTAAAACAAAATTCCTTGTCATACACATACAAAGCCATTTGTGGATTATCAAAAGCAAGCCCAAGATTTAAATCGTAAAGTAGCTGGCCGATACGGAGTATTTCATCACATGTGCGTTCTTTCCAGTCAGGGTAGTTTTCTGCTGTGATGGCAGTATAATTGTCAAGTCGATAACAGAAACGCTTTATATCATCATCGGCAACAAATATCACATCCTCCGGTGTGTTTTCAATTATCCAATATAGCGTTGACATGAAACTATGTACCTTGCCGCCACATTCAAGCGTGGCATCCTTAGGAATGACAAGCATATCATCTATGCCGGCATTTCTATAAGCATCAGCTTCTTCTTCCCTAACGACATAAGTACAGTATTCAAGGCAATTCTTAGTCATTATTTTATGAGGTCGCTGATATGACATGACGTATATGTTAAACGTAATACCGGGTGTCATAGAACTTTTTCATCTTTAATCCATAATTTAGTTCATATGTGGATGGAATTTCATAACCAAGTAATTGTTTGCATCGCAAATAAACCATATTGCAACCTGCATGACGTACAAACGGGAGAGAGGCATTGATACGCGGGTTTATTTCAAGCAGTACCACCTTGCCGCTCTTCTTCAGAATGAAGTCAAAAGCCACATTACCATCAAGTTCAAGTTCTCTCACAATCTTGCTGACAATATCATACGCCATGTCGTTGGACTGGATTTCTCCATACATAATGGAGCCGAAAGCCATCATGTAGCCGACATAACCGCAGATATGAGTAACTACTCCTTTGTCTGCAAGCGCACTAACGGTGTAATCCAGTCCTTCGATTCTCTGCTGAAGGATAACCTTATTTTTACCATTGTCAACGATGGATTTCAAATCAAGCAAGGATATGTATCTGTTTTCTCCGAACTTGTTGAATAGAGAGGTATCATTGCACTTCTTGTCATCCACAACGGCGAAGCCTTTACCGCCGCACAGATTGTCCACTTTACAACAGATAGAGCTGTTTTTGTACTTGAACATAGAGGCGAAAGCATCCACATCGGAAACACTCTCAGGAATGATCTGTTTGGGCATTAAGCCGGCATAACAACTATAAAGAGCAATCTTATTGTTGGCAACCAGAAGACTGTCAATAGAAGAAACAGATACAAGAATACCGTTTTGCTCAAACTTATCTTTAGCGCGAGCCATTATTTCCAACTCCAATGTCGCTGTAGGCATGATGATTGAAACATCATATTCCTTGCATAAGGATATGAGTGTTTCAACATAATTTGGAGCAGAAATGGGCGGAACCACAAAATTACCGTCTGACAGTTCAGCAGGCGGGAGGTTGGCCGCAACGGAATTTGCGACATATACTTTTATATCAACTCCGTCTTCATTGTTTTTCAAACAATCTATCATTTCTTTTACGTGGATGGAGCAGCACGTAAGCAGTACATTGAAATTTTTCATTGTTCTTTTTCTTTTTTAGGCATAATCTGGGCTTTTATATCATCGTACCATACGGCACGTGCTTTAATCTTACGCTCTCTGGTGGCGTTTCTGGATACAAGAACTTTCTTGTCGTCAATTCCAAGAGCACGGGTCAGATTCAGATGGTCTATCTCGTTACGACATACAATCATCACATAATCGTATTTTTCATAGCGTATCAGTTCCATATCCTTGATCTTTGTTTCTTTGACATTCAGATTTTCAAGGTCAAGGCTCAAATCGATTTTCAAGTCTGCGGTCCATTCAGCCAGCTTGTCCATATCCCATTCGCCGGCATGGGTGTTCGCTTTGATATTAATAGCCTTTAATTCTGATTCACTGTAACCAATAAGGCGTTTGCACAAAACTTGAGTGTCAGGATTCTCCATAAGAATGGAAACACGTTGGTGTCCGGATATGATATTGTTGTGTTCGTCAATGACGATAACGCCGAAATCGCCAAGGTTGTCAAGTGACTCCTTCAGCTTCTCCTTGGCCTTCTTCTTTAATGGTTTACGGGGATTCCCAAACTCTGTCTTAAGTTCGGACACAGGCAGTTCTATAATTTCTATTCTTTTATCCATTGCTCTTTTTTTATAATGAATATATGTATGTTAGACCTGACAGAGGAAGTACCGATATCATTAAATCCGAGTTTCAGGGCATTCTTCCATGCAGCGGTATTACAGGGATTGATATATTGGTAAACCCCATTCATTTTAGCGATGCGGAAAGCATATTCAAGGATAAGCCGGTTACATTCATAGCCTATGCCTTTACCCCAAAAGGCTTTGTTAAGGATATGAGTGTGAAGTTCTCCAAATCCGTATGCTGATTCATCTATTCTATCTATGAAAACATTGCCGACATATATGCCGTCTGCCAGAACAGCAAAGCGTATACACTCATCACTTTCTGACTGTTCTCTATAAAAGTTGTTTTCTGATTCAAGGGATAGGGGAGAGTAGGGGCTTTCGCAAATAGCGTACTTCCATATATCCTTATCCTTACGCATCCTCCAGCTATGTTCTGCGTCGGATATTCTTTGAGGCCTTATTGTTACTTCCATATTTTCCAAGTTATGTACAACTTCATACATTTTCTGCGTAAATGCCTGCCGGGCATATTCCCGACAGGCTTAAACACAAACTCAATCATTTTTCAAGCTACTCGCAAGAGCACTCATGCAATTTTTCGGCTTCTTTCAGTCGTGTCAGATGGCAATTTCCATCACCCCGTAAATTACATAAGCCTTTTTGTCCTTGTTTTCGCTTGACTACTACTAAGGGTTGCGGGAACTCAAGGATTCGAACCTTGTTCTTCGGATTTTCAGTCCGACGCATAGACCAACTTTGCTAAATTCCCTTGTTAGCTAATTGAAGGAAGCAAGACTTGAACTTGCAATCGGATGATATTCCACGCTGTCAGACTGTTTACGTCCATCCTTTTTCACCGCTGACAGGCGGCTACTTAACAATCCCATTTCTGTCATTCCTTCAATTTAGCTGTTTTCTCTTATTTCTGCCTCAAAAATACAATATTTTATTTGTCTTTCAAATAAAACTGGGCAAAAATACTATTTTTCTACTCTCAAGGTCTCAACCTTCCAACATTTCATCATATGGTCTGTATCTATTCCTATATTGAAGCGTTTGCCTATATAGTTTTCGTGCGCTTCTTGTTCCGGAAGGTTAATGGGGGTAACGAACCAGTCTTCATTGCCATGCTCGTCTTTCAGATAGACTTTTACTATCGTTTTCATAATTCCTCAAATTTTCCAAGTTCACATTCTATAATATCAACTTCACTTTCATTGGTATATAAACCATTTTCTTTGGCAGCATCAATAGCAGCATTTTCATAAAGAAATACACCGAAACACACTCTACTTGATTTTGTTTTCCAAATATCAGTTTGAAACAAAACGTATACTTTATTCTTCATCTCCCCACAACTTTAGTGCAAGTTCATAATTCTTCTGTGCCTCATTTACGGCTTTCTTGGCATAAGTAAGAGTGTAGGCGTGTTCTCGTGGATATTTGCCGGACTTCACACCTTCGTGGTATTCTTTAGCTTGTTCCAGCTTATGTTTGTAGAAATCGATACTTTCAGGCATTGAAAGATTGATCGTTTCAGCACGTTTTTCCCAATACTTGGCTACTCTTTCATGTTCGGCAGCCTTGTCGCTGAATTCAACACTTTTGCCCATATTATTCCAGGAATCTTCTATCATCTTTCGGTGCCGCTTTTCACTATGATGTCCGACTTTGATTGGCTCTCCAAGAGAAAGAAAATCTTTGTCTGTGTTCGAGCGGTTGAAATATTCGTTACTTTTTTGTCCGGCAGACTGGGCCCAACCATGGCGGCGCTCGGCTCTTTGCTTGGCCCATTCCTGTACATTAAATCCGTCAGCCCGAACGATGGAGTAGTAATAGAAACCATCTTTCTCGAAAATTAAATTAAAAACGATGCTTTCATTTTCTTTGCCGTACTTGGTTGTAACCTCAATAACTTCTCCTTTTTCGTGCTTTTCATCGCACTTTGCCAAAAATACATTTGGACAGAATTTGTGATAAGTGTTCATTGCTCTTATTGTTTATAAATTTCTATACTTTGCCATTCTTTTGACATTTAGTTCCCAATCTGTTTTCACGTAATTCTCAACATCTTCTAAACTTCCAATCTTTTCGGGTATTGATGAACCACACATATAATATCCGAAACAACCATCTTTCTTATAGATGTATCCGTATGTTGTCCCTGATGGAGATTTGCAAATAGCTATTTTTTCTTTCATTGCTCTATGATTTATCCGTTATACATTGCAGATATCTCTTCTGCTTTCAATTCTTTGGCAAGCTCTCCATTCTTGTAGAAGCGTACAGCAACAACTCTCACCGTTTCTGACAAGAATCGACCACAATCATTGGTTAACTTCACTTTTAGCTTGCTTGCCTTGGCTAAACTTTTTGTACGCTTCTTTATTGTGTTTTTGAATCCGAAAACACAATCTTCGGTATCAATCTCAAATGAATATGTTGTGGAATACATTACTCTTTGAAGCTCTTTTGTTAGTTCTGTTACTTTGCTCATTTGCTCTCTTCTATTATTAGTCGTTATTATTTCCAAGAAGTTCTTGTAAAGCAGACTTATATCCGTCCAACGCCTGTTGTGTATATCCCAATCTGAATTTTTTATCTGCTGAAAGAGAGTCGTTGTTCAATCCTTTTTCAATAGCTTCAATGTTTGCTTTGTAGTATCTGATAAGTTCTTCTGTTTTCATTGCTCTTGACTTTTACTTGTTATTAATAGGTTTATTTTGATATTGTAAAGATACAAATAAATAATTGATTTACAATGGTTTATATCTTTTATTTTCATCATAAAATACTGAAAGACAAAGATTTAACTTTTACTTGCAGAAACGAAAAAGGCAGAACGGACTTCTCCATTCTGCCTTAATGCAAGCAAATGTTCTATGAATATAAAATTAACTTCAAACAAATGTAGGCGTAAACTCGATACCTAGCGCACGAGCGATGCGAAAGAAGCTCGATAATTGTATGTCTGCCTCCCCTTTTTCCACACGGGCGATATAGCTCTGTTCCTTACCAACTTTCTGCGCCAACTGCTTCTGGGTCAATTTTAGCTCCTTGCGGCGTTCACGAAGTATATCACCATAATACCATGCCATCGACTTCTCATTGAACTTCTCACGAGTATCTGTACCATGTTCCCCATATTTCTCATTAAGTTGCTGGTTGGTTGCCTTGAACTTTGCCAATTTCTTTTCATCTAACTTCATAACGATAAACTAAACATTTGAAAGTATTTTATGCGCTTTCTCGTATATTTTTTTTATCTTTATGGTTGAAATAAATCACGCCGACAATGGCTATGACCGATACAAGCCCGAACATAATCAATGCTCCCATTTTATCATCCTTTCTTTTTATCATTGACAAGCCAAAGACCTGCCAATAGTGTGATTACTATTGCCAACGAACCTCCAAGATATATTATCCATTTTTCCTGCACATCCCCGAAGATGGATGTCAACACAACTGCGGTGGTTATATACTTGGCTATATCCATCAGCCATTTTCCTAATTCTTTTCTCATGATGCAAATATAACTAATTAGTTATAATAAGACAAGCTTTATATCTTATTTCTCATTAAACTTTTTCATTGCTCAAATACTTTTCTGTGATTATCTCAACCGATTTGCTTATCATGTAATCCGTATCGATTCCTAACTGTTGGTAGAAGTTCCCATTTCCTGTAAGACTTTCACTTGCAATTTGCAGTGTTCTGCGTTCTTCTTTGGTGAATCCGATGCGGAAGGTGCGGAAGATGGATAATGCTTCTTTCAGGCACCCGGACTCGAATAAATTGATTGCTTTTTCTGTTTTCGTTCTCATATCCTGATATTTAGATGTGAATGTATAATATAATTGATATCAAAATGTTATAAATTAATTACCATCATAAACAACTAATAGATCCCTAAAACAGCCTTATACAATTCAAAATTCTTGTTTTCAACATATTCATCGGAAGCATAGCGTTTAGCTCTGGCATACCACTTATGGAAGCAATCAGAACAATACCAGCAATTAAGGACTGCGATGTAGAATCCATCTTGGCAATTACTGGAACCACAGCTGTCGCAAATTCCGACACATCCATATTCACTGAGCGCGCATATCATTTCGCCACGAGTGGCTTGTATGATCTTGAATCCTTTCTTGTTTTCGTAAACTTTTGCCATCTTTAGTTACTTTGGTTCCCATTACATTAATCTCCTGTCTTCACTTACACTTTCGGCATGAATTCCTTTTTGAATTTCAATATTTCGACCGACATTTATTCCTTCCTTAGCACATAGCCTATCAATTTGGGCTTGTGATTCTCGTGCATTGCCAATCTTCTCATTTTTGAGAAATTCATCTATTTCTGCTTTTGAAGCGACTACCAATGCAGTTACATTACTTGTTTCTTCCAAACCTTGCTTCATGGAAGCAAATTTATCGCCCAAACCAATGACGAGCCATACAGAAAGGATTTCATATACATAGCAAGCGTTTTAGGCGTAATTCCATATTTACGAATACATTCATACTTGTAGTTTGGATATTTCCTTTTCCAGATAATAACAAATTGATGCGCCAAGAATGAAATCAGATACAACACTACTTCTACATTCTTCTTGCGACCAATGATCTGAAATTTATCCCTTACCATACGGTAATTCTTGGGCCTGCTTACAATAAGGCTTCGGCACATATTATATTCGCATACCGTTGATACAAGAAAATCATACCAAACACCGTTGCTCATTTCAACCTTGTAAAGTATCTCTTCTGCTATTACCGGGTTCTCCAGTTTCTCCTGCTCTGGTATATCTTCTTCTGACAGGTTGTATTCCATCAGCAGACGGGCGATACCTGCTGCTGCCGCATGTGCTTCGCCTTCATTGCCTAACGCTTTAGCTGATTCTTTTAGGTTCATCAGCTTACGAAGCTTCTCTAAAATTTTGTCTCTTTTCGTTTCCATTGTAGTTCACCCTCTAATAATCACATATCTTCCGGCAGCTATTTCACTTCTATACTCGACAGAATAGCCTTTGTCTATAAATGCTCTTATGACATTATCGTGCGCCAACTCCGAAATTTGGTGTCTGTCTTTAGCGTCACTTCCAGTATTTTTTGCCCAACAATGAGGCCAGTTATTTCCCCATCCTACGCCATAATGAAAGTAAACACATTCACCTTTCTCTTTGATTTCCGAGAGGATGAAAGATGCAAGTGCGTCTTCCTCGGATTTTCTTCTATTTGATTTTGGTATTTCTATTGTCAACATACTGATTTATTTTTAGCGTCCAACCATTTGTCCCGTCTTTCTCTACACGCCTCTAAGGTAGGCGCACAACAAGCAAAGAGTTCACCACTTTCAGTACGGTAATCGTACTGGTACATTCTCACTCTTTTACCTCTCAACCTGGTGTTGTAGGTAGTGTAATTCTCTTTGCCGGGCTGGCATACGCTGCAACCGTTTACATTTATTGAGTTCATAATTCAAGTAATTGTTTCGTTTTATCCACGTCTACAAAACTCGTCCACCCTGCTTTATGCAGTTTTATAGCTGCCTCTCTGATTGTGATTTTACCACTCTTGACACTTTCTTTCAAAGATTCTAATACATTCTTCATTCTTAATTCATTTTCACATTCAATCTTTCTTCACTCGTATAAGCCACTACAAGCCCAGTTTCATCA
>OGLS01000141.1_pt1 | contig 78729 bp, 68 predicted proteins | sample 1572881 | NCBI WGS metagenome assembly OGLS01 (sample SAMEA2582013, study PRJEB24529) | metagenome | biome: Human gut stool | place: China | collected 2011
AGTGTGGAACGGATGAGAAAAGGCAAATATGAATACTTGTCATTTTGGTGGCGAAATAAAAGCCGATTCGTCCACAGACAATGACAGGGACGGTGGAACGAGCTACCAAGATAACAGCATGAAAGATGCACAAAGTGCAGGAAAGGCTATGCGCCACGCCTTACTCCTTTGAGAATCGGGATTGGCTACCTTACGTTATAGACTCTCACGCCTGAGAGATTGCAAAAGCCAAAGGTGCAGAGAGCGAAGCGTAACAGGAGATGAAGCCGATGGCTACTGCCCACAAATGAAAAGCCATTGTCCTACGTTGGTTGGGCGCAAGACAAAGGCTTTATGGAAAGGCGGATTAGGAGGGATTCCGCTTCAATTTCAAATCAAATATCTTCAAGAGCTTTTTGATCTAACTCTGATTGAGATATTTTTATATTTTCTCTGTCTTCATACGTGATTTTTATTCTTTGTTTTTCATCGATTTGTATCATTATATGTCCTCCTGTTGCATAATAAAATGAGGCAAAATTACATTTGCCCAATGAAACCGCCCTCATTTCATAACCATCTCCTTCATCATAAGGTGAAGAGAAAAATTCAAAATCCTTATCCAATGGATATTTTTCTTTGTATAAATTCTTTTTTCTGAAGTAATCAGATTTAAGACCTTTCCATGTGTCTTTTTGGGGAAAATATACAATAATCTTACAGACTTGTTTTGTCTTGGGACTTGCCAATACCTCGACAGCAACAACTTCATTAGCAAAAATTCCCTCAAAAGAATATAAGGTTTTAAAACATTTCTTATAAATAAAGCCTTTGGCTTTGAGGCTATCTTTAAATGCTGCAACATTTCCTCCAACAGGCACACCCATAAATTTAATATGTTCGGCAGAGGATGTTGTAATCATAAAAAATACAAACAAGAATAATATAGTAAAACGTTTCATTAAAGGAAGTGTAAAATAAGAAAGAGCATACCATTTGATATGCTCTTTTAATTATATTTTATAGTTTTTCTGCATTTAGAAGTTCAGGATGATCATATGTATAGTAAACCTTAAAAACGAAAGTGTACTCATTTACAACATCCTTAATTTGAATAGGAAGCATCAATCTTACTTCTCCAGCTTCTTTACCCTTGTATTCTTTAGGTAACATTGAACGTGTTTTCCATCCGTTTCCGTAGGTTGTATAACCAATCTTATATCCTTCATCGTAATATACATTTGATGTAGGAGTTGCACAATCATCTATTTTTGCACCTTTTATGATTGTAGTAGCTGGTTGGTCGCTTTCTCTTTCCGAATACTTTATTCCAACGTGCATAACTTTTGAAGAAGTACCATCCAAACCAACAAATGCAGCTTCATTCCATATAAGTTTCAAGGAATGCTGAGAAACATTTTTTAGAACGAAATTAAATTGTTCTTTAGTGCCATATATCAAAATGTCAATAACGTTATCATTATATGAATATTTATCAACACCGGCATCAGTGATGGTCTTGGTTTCTCCGTATCTATCTGATGAATTTTCAGGTTTTTCAACCCTAACAAGAGCTGTTTTGTAGCTACCCTTTAAAGCATCAGCAAATGGAGCAATGTTCACTTTAGAATAAACGCAAGACAATGATTCTCCTGTTCTTTTGTTTTTCACCGTAACATTAACTTCAGAAGTAGGATAGTCTGTTCCAACTCCTTTGCCCATAAAGCAATCAGTAATTTCATATTGGTCTTTTACCATGTCATTAGACACTAATTCTCCAATATGTTGTTTCTTAAATTCATCAAAAGGTTCTGTAAATACTATAGGCATATAACCTATGAGTGGAAATCTTTTAATGCCTGACCAAAGACTATATTTTACAGATACTTCTTCATAGCCCTTAAACTTTACTTTTGTTTTTCCATCAGAACTAACAGCAGATACTGTTACTTCCTTATTCGGCTTGTCATTTAGCACAACATCTTTTACTGCTATCTTAGATATAGAGAAAACCTTTCCTGCATATGATTCATTATAAGAAAATCCACTTTTCTTCCATGTTTCTAAGTTGCCATAGGCTTCACGAAAAAAAAATGTTTTACCGACATACTGCTGATAGGCTTCCAATGAGCCTTGTTGCTTAATACCGAAATTTCCGTTGGTATCAAATGCAAATCCTACGATGCAATTAAGCAACAGAATGATAGTTAGTAACTTTTTCATAATTATAATATTTAATGTAATTTTAAACTTTTGATTTACAAAAGTAATTAAATTAAATGATTCCCCCCCCGATTAAGAAACTTTAACGTATTATCTCACCCCACCCACGCAAATTGGGTACAAATCATGCTGTGGGAACTTCTCGCAGCCGATGTAGAGGGTGTCGAAGGCATCGGTGCCGTCGGTACGGTGTTCGAGAAGGTCTTCTTCGGACTCCGGCTGCTTTTCCATAGACTTGTTTTTGCGGAAGCCGTTGCGTCCTCGCTCCACTCCTGCGGACTGGATGGCGAGGATAAGGTCATCGTTGTTTTGGCGGTTGAAGTACGGCATAAGGCGTTGCTTACCGACAAAGCCCTGGTTGAGGTTGTGTCAAAGCTCCTTTTTGTTATATACACATAATACCCAAGCAGACATTAATAATGTCACATACCGCCTTCTTAGGTGAGGCTGACTATCAAAACGAAGATATAATAAGATAGGCGTAACACGATGTGTAACACTTTTCATTTGAATTTGTATTACACATCGTGCTACACAATATAACTATTCCTCCCCTCGCAACACTGGCAGTGAGATGTGGTACTTCACGGCGAGGATGCGTATTGCTACGATAAGGAGGAAGGCGATGATAACAGAAATGGTCATATCGCAACCAAGCTCTACGAGTGCCCAATAAGACAATCCGCCGATGATGCTCGCCATAGCGTATATCTCCTTTTGGAAGATGACGGGCACGTTGTTCAACAGCACGTCGCGGATGACACCGCCTGCCGAACCCGTTATGGTACCCATGATTATAGCCACCCAGAAGGCGTGACCACAGTCGAGTGTCTTCTGCAAGCCGGCTACGGTGAAGAGCGCCAAGCCGAGCGTGTCGAAGAGGAACCACGTATTGTCAAGACTTTTCAACGATCGCGCAAAGACGATGACGAACATCTGCGCCATGAACGTACAGATGAGATAAATAGAGGAAGTCATCCAGAACGGCGTTACGCCGAGCATTATATCGCGCAGCGTACCTCCACCGATAGCTACGGCAACGCCACATACGAAGCCTCCGAACCAGTCGAAGCGCTTGGCTGCGGCATGACGGATGCCAGAGATAGCAAAGGCGAAGGTACCCAGAAACTCAATAACGTTAAGTAGGGGCTGGTAGATATCTTCTGTAGGCATCATATTTAGTTAACAACATTAGTAGGTGAGCCTTCAAGAAACGATTTGATGTTGTTCACGGCGATATCCATCAAGCGCAGGCGAGCCTCAAGCGTAGCCCATGCCACGTGTGGCGTGATAAATGCATGTGGTGCACCGACAAGAGGATTTGACGGCGATGGTGGTTCGCATGAAAGCACATCGGCACAATAAGCACCGAGCTTGCCCGAAGCAAGTGCGTCGGCTACATCTGCTTCGTTCACAAGAGGTCCACGACCAGTGTTGATGAGTATCGCGCCGTCACGCATTTTCTCGATAGAAGTATTGTTCATCAGTTCGCGTGTTGTGTCTGTAAGCGGGCAATGCAGCGATACGACATCGGAAGCGCCGAATAGTCCGTCGAGCGTTGTCTTACGAATACCCTCTGGGAGCTGATCAGGAGTCTTGCTTGTGTATGCAAGCACGTTCATGCCGAACGCCTGCGCTATCTGCGCCACCTTCATGCCAATGTTTCCAAGTCCTACAATGCCGAGAGTCTTGCCTGCAAGCTCAAAGAGCGGCTTATTCCAGTAGCAGAAGTCTGGACAACGACTCCATACGCCGTTGCGCGTCTCCTCAGCATAGTGTTCTACATGGTTAGAGACATTGAGCAAGTGAGCGAACACCATCTGTGCCACGCTGTCTGTGCTGTACGCCGGAATGTTCGTCACAACGATGCCACGCTCGCGTGCCGCCTTTGTGTCTACCACGTTGTAGCCAGTAGCAAGCACACCGATATACTTCGTGTTCTTGAGCTGGGCTATGATGTTGGCGTCGAACACCGTCTTGTTAGTAAGCGCAATCTCTGCGTCGCCCACATGCTGCAGCACTTCTTCGGGCGCTGTGCGCGGATAAACGGTAAGTTCGCCGAGTTCTTCAATTCTATTCCAAGAGATATCGCCAGGGTTGACGCCCTGACCGTCTAATACTACAATCTTCATATTCCTGTCAATATTATTGGTTGAATTACTTTATTCGTTCTTATACTTATCGCCCCAACACTGGAGCATGTGCTGATACTGCCGCTCCTCAATTGGCGAATGTTGCGGTTGCCAGATGCGTGTATCCTTAAGCGCATCGGGCATATACTGTTGTGGGGCAAAGTGATTGGGGTAATCGTGCGAATACTTGTAGCCATCGCTGTAGCCGAGGTCCTTCATCAACTTCGTTGGAGCATTGCGCAGATGGAGCGGAACTGGCTGGTTGCCAGTCTGACGCACAATCTCCAAGGCGTGATTGATGCCGAGATACGCCGAGTTGCTCTTCGGACTTGTAGCAAGATATACCACAGCCTCAGCCAGCGGTATGCGTCCTTCGGGCCAACCAATCTTCATCACCGCGTCGAAGGCGGCGTTGGCAAGCAGAAGTGCATTGGGATTGGCGAGTCCGATATCCTCAGCCGCACTAATGACGAGGCGACGGGCTATGAACTGTGGGTCTTCCCCACCCTCTATCATGCGCGCCATCCAATAGAGTGCGCCGTCAGGGTCGCTTCCGCGAATACTCTTGATGAACGCCGAGATAATATCGTAGTGCATCTCTCCCTCCTTGTCGTAGGCAAGCGGGTTCTGCTGCAGGCACGCCACAACCATCTCGTCGTCTATCACTATCTGATCGCCGGGACACGACTCAACGACGAGTTGCAGGATGTTGAGCAACTTGCGTGCGTCGCCACCGCTATAGCGCAGCAAGGCATCTGTTTCTTTCAGTTGGATATTAAGCTTCGAGAGTTCAACGTCGGTTGTAACTGCGCGGTTGAGCAGTTGCAGCAGGTCTTCCTTCTCCAAAGGTTTCAAAACATACAGCTGACAGCGCGACAGCAACGGGCGTATCACCTCGAACGACGGGTTCTCTGTGGTGGCACCTATGAGCGTGACGATGCCTCGCTCCACAGCGCCGAGCAGCGAATCCTGCTGCGACTTGCTGAAGCGGTGAATCTCGTCGATGAAGAGAATGGGCGAAGCCGAATTGAAGAAGCGTCCGCTCTTGGCACGCTCTATCACGTCGCGCACATCCTTAACACCACTCGTCACGGCACTAAGCGTGTAGAACGGTGTTTCAAGACGATGCGAGATAATCTGCGCAAGTGTGGTCTTACCCACGCCTGGCGGTCCCCACAATATAAAGGAGGACACGCGTCCGCTCTCAATCATCTTGCGCAGGACGGCATCCTTGCCCACTAAATGCTGCTGTCCGACATAATCGTCAAACGAGCGCGGGCGCATTCTTTCAGCTAATGGTTCACTCATAAGTACAAAATTAGTTATTATATGCGAAATAGCAAAAATTTGCCCCATTTTTATTCACCTCAACACCTCAACATCTTACAACACTCACTATCTCAACTCCTCACCATCTCAACTCCTCAACTTCGCTTGAAAAAGCGACAAAAGAAATGCCCATTAGTCAGACATTGAAATCTGATTAATGGGCATTGATAAATTATAGCATAGGAGGTGTGAGCAATCTTTCTCATACCACATATCCACAGCAAGGATGCCGTAGACTCCTACGTAGTTTAATCCTCAGCAAGCTTCAGCTGCTCTGCAACCTCATCGCAGATGCGCTTTGCAAACTCTTCCTTAGTCATGGTAGCCTGCTCGCCACCACCCTGCTTACGCATAGAAACGAGACCCTCTGCAGCCTCCTTCTCGCCAACTACAACCATGTACGGAACACGCTTGAGCTCGTTGTCGCGAATCTTGCGGCCGATTTTCTCGTTGCGGTCGTCGATAAGAGCGCGTACGCCAGCCTTGTCGAAGAACGCCTTCACCTCGCGAGCGTAGTCGTTGTACTTCTCCGAAATCGGGAGGATAGCCACCTGATCAGGGATGAGCCACAACGGGAAGTGACCTGCTGTATGCTCGATGAGTACGGCTGTGAAGCGTTCGAGCGAACCGAACGGAGCGCGGTGAATCATAACCGGTGTCTGCTTAGAGTTGTCCTCCGCAGTGTACTCGAGCTTGAAGCGCTGCGGCAAGTTGTAGTCGACCTGGATTGTACCAAGCTGCCAACGTCTGCCGATAGCGTCCTTCACCATAAAGTCGAGCTTCGGACCATAGAACGCAGCCTCGCCTACCTCCTCGTGAGTCTCAAGACCCTTCTCGCGGCAAGCCTCGCGGATAGCGTTCTCGCTCTCTGCCCAAATCTCCTCGCTACCGATGTACTTCTCAGTATCCTTCGGGTCGTGAAGTGAAATCTGTGCCTCGTAGTTCTCGAAACCAAAGATACGGAACACCTTAAGGATGATGTCGATGATGTTCTCGAACTCCTTCTTTACCTGCTCTGGGCGCACGAAGATGTGAGCGTCGTCCTGAGTGAAGGTACGAACACGTGTCAAGCCGTGAAGCTCACCGCTCTTCTCGTAGCGGAACACAGTACCGAACTCTGCGATGCGCAACGGCAGATCTTTGTACGAACGCGGCTTGCGTGCGAACACCTCGCAGTGGTGCGGACAGTTCATCGGCTTGAGCATATACTCCTCGTCCTCCTCCGGTGTGTGGATAGGCTGAAAAGCGTCCTTGCCGTAGTGAGCGTAGTGGCCCGATGTTACGTAAAGGCTCTTGCCACCGATACCCGGAGTGATAACCTCCTCGTAGTTGTACGGCTTGAGCATCTTGCGGAGCAACTCCTGCAAGCGCAGACGCAACTGTGTACCCTTAGCAAGCCAGATAGGCAGACCCTTACCTACACGGTCAGAGAACATAAAGAGCTCCATCTCCTTGCCAATCTTGCGGTGGTCGCGCTTCTTAGCCTCCTCAAGCATGAGGAGATACTCGTCGAGCATCGACTTCTTCGGGAACGAGATACCATAGATACGAGTCATCTGGTCGCGCTTTGCATCGCCACGCCAGAACGCACCGGCTACGCTCGTAATCTTCACTGCCTTGATAGCACCAGTGTTCATCAAGTGCGGACCACGGCAGAGGTCGGTGAAGTTGCCCTGTGTGTATGTAGAAATTGTGCCGTCCTCGAGGTCTTCCTCGATATGCTCGCACTTGTACTCCTGACCGTCAGCCTTGAACTCAGCAAGAGCCTCTGCTTTTGACACATCGCGACGAACGACAGCCTCGTTCTTCTTAGCCAGTTCCTTCATCTTAGCCTCAATCTTCGGGAAGTCATTCTCACTGATGACATCACCCTCCTTCGGCATAACGTCGTAGAAGAAGCCGTTCTCCACAGCCGGACCAAAGCCGAACTGAATGCCAGGATAGAGTTCCTTCAGCGCCTCAGCCAAGAGGTGGGCAGAAGTGTGCCAGAAAGTGTGTTTGCCTTCCTCGTCCTCAAACTTGTAAAGAGCGATAGTTGCATCCTCGTTGATAGGACGGTTGAGTTCAACTGTTTCGCCATTGACACCGCAAGATACAACGTTGCGAGCGAGAGCCGGCGAAATGCTCTCGGCGATTTGTAACCCCGTTACGCCCTGCTCGTACTCACGAACAGAACCATCCGGAAATGTGATTTTAACCATGACAAATTAGTTTTATTTAATCAAACTGTCCACAAAGTTATACTTTTATTTTTACATACAACCATTTTTGCAAAGAATAATAGACTTTTTTATTTCATAATACCATTATCCGTATCGCTCATCCTTATCCTCCTCTCTGCAGCCTTATGCCTGCCACCTCGGCTAAGCCGCCACGAAATGCTTAGAGCCACCTGGTTGCCGTTGCCCCTCGAATAGCCGACGGTATGCTTGTAAAGATTACGGTTCAGCAGTTCGTTCTCGTATGCCTCGTAGTTATTGTCAAGTGGATTTGCCCACGACAACGACAACTGGCAGTCGCGCCACGTATAAGATGCTTTCACGACTGAATAGGCTCCGTTGTATCCTTTCGATTCGCCCTCCAAGAAGCGGCTGCCGTTGTCGACATATCCCTGCAATGTGAAGTTGCCGAGATAAGTCGTGATGCTGCAAGCATAGAACCACGAGGTATAGCAATGAGTATAGTCGTTGCCGAAGTTGAAGCATCTGAACAATCCTCCGTTAGCAGCAATCTGAAGCTTTTCGGGCAGGAGCCAGTAGCCAGCGTATGCCATAACGTTCAATGCATCAATCTCTTTTTGGTTTGTCTGTGTATAGACGAAATGATTGTCGCCAGTCCGCTCATAGTGAGCCATATTCGGTTTGAAGCATTGCTTGAAGTAGCCATCGAAGAAGGTCTGCAAGCGGTTGTTGTTGTATGAGACTTGCAGACGGTGTTCCATATCATGCGACGGCTTCAAGTCGGGATTGCCCACTGTCCATTCCATACTGTTGGTGCGAATCATAGCATCACTCGTCATCGCAATGCGAGACACTTTATCCTGCATCTGACACGTATAACTCAACTGTACGTTGTTGCTGATGTTATATGTGAGCGATGCCTTCGGGTGGAATGTCCCGAAGTTGTATCTATGGCCGTTCTGCGTGTAATGAATGTAACTTGCGCCCACACCTAAAGAATAGCGCAGTTGTCGGAGCGTGCCTTTAATTTCGGCAAAGCTATACAAGCGGTTGTTATCCGTATTTGTCAAAGAAGAAGCATCGCCCTGATAGGAGTTCTTAATGTATTTATAATTATATTTTACGCCCATAGAGAGCGTGAAAGGCTTCAATCGATTCTCGTAGATCACCTCTGTGAGCAACGAAGCCGTCCTGCCGTCCACATTATATTTATATGGAGAGCCCTCGTCATAGAAAGAACCAGTCTGCGTGTAGATATATGTGCCTACAGCATTGGCGGCAATGGACTGGCGAGGGGTGAACTGGCGGAAGAAGTAGATATCCAATACCGGCGAACAGCTCTTGTCTGCGTTGCGACTTGTTGCCCGGTATTGGCGAGTGCCGTCCGTAATATCCTTAACATCGCAGTTGTCAGGGGCGTTGTTGAACGCTCCGCTCAATGAAGTCTGGAAGACTGTGGCAGTAGAATCCGCCCAATTGTAGGTAAGTTTTGCTTCGTGCGCTATCGATTTGCGAAGCGATTCTACGTCGTTACGGTCTATTATGTGTACGCTGCCGTCAGCCAACGTGTATTCTGCTGTCTGTCTGCTCTTCACGCCTTTGGTCTTATAACCGCTCATACCATACGAGAGCGCCCATTCGCTCTTGCCACGGCTCCACTTGCCGTACACCATTCCATCGCCCTGCAAAGTGGTAAGTGCCGACGTAAGGTCGGTACCAATGGTATAGCCGCTCTCGCTTCTGCGTGTAATGATATTTATGACGTATGCTATGTCGTCACCATAACGCACACCTGGATTGTTTATGTAGTCGATCTTTGCGATGTCCTTCGGATCGAGAGCCAACATCTCCACCTTGCCCACTACGACACCATCGACTCGGAGCTGAACTTCTCCCCTATTGTCGATAGCCGTAATCGTGTGGTTGATGTTGTCGATACGCAGATTGGCAAACGACAGTTTCTCAAGAATGCTGTAACCATTGTTGGAATACCGCTTTTGAACATCGGTAGGATATATTATCATACCGTCTGCTTTGTTCACAACCTTAGCTGCTTTAACAGTAACTTCATCGAGCGTAACGCGCCCCTCCACATCCTGGGCATAAGCACCGAATGCAGAAGACATAATAATAGAAAGTGTAATCAATCGTTTCATCTTGCACCAAATTTTGTTCTGGTGCAAAAGTACACACCTCTTAAAAGAAATCCTATCGATTAGTCTGACATTTCCCTGACAAGTGGCTGACAAACGGCTATCTACTTGAGTCTCAGACTGTAGCTTCTGCCCCTATCCGACTCTATCTTCAACCTGCTATTAGCCTCTACAATAGGTTTTATGCGTCTTATCAGCGTGTAGAGCGTATCGCTTGCATCAGGCTTCTTCGGCCATAGCCGCTCGCAAATATCCTGTTTCGATAGCGTATGCGTGTCGTTCGTCATAAACATTTCGAGCAGCGAATGCTGCATAGGCGTAAGACGAATCCGCTCACCCCTTTGTGTCATAAACGTATCGTTATGGAAGACAATACCGCCGTATGATATGCCTTGCGACACCAGCTCCGGCCCTTTCCTCCTTACGTACCACAAACTACATAACAGCCATAGCATACCGACAAACAATATAGAACCTGATGCCCTCTGATCGGACATCCCAAAGGTGATGGCAAAGCCACAGTTAGCCTCTGCCACAAGCCGGGTCTCCCAACGTCCATCCATACGCACGGTACGCATGGCTATTCCTGCCGTGTCCTTCAACTCGGCTATGGTGAGGTTGTTGCGATAGCAGCGTATGGTATCTGTAGTGACCACATTGTCGGGCATCGTCGCAAGGACCTGCTCCAATGCTCTATTTACATCCTGCGCTATCATGTGTTCTGTTCTGCGATAGCTGCTTATGCTTGTGCACAATGCGCAGAGCATAAGAAAACTGAATACTATATATGGAAGAGTCTTCATAATTCTATCACTTATTCAACAATTCAAACCCTTACAACATCCACCACATGGCTGCCGGCTCCAATAAGGTCGGCACGCTCGGAGATGCACTTCTGATATTCTATGAAACGCGCAAACGTCTCGTCACTCATGCGGTTGAGACGCGTGCGCATATAGTCGGAAGCCCCGTCAGGCGAGAAGATGGTTACACGTTTCAATCCGGCACGTTCGTCAAGTCGGTTGATGTCATCTATACGCACATAGTCGTACAGCTCGTCTGCCTGAGCCTGAATATGAAAAACCCCGTCTACCGCCCCACGCTCCATCAGTCCCTCTATTCTGTCCTCGTCGAAGCAATAGGACAGGATGCTGTATTCGTTCATCAAGTAAGCCACGAAAATCAGTCCGCCTGGTTTGGTCACGCGCTTTGCCTCGTTCAGGGCCTTCAGCTTCTCCTCATCGCCGATGAGATGATAGAGCGGACCGAGCAACAGCGTAACGTCAGCAGCCCCCGTAGGCAGGAACGGCATGTTGCGCGCGTCGCCCTGCACAACGTCTGCCGTAGGCTCACGCTTCAAGAAAACATCTATATTGCGACGCACCAGCTCCACCGCCTTCACCCGATAGCCTTCAGACATAAGAGCCGAGGTGTAGCGTCCCGTTCCTGCACCAATGTCGAGCAGAAACGAGTCGGGCTTGATGAAGCGGCGCAAGTGATGCATGGTGGTTTCAAACTCTACGATGCCGTGTCTGCGCTGCAAGCGAAGGTCTTCGGGGTGCTTGTTGTAATGTTTCTCTATATTGGATAATGCCATATTTATATATTAAGAGTTGTGAGTTGAATAATATGTTGTTTCTTCAAACAACAATAATTTCCAACAAAGGTAATCATAACTTTCAACTTTCCACTCTCTACTCTCGTTTTTTTTACAACACACCATTTACTCAATAAAAATTTTGAGTTTACATACAAAGCAATTATTTTTGCAGCGCATAACATAAACAGAAAATTAGAAAGAATATTATGAAACTCAACAAAGTACACCACGTAGCCGTGATCTGCTCCGACTACGAACGCTCTAAACAGTTTTATACCGATGTGCTCGGCATGAAGATAAAGAGCGAACATTATCGCGAGAAACGCGACTCATGGAAGGCAGACTGCTATCTTGGCGACTCGTACGTCGTAGAGTTGTTCTCCTTCCCCAATCCGCCTGCACGTCCGTCATACCCCGAGGCAGCCGGTCTACGCCACCTTGCTTTCGAGGTGGACGACCTCGCGGCGACGGTCAGCGAACTCGACAGCAAGGGCATCGCGCACGAACCAATCCGCACGGACGAATATACCGGCAAGCTGTTTGTATTCTTCAACGACCCCGACGGACTGCCGATAGAACTGTACGAAAAGTAAGGAAGCATCACTTTTAGGTATTGCCCGACTCGCAACAAAGTTGTATCTTTGCATCGTAACAAAGAAGTAAAAAAGAAGAATATGACAGAAATGATGACAACAATAATCGTAGGACTTCTCATTCCGCTATTAGGTACGATGCTGGGATCGGCTTTCGTGTTCTTTATGAAAGACGAAATGTCCGCACGACTACAGAAGTCGTTGTTGGGCTTTGCCTCCGGAGTGATGGTGGCGGCATCCGTGTGGTCCTTACTCATTCCGGCGATGGAGATGAAGGCTGACAGCGGTGCATGGTCGGTAGTGCCGACTGCCGTAGGTTTCCTCATGGGTATAGGTTTCCTGCTGCTTATCGACGAACTGACACCCCACCTCCATATCGGCACAGACAAGCCCGAAGGCGTAAAGTCACACCTGTCAAAAACTGCCATGCTTACCCTTGCCGTAACCATCCACAACCTGCCCGAAGGTATGGCTGTAGGCGTAGTATTTGCCGGAGCCGAAAACCAAATCTCAAACATCTCCTTAGCCGCAGCCATTTCCGTATCGTTAGGCATAGCCATACAGAACATCCCCGAAGGTGCCATCATCTCCATGCCAATGCGTGCAGCAGGCAACAGCCGATGGAAATCCTTCGTGTTAGGTTCTCTCAGTGGAGTCGTCGAGCCAATCGGAGCCATCGCAGTCCTCCTGCTCGCCTCTTTTCTTACACCGGCACTCCCCTACATGCTCGCTTTTGCTGCAGGCGCCATGTTCTACGTAGTAGTGGAAGAGCTCATACCCGAAGCCTCAAGCGGTCAGCACAGCAATCTCAGCACTATAGGTTTCGCCATCGGCTTCGTGCTGATGATGGTACTTGATGTAGTGATGGGATAACAGAAAGATAACAACAATAGCAGTGCTTGAGGTAAGAAAATGAGTACTCTCTATGTAGTACTCGAGTAATCTCACAACTATACTCGAGTAATCTCACCACCATACTCGAGTAATATACCCACCAGTACTGCAGTACTCTCCCCTACAAGTACTGCTACACCATTATAGAACTACCACTTGAGTTTCTCGCTCAGTATCACACCGTCTGTGGCATCCTCTGCCGTGAACGTGTTGCTCTTATACTGCACGCAGAGCATAAGCATCTCTTCCGAACCGGTATTCTTGATGGCGCGCTTGCCCTCGGGAGCCACACGAATGATGCTGCCCTCGCCTACCGGAATGTTCTCGCCGTCTACCTGATACAGACCTTCACCTCGAAGGATGAAGTAGAGTTCCTCGTGATTCTTGTGCGTATGCAGAAAACCGCCGTCCTGACCTGGGGCGAATGTCTGGAAAGACAGTTCGCTACCAGTTGTGCCAAGAGCCTGACCTACGAACACCTTGCCCGGAATCTGAATGTCGCCCAGCTGGAGGAGATAATCCTTCATCTCGCTAAGTTTGCCTACACTGACTGCCGTGAAATTCTTACCCGTCTTTGTTGTCTCTACTGATTTCATAGTTTTCTTTGTTTTAATTAATAATTTCTTTTGTGGCTCGCGGTATGAGCAAGATACCCACACCCACCATATTTTGCTTTTACTGCTGCAAAATTACTAAGTTTCAGAACGCTACACAAGTAGGTACGCAAACGTAAGTCTGTTACTTTAAGGTGACTAATACTGAAAACAAGACGCTTGCATCGCGGTAGTTTAAAGTAGTTTAACAATATTGTTGACAACCATGTCATTTCTAATAGTTACTTTTGTATAGTAATACGACTCTAATCACATAATTGCATGAACAAAAACGAAGTAAAAGACGCACTTTTCCCCAATTGCCCAATACGCAATATACTCTCGCGCATAGGCGACAAATGGTCTATGCTCGTACTATACACACTCGAAACAGACGAAGCGAAGAGATTCAAGGAACTTCAGCGCAACATACCCGATATATCGCAGAAGATGCTTACAGCAACTCTAAAGATGCTCGAAGCCGACGGACTGGTGAAACGCGAGGCTTTTGCCGAAGTACCGCCACGTGTCGAATACTCGCTCTCAGACAAGGGAAAGACCTTGCTGCCACACATCAACGCCCTTCTCTCATGGGCTACAGACAACATGGACGACATCTACGAGTCAAGAAGACATTATCTTATTAAGGATTAACCACATATTATAATAATGAAAACAATAAAAATCATGAGCATACTTACTATGCTCTGCGCCATCTTCTCTTGCAAGGCGCAGAACAAGGGCTTCGAGAGCGTATCGGCAGACGCATACGAGAAGATAATTGCCGACACAACAGTAGTGCGACTTGACGTGCGCACAGCAGAAGAATTCGCTGCGGGTCATATCGAGAACGCCGTTAATATAGACGTGCTGAAACCCGACTTCGAACAGAAGGCGTGTGAAGTGCTCCCTAAAGACAAAGTGATAGCCGTGAACTGTCGCAGCGGCAAGCGCAGCAAGAAGGCAGCCAGCATACTCGTACGCGACGGTTATGTAGTTGTAGAGCTCGACAAGGGCTACAACGCATGGGTAGACGAAGGTCACAAAGTAGTGAAGTAACGCTACACCTGAACATATCAAACCATTTAACACCAGACTATTATGAAGAAGATAGCACTCATAACCGGTGCCACAAGCGGCATCGGCGAAGCCTGCGCAAGAAAGTTTGCCGAAGGCGGTTACAATCTTATTCTCACGGCTCGCCGTGCAGAGAAGTTAGCAGAGATAAAGACACAGCTCGAAGCTAAAGGCACGAAGGTGCGCACCTTGGTATTCGACGTGCGCGATGCCGAGGCGGCAAAGCAGGCAATCGGTTCGCTCGAAGCTGAATGGCGGACTATTGACGTTCTGATCAACAACGCCGGACTCGCGCTCGGTCTCGAAAAGGAATACGAGGGCGACCCCGAAGACTGGAACACGATGATAGACACCAACATAAAAGGTCTGCTCACCATGACACGCCTCATCGTGCCGGCTATGATAGAGCGCAACGATGGCCACGTAATCAACATTGGCAGCGTTGCAGGCGACGCAGCATATGCCGGTGGCAATGTCTATTGCGCCACGAAGGCAGCCGTGAAGACCATAACCGATGGCTTGCGTATCGACGTAGCCGAATCGGCAGTTCGCGTAACGAACGTGAAGCCCGGGCTCGTTGAGACCAACTTCAGCAACGTCCGCTTCCACGGCGACAACGCCCGCGCCGAGAACGTGTACAAAGGTATCGTTCCGCTCACTGGTGCCGACATTGCCGACGTAGCTTTCTACGCAGCTTCCGCCCCGAAACACGTGCAGATAGCCGAAGTATTAGTGCTCGCCACACATCAGGGAAGCGGCAGCGTGATACACAGAGAGAAAAACGCATAGTAAAAAAGTAAAAGAGTAAAAAGGTAAAAAAGTAAAAAGGTAGGAGGGGCTTTTATTAGGCTGCGTGATATGGGCAAGATGCCCATACCTCCTACTTTTTTACTTTTTTACCTTTTTACTTTTATCAGAACGGTGCAGGGTCGGCAGGCGAGCCGAATGGCGCACTTTCCATCATATCTGGCGGCAACGGCATATCGCCTGTATTCATCTTGCTACCAATTATCTCCGAACCAAACGGTGCATCGCCAATGGGTGCCGACTGCTTCTGCGGATCCTGGAAGCGTGTGAACTCGCCACGGAACGTGAGGAGCACATCGCCCGTGGCACCCTTACGGTGCTTGGCGATGATAATCTGCGCCATGCCGCGAAGGTCGTTACCCTTCTCGTCAGTGAGGATATGGTAATACTCGGGGCGGTGTACGAAGAGCACCATGTCGGCATCCTGCTCAATGGCTCCCGACTCACGAAGGTCGGACAGCTGCGGACGCTTACCTTCCAAACCCTCACGGTTCTCGACAGTACGGTTGAGCTGCGAAAGAGCGAGGATAGGTATGTCAAGCTCCTTGGCGAGACCCTTCAGCGACTGCGAAATCTTCGACACCTCCTCCTGACGGCTGCCGAAGCGCATACCGTTGGCGTTCATAAGCTGGAGGTAGTCGATCATGATTATCTTCACACCCTTCTCGCGCACGAGGCGGCGTGCCTTGGTGCGCAGCTCGAAGATGGAGAGACCCGGCGTATCGTCGATATAGAGTGGCGAGCCTTGCAGATTACGCACGTTCTTGTCAAGGCGCTCCCACTCGTCGTCGGAGAGCTGTCCGTTGAGCATCTTGTTGCCAGGTATCTCACAGACGTTGGAGATAAGACGGTTGACGAGCTGCACGTTGTTCATCTCAAGAGAGAAGAAGGCGATAGGCGTATGATAGTCGACAGCGATATTCTTGGCGAGCGAAAGGGCGAACGAAGTCTTACCCATGGCAGGTCGTCCGGCGATGATGACGAGGTCGGAGCTCTGCCAACCACTCGTCTTCTCGTCGAGTTTCTCGAAGCCCGTAGGCACACCCGTCAAGCCGCCGGCGTTGGCAGATGCCTTCTGCAGAATGTCAATAGCACGGGTGATGACGGGATCAACCTGCGTGTAGTCCTTTTTCATGTTGCGCTGCGAGAGTTCGAAGAGCGAGCCCTCCGCCTCCTGCATCAGTTCGTCCACATCCTGCGTCTCGTCGAAAGCCTTTGTCTCTACGACGCTGGCATAAGAGATAAGCTGGCGTGCGAGGAACTTCTGCGCAAGAATCTTGGCATGATACTCGATGTGAGCCGAAGAAGCCACGTGCGAACTAAGATCGACAATGTAGGGCGCACCGCCCACGTCGTCGATAGTGCCTTCGCGCTTTAGCTCGTCAACGACGGTCATAATGTCGACGGGGTTCTCGTTCATCGAGAGTGTCTGTATGGCGTTGTATATCTTCTGGTGGCGTGGCTCGTAGAATGTCTCGGGGCGCAGTGTCTCGGACACGATAGAAAACGCATCCTTGTCAATCATAAGCGCACCAAGCACCACTTTCTCTATATCCACAGCTTGCGGCTGCAGATGACCATAGTTCTTATCGAAAGCTTTTGGCGTAGCTTTCGAAGAGCGTTTTGCAGTAGGATTATCTGGCATAAATGAAATTTTGAGTTTTGAATTGTTGCGACATGCGTCGCAATTTTGAGTTTTGAATTATGAGTTTTGCGCTCGGCTTTGCCACTTGCCAGAGCGCAAAACTTAAAACTCAAAACTCACGAACTCTACACTTTATTATTCTCTGGGAATATGACTGAGGGGTGGAAAGTCTTTGCCTCCTCAAAGTCCATGAGGGCGTAGGAGATGATTATCACAGTGTCGCCCACTACAACCTTGCGTGCAGCAGCACCGTTGAGACAGATGCAGCCCGAGCCGCGTTCACCCTTGATAATATATGTCTCGAAGCGCTCGCCGTTGTTGTTGTTCACAATCTGCACCTTCTCGCCTTCAATCATATTGGCAGCATCCATGAGGTCTTCGTCGATGGTGATGCTGCCGATATAGTTAAGATTCGCTTGTGTTACCTGTGCACAATGAATCTTCGACTTTAATACTTCTATCATCATATTTCTGAGAAACTATTTCTTATAAGTAATGTGGTCAATCAAACGTATCGGTGTCTTGCCACAATAAACAGTGATGCAGCCTACTATATACGCGCTGTCGTCCCAATTAGCAACGTCGAGCAATGTATCGCCGTCGACGATTGAGAAATACTCCACCTCAAGTCCGTCTACGGCGTTGATTGTAGAGACTACATACTCGTGAGTCTCTGCCAATGTGTGTGTCTTGGCATACTCGCGGCTCGATTGCAAAGCCTCGTAGATGCGTGGAGCGATGGCACGCTCGTCGGCAGAGAGTAGCGTGTTGCGTGAACTCTTTGCCAAGCCGTCGGCTTCGCGTATTGTAGTACATTCGACAATCTGTACATCAAGCTTGAGGAAGCGCACCATTGCCTTCACGACAGCAATCTGCTGCCAGTCCTTCTCACCGAAATAGGCACGATCTGGACGTACAATATAAAATAGGCGCGATACAACCTGACACACACCGTTGAAATGGCCCGGACGATGCGCACCCTCCATCACCGTTGTGACTGGTGGAAACTCAAACTGACGTTTGTCCTCTACGGGATACATCTCCTCTACTGACGGAGCGAAAACATAATCGGCACCACAAGCCTCCAACAAAGCGCAGTCTGCATCAAGTGTGCGCGGATAGCGCTCAAGGTCGCTCTTGTCGTTGAACTGAGTCGGATTAAGAAAAACAGAAACTACGGTCGCTCCATTCTCCGCAACACTGCGTTTTACGAGCGACGCATGGCCCTCATGGAGGGCACCCATTGTTGGCACAATACCTACCTTTTTTCCTGACTTCCGAACTTCAAACAACTCATTCTGAAGTTCAACTATACTTCTGAATAGTTTCATCTTTATAGTGTTTAAAACCTAAAATACATTCGATACGTTTCGAATTTCAATGCAAAATAACAAAAATTTTATCAGACAAGCGCATGTAAAACAGAAAATCTTCAATCGAAGCAATAAAGTTGCATCCGAGGAGTGGATATTTCAATATTTTTATTTAAATTTGCACGTAATATGCGGGTTGGCGCATCATTGTACCAATCATATAATAAAAAACCCAAAAAGAAACGCACAACCATTAGGAATGGAGAAAATCAGAATTAAAGATATTGCAGAAAGAGCAGGCGTGTCGGTCGGAACAGTAGACCGCGTACTACACAATCGTCCGAATGTATCGGCACCGGCACGCGAGAAAGTAGAGAAGGCTCTCAAGGAGATGGAGTATCAGCCCAATGTCTATGCAAGCGCGTTGGCTTACAACAAGACATACGTGTTCTATGCGCTCATACCACAGCATGAGTCTGAAGCCTATTGGGAAGAGATAGAGCAGGGCGTGCAGAAGGCTATAGAGGTAAGGCGCGACTTCAACATTAACGTAAAGATTATGTATTATGAGCGTTTCAACAACAATTCGTTCATCGATTGTTATACACAATGCCTCGCATCGAACCCTAACGGCATAATCATAGTGCCGCAGGACATCGAAACAACCAAACAATTCACTGATATTCTCCACGAGCGACAGATACCATTTGTGATGCTCGACTCCTATATGCCCGACCTTAAACCGCTCTCTTTCTTCGGTCAGGACTCATTCTGCAGCGGCTACTTTGCTGCCAAAATGCTTATGCTCATCGCTTCAAACGAAAAGGAAATCATGCTTTTCAAGCAGATGAAGGACGGCAAGGTGACCAGTAAGCAGCAGGTGAACCGCGAAGTGGGCTTTCGCCATTATATGCACGACCATTTCCCGCAGATTAAAATCACAGAACTATGCGTACCTTTCAAGGGTACACGCAGCGAATACGATGCTATACTTAAAGAATTCTTTGAGCAGCATCCCGACACACATCATTGCATAACACTTAATTCAAAAGCACACATTGTGGGCGAGTTCCTGCTTCGCAACAACATGCGCGACATACAGATTATGGGCTACGATATGGTGGCAAAGAACGCAGAATGTCTGCGCCAGGGCAGTATGTCGTTTATCATCGCGCAGCACGGCTACCAGCAAGGCTATAGTTGCGTAGACACTCTGTTCAAAGCCATTGTGCTGAAGAAGAAAGTGCAACCCGTAAACTATATGCCAATCGAGCTTCTAACGAAAGAGAATGTTGATTTCTACCGTCGCACACAGCTTTGATAAAATTAAAAAGGTAAAAAAGTAAAAAGGACAGATAAAAGTAAAAAAAGTAGGGGGTGCAGCAGTCCCTACTGCACCAACCAAGCAAAAGATAGGAGGTATGGGCATCTTGCCCATACCACGCAGACTAAAAAAAAGATACAACTATGAACAATTTAAAAGGAGTTCTTGCGATAAGCCCTCTTTTGGTATTTATCACTCTATATCTTGTAACATCGATTATAGCAGGCGACTTCTATAAGGTGCCGATAAGCGTAGCGTTCATGATTTCGGGCATCTACGCTGTGACAATAGCAGGCGGCAAGAGTCTGCAAAAGAACGTAGCAGCCTTCAGTCGCGGAGCCAGTGCGCCAAACATCATGACGATGCTTTGGATATTCGTATTGGCTGGTGCCTTTGCCAACTCGGCAAAAGCCATCGGAGCAGTTGATGCCACCGTAAACACAATGCTCTCGCTACTGCCGAGCAACATGGTGCTGCCCGGGCTGTTCATTGCGACATGCTTCATAAGCCTGTCGATAGGAACAAGCGTAGGAACCATAGTAGCACTCGTGCCGATAGCCTCAGGACTCGCCACCACAATGCAACTGGACGTGGCGTTAGTGACAGCTGTAGTAGTAGGCGGTGCGTTCTTCGGTGATAATCTCTCGTTCATATCCGACACCACCATTGCTGCTACGAGTACGCAAGGCTGCAAGATGAACGACAAGTTTCGCGTGAACTTCTTCATCACTCTCCCTGCAGCAATCCTCTCGCTTGCCATATACGTCTTCTTAGGACAAGAAATGTCGCCACTTGCCAATGTGCATGGCATCAATTACGTGAAGATACTACCCTACCTCGCCGTTCTCTCTACAGCCATCGCCGGCATGAACGTAATGGCGGTGCTCACCATCGGACTAACAATAACCGGAGCAATCGGCATACTCGACGGAAGCTTCGACGTGTACGAGTGGTTCCACTCAATGGGCGACGGCATACTGTCGATGGGCGAACTGATCATAATAACAATGCTTGCCGGCGGCGTATTCGAGATAGTGCACAAGAAGGGTGGCATCGACTTCATCATCGCCAAGACAACATCGCACATCAAGGGCAAGCGCGGTGCAGAAGCTGTTATCGCCCTCATGGTGGCCATCGTAGACCTTTGCACAGCCAACAACACCGTGGCTATCATCTCCACAGGAAATATAGCACGACGCATCAGCGAGCGCTTCGAGCTCGACAAGCGTAAGGTGGCAAGTCTGCTCGACACTTGCTCGTGCTGCGCGCAGGGCTTCATACCCTATGGCGCACAGATGCTTATGGCAGCCGGACTGACGCAGCTGAACCCCGTCAGAATAATGCCGTATCTGTTCTACCCCATGGCTCTGACGTTGTGTGTGGCTGTAGCAATAGTGTTCCGACTGCCACGCAGATACTCATAAGATCTAAAAACAATCTACAGACTGCGTGGTATGGGCAAGATGCCCATACCTCCTATTGAATGCCGTAGTCACCTACATTCAACACTCAACATTCAACATTCAACACTCAACATTCTATTATGGACATAATAAAGCGTAACTTTTTTCGTATTATTCAAAATAAGGTATTTGGGATGAGCGAAGACATTGAGCCCATGTCCAAATACAAATGGAACGTACTTGCCAAACTGGCAGAAACACACGGCTTGGGAGAGTACTTTGCAGACCGCGCTGACATACCAGCCGTGGGCGGACTACAGAACCTGCCTGATGCGGGCTTCTCACGAATGCAGAACCTGCTACTAAATAGTCGCTTGAAGAAGATACGTAAGTCGGAGCCGCTGAGCGACGACTCGTCGATAGAGACCCTCAACTTCCTTGACATCATCGTACAGACAACACAAACCATACTCACCAACGGTCTGCACTTCGCAAACATCGTGCGTATCGGTGCGTTTCTGCGTCACGATGGTGATAAAATCGACTTTATAAAGCTTGAAAACTGGCTCAATCGTCTACAGCTGACAAAGATTGCGCAGTTGGAGGCAAGCATTCTCATTAAGACATTGGGCTTTGAGAAGGACGAGATACCATTCATAAAAGACATTACGCCGAAAGCTTACGAGCTGGCACTCGAAGCTCTCGACGCACCCATCGTCATCAAACAAGACGAATGGCAGTTTCATCATTCCTCAGGCGTTTTCGTGTCGAACAACTCAAAAGCCATGAAAAAAACATTCCGCAACTACAAGAAGTATTTCTTCTATGCTCCGGTAGAGGTTATGAGTTGTTGTGTGCACCGATTTGAGAATAGCATTTCCACTCTCGAAGAATAAATACAACCAATTATAATATTCGCATATTTATTTCTTACGTTTGAAATCGAAGCGAAACAATATCATAATAAAACATAAAATGGCGTTATCGTTTTGTTATGTCTTCAAATTAACGTAACTTTGTGCAAATAATAACAAAAAACAAGGTTATATGTTTGACAAAGCAACCTACGTTGGCCGTCGCGCCAAGCTCCGAGAGCTTATGAAAGACGGTATAATAATACTCTTCGGCAACAACGAGTCGCCATGTAACTACCCTTCAAATGGTTACTATCCATTCCGTCAAGACTCCTCATTTCTTTATTATTTCGGACTCAACCGAGACGGTCTTGTCGGTGTTATCGACCTCGATAACGGCACAGAGACACTCGTCGGCGACGATATCGACATTGAAGATATCGTGTGGTATGGCAGTGTTGACAGCGTGAAAGATATGGCAGAACGTGTCGGCGTGGCTAACACAGCCCCCATGAAATCGCTCAAGAGCATTTGCAACGAAGCAATGCGACAGAAACGCCGCATACACTTCCTTCCACCTTATCGCCACGACACTAAGATACAGATATTCGACTTGCTCGGCATACACCCCGTTCAGCAGAAGGAAGCGGCAAGCCTCGAACTTATTCGTGCCGTTGTGAAGATGCGCTCTACCAAAGAACAGCAAGAGATAGAAGAACTTGAGCGTGCAGCAGTAATCGGCTACAAGATGCACACCACTGCCATGCGCCTTACAAAACCAGGCCTTACGGAGAAGTTCGTAGCCGGACAAGTAGACAGCATAGCCCTATCTTACGGAGCAATGACAAGCTTTGCCACCATCTTCAGCCAGCATGGCGAGATAATGCACGGCAATCCGTCGATGGCAAAACTTGAGAGTGGACGCCTCGTATTGTGCGATTGCGGAGCGGAGACAATCAATAATTATTGCTCAGACAACACACGCACATTCCCCGTCAACGGCAAGTTTACCGACCGCCAACTTGAGATTTACTCTATCGTAGAAGCATGCCACGACCATGCACTCGACGTTGCCAAGCCCGGCATGAAGTATATGGACGTACACTTCTCAATATGCCGCCTGATGACCGAGCGTCTGAAGGAGCTCGGACTGATGAAAGGCGACGTAGACGAAGCCGTGGCAGCAGGTGCTCACGCCATGTTCCTGCCACACGGACTAGGACACATGATGGGCATGGACGTGCACGACATGGAAGGTCTCGACCAGATAAACGTAGGCTTCGACGAGGAGACACGTCCGCGCCTCGACCAGTTCGGCACCAACTGCCTGCGCATGGGCCGCCGCTTAGAGGAAGGCTTCGTCGTGACCGACGAACCTGGCATATACTTCATCCCTGCACTCATCGACGACTGGAAGGCTTCAGGTCACTGCGCCGAGTTCCTCAACTTCGATAAAATTGAGACCTACAAGGACTTCGGAGGCATACGCATCGAAGACGACATACTCATCACAAAAGACGGATGTCGCTTCCTCGGCAAGGACAGAATACCCTACCACCCGAAGGATATCGAAGCATACATGGCAGAGAACAAATAGACATTGCTTAATAAACAACAATTAATTTAATAAATTACAACAAAATCACATGAAGAAAATCTTAACACTCGCACTTCTCGCTGTTTTTGCGATGAGCGCAAACGCAGCTAACCCAAAGAAGGCTGCATCGAGCAACAAGCCTGTCTTCACGACAATCAAGGAGAACCCGATCACAAGTATCAAGGACCAGAACCGTAGCGGCACATGCTGGGACTACTCTACTCTCTCATACTTCGAGAGCGAGATTCTCAAGGCTACAGGCAAGACATACGACCTCTGCGAGGCTTTCGTAGCTAACAAGAACTATATGGACCGCGCCGTTCAGGTTGTACGCCTCCACGGCGACTGCCAGTTCTCTCAGGGCGGTTCGGCTTACGACGTATTGCACGTACTGAAGAACCAGGGTATCTGCCCAGAGGATGCAATGCCGTTCCCAGGTTCACTCTACGGCGACTCGCTCAACAACTTCAACGAGTTCTTCGGCCAGCTTGAGCCGTACGTAGCAGGCATCGCTAAGAGCACAGCTAACAAGATCTCTTCGCAGTGGAAGGTGGGTCTCCAGGGCATCCTCGACGCTTACCTCGGCCAGTGTCCGGAGAAGTTCACATACGAAGGCAAGGAGTACACTCCGAAGTCATTCGCAGCAAGCCTCGGTTTGAACTTCGACGACTACGTAACAATCACAAGCTACTCACACCACCCGTACTACACACAGTACGCTGTTGAGGTGCAGGACAACTGGCGCAACCCGCTGTCATGGAACCTTCCGATGGAGGACATGGCACGCATCCTCGAGAACGCTGTCATGAACGGCTACACTGTAGCTTGGGGTGGCGACGTTAGCGAGCCGGGCTTCACACGCAAGGGTCTTGCTTACTTCGTAGATACAAAGAAGGCAGAGGGTCTCTCTGGCAGCGACATGGCTCGCTGGTTGAAGCTTTCTCCGGCAAAGCGCACAAACCTCATCGACTCACTCGGCTGCAAGGTGCCTGAGCTCGAGCCGACAGCAGAGCAGCGTCAGCAGCGCTTCGACAACTGGGAGCTCACCGACGACCACGGCATGCTTATCTTCGGTATCGCTAAGGACCAGCACGGCAAGGAGTACTACATGGTGAAGAACTCTTGGGGCGAGACAGGCGACTACAAGGGTATCTGGTACATGACAAAGAACTACATCGTAGCCAACACCATGGACTATATGGTTAACAAGAACGCTATCCCGGCTGACATCCTCCAGAAGATGATTGAGGCTAAGAAAAATCAGGGTATTGGCGATTAACTCCTTGGTAGTTAAGAGACAAAACCTCATTTTTTGATATACAATAAATAAAGACCGAGCAGGTGTACAACCACCTTGCTCGGTCTTTTTTTCGTACTTATGCAATCCGCGTCGGTCGATGCGGACGTCTGCGCCGGTCGATGCGGATGTCTGCGCCGGTCGATGCGGATGTCTGCGCCGGTCGATGCGGATGTCTGCACCGGTCAATGCGGATGCTACACACACAACAAATAACCAACACACACAACGATAATATACTACAAAAATATAATAATTAGGTATAAAGAATTTAACCTGCCACTTAAAAACACAAAAAACACTCCTCTTATTCCATAGTTTTTTTGTAACTTTACACGCGTTTTACCTTAAACGCGCAGACACTCTGCACCCCACTCCTAAACCGAGAAAAAATAAAAACTATATATAATGTTATTCAAATGGAATTACAAGTCACCTGCGACAGAGGAGAAACAGGCGGCTGACGAACTGGGGGCGAAGCTGAATATCAGCCCGATACTCGCCCTGCTGCTCATGCGACGCGGCATAACAACAGAGTCAGCTGCCAAGCGATTCTTCCACCCGCAGCTGGCAGATCTCATCAACCCCTTCCTCATGAAGGACATGGACCTCGCTGTCGACCGCCTCAACGACGCAATGGGCCGCAAGGAGCGCATCCTTGTCTACGGCGACTACGACGTGGACGGATGCACAGCGGTAGCACTGGTGTATAAGTTCATACAACAGTTCTACTCGAACATAGAGTATTACATCCCCGACCGCTACGACGAAGGCTACGGCGTGAGCAAGAAAGGCATCGACTACGCCAAGGAGGCTGGCGTGAAGCTCATCATCATTCTCGACTGCGGTATCAAGGCCGTTGAGGAGATAGCCTACGCCAAGTCGCTCGGCATCGACTTCATCATCTGCGATCACCATATGCCCGACGAGGAGCTGCCGCCCGCAGTGGCTATCCTCAACCCGAAGCGACCAGATGACACCTACCCATTTAAGCATCTTTGCGGTTGTGGCGTAGGTTTCAAGCTGATGCAGGCGTTCGCCAAGAACAACGGCATACCCTTCGCCCGACTCATCCCGCTGCTCGACTTCTGTGCCGTGAGCATAGCTGCCGACATCGTGCCCGTCACCGAGGAGAACCGCATACTCGCCTACCACGGACTGAAAACGCTCAACCAGAACCCGAGCATCGGTCTGAAGGCGATTATAGACATCTGCGGACTCGGAGGCAGAGACATATCCATGAGCGACATCGTGTTCAAGATAGGTCCGCGCATCAATGCGTCGGGACGTATGGAGAACGGACGCGAGAGCGTCGACCTGCTCGTAGAGAAAGACTTCTCGCACGCGCTTGCCAAAGCGAAGCACATCGACGAGTACAACGAACAGCGCAAGGACATCGACAAACAGATGACAGAGGAGGCTAACAGCATCGTATCGAAACTGGAGAGTCAGCGCCACCGCTCGTCGATAGTACTCTACGACGAGAACTGGAAGAAGGGCGTTATCGGTATCGTGGCATCACGACTCACCGAAATCTACTTCCGACCGACCGTCGTACTGACACGCGACGGCGACTTCGCTACTGGTTCGGCGCGAAGCGTGACGGGCTTTGACGTGTACTCGGCTATAAAGAGCTGTCGTGACCTGCTCGTGAACTTCGGCGGACACACCTACGCTGCCGGACTAACGCTGCGATGGGACGACATACAGGAGTTTCGCAACCGCTTCCAACGCTATGTAGACGAGCACATACAGCCCGAACAGACAGAGGCAATACTCAACATAGATGCCGAAATCGACTTCCGCGACATCACGAAGAAACTGCACAACGACTTGAAGCGTTTCTCGCCATTCGGACCAGGTAACACCAAGCCGCTCTTCTGCACAACCGACGTTTACGACTACGGCACAAGCAAGGTCGTGGGACGCGAGCAGGAGCACATCAAACTGGAGCTTGTAGACTCCAAGTCGAGCAACATCGTGAACGGTATCGCATTCGGACAGAGCGCTTCAGCGCGTTACATTAAATCGAAACGTAGCTTCGACATAGCCTACACCATTGAGGACAACGTGTTCAAACGCAACATGGTGCAGCTACAGATTGAAGACATACGTGTGGCGGAGGAAGACTAACAACAAGAACAAACCGAGAAGCTTCAATCAAACAACAAAATGGGTTACGACGAAACATTATATCTCAAAATACTCAGAGACACTTGGGGCTACTCCGACTTCCGCGGCATACAGCGCGACATCATACGCAGCATTGCCGAGGGCAAGGACACGTTAGGACTGATGCCTACGGGCGGCGGCAAATCGCTCACATTCCAAGTGCCGGCTCTCGCCATGGAAGGTGTGTGCATTGTTATCACGCCGCTCATCGCACTGATGAAAGACCAGGTAGATAACCTACGCCGCCGCCAAGTGCTCGCTGCTGCCATATACTCGGGCATGAGCCGTCAGGAAATCGTAAAGACACTCGAGAACTGCGTGCTCGGCAACACGAAGATACTCTATGTGTCGCCGGAGCGCATCGGTTCGGAACTATTCCAAACCAAACTGGCGCATATAAAAGTGAGCTTCATAACCATTGACGAAGCCCACTGCATATCGCAATGGGGCTACGACTTTCGCCCGTCGTATCTGCACATAGCCGACATACGCCGCTTAAAGCCCGACGCTCCAATACTTGCGCTCACCGCAACCGCTACAAAGGACGTTATTGACGACATACAAGAGCAGTTGGAGTTTAAGGAGAAGAATGTGTTCCGCATGAGTTTCGAGCGCAAGAACCTCGCATACGTAGTGCGCACATCTGACAACAAACAGCAACAGTTAGTGCACATACTGAACTCAATAAACGGCAGTGCTATAGTCTATGTACGAAGTCGCAAACTAACGAAAGAGATATGCGAGCTCTTGTTGAACAATAACATTAGCGCAACCTTTTATCACGCTGGTCTTGAGCACAGTACAAAAGATGAGCGTCAGAGAAAATGGCACGACGACGAGGTGCGAGTAATGGTTGCAACAAACGCCTTCGGCATGGGTATCGACAAGCCCGACGTGCGCGTGGTGATACACATTACTTGCCCCGATTCGATAGAGGCTTACTTTCAGGAAGCAGGCAGAGCCGGACGCGATGGGAAGAAGGCTTACGCCGTACTGCTCTACGACAAGAGCGACAAGGCAAAGCTTTTGAAACGTATCGCACAAGAATTCCCTAACAAGGAAGAAATTTGTCGTGTGTATGAGCACATAGCCTACTATCTGCAGATTGCTGCAGGTTCGGGTTATGGACGCACATTCCACTTCGAAGTAGAGAAGTTCAGCCTACTCTTCCATCACTACCCCGTAATCGTAAACTCAGCTCTAAAGATACTCTCAAGGGCGGGCTACATAGAATATGACATCGATCCCGACTCGCGAACACGCGTGAAGTTCACACTCGAACGCGATCAGCTATACATGTTGCACGAAACAACGCCGAACGAGGAACTCGTGATAACAACACTACTGCGCGAATACAGCGGATTGTTCGTCGACTACCACTTCATAGAGCTCGCATTCATAGCACATGCAACGGGACTCACCCAACAACAAGTGTACTTGATTTTGACGAGTCTGAGCCAACGCCGAATACTGCATTTCATCCCCGAACGCTCTGTGCCATTGCTCACATACACACAAGACCGCGTATTGCCTGAGGAGATAGTTATTTCAGAATCTGTGTACGAAGAACGTAAAACACAGTTTGAGAAACGCATAAAAAGCATCATCGACTATGCACAGAACGATACTGTATGCCGTAGCAGGCAGCTGCTGCGCTACTTCGGCGAGACAGAAACCGACGACTGTCACCAATGCGACGTGTGTTTGACACATCAAGACACATCACAATCATACAAAGATGCGTATAATCAAGCACTGAAAACGATAAAAGCTCTGCTCGCAGACGGCGAAAAGCACTCAATTACAGAGCTTAACAAAATAGTGCTAAACCAGGAAGCAAAAGACGAAGCTATGGAGTATCTCGTGAACGAAGAAGTGATAAAAGTAGAACTAAACAACATCTTCTTAAAAAAGTAACTTAAAATTAATTAAATAGATAAGTTTTTATTCCGAAACTCGTTATTTTTTGCTTACTTTTGCAAAACAAGCGACGTGTATAGAAACGCCCCACAAAGCGCACACATTAATTTTAATAAAAAGAAAAGAAAATAGATATGTTTGAAAATCTTAGTGACAGACTTGAACGCAGTTTCAAAATTCTCAAAGGTGAAGGCAAGATTACCGAAATCAACGTTGCCGAAACCCTCAAAGACGTAAGACGCGCTCTGTTGGATGCCGACGTAAACTATAAAGTGGCTAAGACCTTCACCGACACGGTGAAGAAAAAAGCTCTCGGCATGAACGTACTCACAGCGGTGAAGCCAAGTCAGTTGATGGTAAAGATTGTACACGACGAGCTCGCCGAACTCATGGGTGGCGAAGCTGCCGAGCTTAACCTGAACGGACGACCGTCAATCATCCTCATGAGCGGTCTGCAGGGCTCTGGTAAAACCACTTTCTCGGGCAAGCTTGCTAATATGCTTAAGAACAAGCAACACAAGAACCCGTTGCTCGTAGCCTGCGACGTATATCGTCCGGCAGCTATCGAACAGCTCAAGGTCGTTGGCGAGCAGGTAGGCGTACCCGTATATTCTGAACCTGAGAGCAAGGACGTTGTAAGCATCGCAAACAACGCTATTCGCGAGGCAAAGGCCAAGAGCTACGACGTAGTAATCGTCGATACCGCAGGTCGTCTGGCAGTAGACGAGGAGATGATGAACGAGATTGAGACCTTGAAGAACGCCATCAACCCGAACGAGACTCTCTTCGTTGTCGACTCGATGACCGGTCAAGACGCTGTCAACACAGCCAAGGAGTTCAACGACCGCCTCGACTTCGACGGTGTGGTTCTCACCAAGCTCGACGGCGACACACGCGGTGGTGCAGCACTCTCTATCCGCACCGTTGTCACTAAGCCAATCAAGTTCGTAGGTACCGGCGAGAAGATGGAAGCGATCGACGTGTTCCACCCGTCGCGTATGGCAGACCGTATCCTCGGCATGGGTGACATCGTGAGCCTTGTAGAACGCGCCCAGGAACAGTTCGACGAAGAAGAGGCACGCCGCCTGCAGAAGAAGATTCAGAAGAACAAGTTCGACTTCAACGACTTCCTCGGACAGATTGAGCAGATAAAGAAGATGGGTAATCTGAAGGATCTTGCAGCAATGATTCCAGGCGTAGGCAAGGCTATCAAGGACGTTGACATTGACGACAATGCATTCAAGGGCATTGAAGCAATCATAAAGAGTATGACTCCGAAGGAGCGTACAAACCCGGAAATTCTGAACCAAAGCCGCCGTATGCGTATCGCGAAAGGTAGCGGTACAAACATCCAGGAGGTGAACCGACTCATCAAACAGTTCGACCAGACTCGCAAGATGATGAAGATGGTTACTGGTACAAATATGGCAAAAATGGCTGGCATGATGAGCAAAATGAAAGGCATGCCAGGTATGCCAAAGTTCTAAAAAAGAAGAGATATGCAACTGATTGACGGAAAAGCAACTGCTGAAGCTATTAAAGCAGAAATAGCAGAAGAGGTGAAGAGCATCATGGCTGCAGGTGGCAAGCAACCGCATCTTGCGGCAGTGCTTGTAGGTCACGATGGTGGCTCAGAGACTTACGTGAAGAACAAGGTCATTGCCTGCGAAAAGTGTGGCTTCAAGTCGACACTTATCCGCTACGAAGACGATGTCACCGAGGACGAACTGCTCGCATGTGTAGAGCGTCTGAACAACGACAACGATGTAGACGGATTTATCGTGCAGTTGCCGCTCCCACGTCATATCGACGAGCAGAAGATAATCGAGGCTATCGACTACCGCAAGGATGTCGATGGTTTCCATCCGATCAACGTCGGACGCATGTCTATCGGTCTGCCATGCTTCATATCCGCTACCCCACTCGGTATAGTGACATTGCTGAAGCGCTACAACATTGAAACCGCCGGCAAGAAGTGCGTTGTGCTCGGCAGAAGCAACATCGTAGGCAAGCCTATGGCACAGCTGATGATGCAGAAGCAATATGGCGATGCAACAGTTACGGTATGCCACTCGCACACCGCCGACATCAAGAAAGAATGTCGCGAAGCCGACATCATCATAGCAGCAATCGGCAAACCCGACTTCGTAACAGCCGATATGGTGAAGGAAGGTGCTGTGGTAATCGACGTGGGTACTACTCGCGTTCCTGATGCAACACGCAAGAGCGGATTTCGCCTCAACGGCGACGTGAAGTTCGACGAAGTAGCTCCGAAGTGTTCGTTCATAACACCAGTACCAGGCGGCGTCGGACCGATGACAATCTGCTCGCTGATGAAGAATACGCTGCAAGCAGCGAAAGGATGGTAAAATGAAGACAAGTGTCAGCATCCGGCATCACAGGTGCTGACAACTGTCAACACAACAACATAACACACCCCAACCTTAATAAGTATGACAGCAGAAGACTATTACAAGCTCGGCAACGAGTACAGACGTAAAGGCGATTGGAAGCATGCTATCGACAACTATCTCGAAGCAATAGCTCTCGACCCCGAGTCGCCTGCAGTGGAAGCAAAGCAAATGCTCGACGACATGTTCGCCTTCTACTGTAAAGATATGTATAACCCCTAACTCTAAACGATATATTACTATGGGAAAAATCAAAGGTGCTATCGTGGTTAACACCGACCGATGCAAAGGATGCTCTCTTTGTGTTGTAGCTTGCCCGAAAGATGTCATTGCTCTCACAGCAAAGGCAGTGAACGTGCATGGTTATCAATACGCCGAGGCTGTAAGACCTGACGATTGTATTGGTTGTGCATCGTGCGGAATTGTATGTCCAGACGGATGTATTAGTGTTTACCGTAAAAAAATGGAGGATTAACACAATGGCAGAACAGGAAGTTAAACTTATGAAAGGCAACGAGGCTCTCGCTCACGCTGCCATCCGTTGTGGTTGTGATGGTTATTTCGGCTATCCTATTACTCCACAGACCGAAGTTATCGAAACACTCTCAGAACTTAAGCCTTGGGAGACCACAGGCATGGTAGTGCTTCAGGCAGAGAGTGAAGTTGCATCAATCAACATGCTTTACGGTGGCGGTGGCACCGGCAAACGCGTTATGACATCGTCGTCAAGTCCGGGCGTATCGCTCATGCAGGAGGGTATCTCTTATATGGCAGGCGCAGAAGTACCGGGTCTTATCGTCGACGTTCAGCGCGGCGGTCCTGGTCTTGGCACCATCCAACCTTCACAGAGCGACTATTTCCAGGCTACCCGTGGCGGTGGCAATGGTGATTACTATATCCTCGTGCTCGCCCCGAACTCTGTTCAGGAGATGGCAGACTTTGTCGACCTCTCTTTTGAACTCGCTTTCAAGTATCGCATCCCTGCAATGATTCTCTCTGACGGTGTTATCGGTCAGATGATGGAGAAGGTAGTTCTTCCTCCATTCAAGCCACGCCGCACAAACGAAGAAATCATAAAGGAATGTCCGTGGGCAGCTACTGGTTGCAAGGGTCGTAAGCCCGTCGTTATCACATCTCTCGAGCTTAAGCCTGAGATTATGGAGCAGCGCAACCTGCAGCTTCAGGAAAAGTACCGCAAGATTCGCGAGAATGAGGTTCGCTACGAGACAATGTTCATGGACGACGCAGAGTACATGATTGTTGCATTCGGCTCAGCAGCACGTATTGCAGAAAAGGCTATTGAGATTGCACGTGCAGAAGGCATCAAGATTGGTTTGTTCCGTCCTATCACATTGTGGCCTTTCCCCGAAAAGGAGATTGCAGAGGCAGCTAAGAAACTCAAGGGTATTCTCGTTGCAGAGATTAACGCCGGCATGATGATCGAGGACGTACGCCTCGCAGTAAACGGCACTGTACGTTGTGAGCACTACGGACGACTCGGCGGCATCGTTCCCGAGCCAGAGGAAATGGTTAAAGCTTTAAAGGAGAAATTTCTATGAACGATATAATATCACCGGAGAACCTGGTTTACAAAAAGCCTGAGCTTCTCAACGATACCCACATGCACTACTGCGCAGGTTGTTCGCATGGCGTAGTTCACAAACTTGTGGCTGAAGTTATCGAAGAAATGGGCATGCAGGAGAACGCCATCGGCGTAAGCCCGGTAGGCTGCTCTGTATTTGCCTACAACTATATCGACATCGACTGGCAGGAAGCAGCACACGGACGCGCTCCAGCTCTTGCTTCTGCCATCAAGCGTCTGTGGCCAGAGCGCCTTGTCTTCACCTATCAGGGCGACGGCGACATGGCTTGTATCGGAACAGCCGAGAGTATCCACGCACTGAACCGCGGTGAAAACATCACTCTCATATTCATCAACAATGCCATCTACGGTATGACTGGTGGACAGATGGCTCCGACAACGCTTATCGGTCAGAAGACATCTACATGTCCTTATGGTCGCGAACCGGCGCTGCATGGTTATCCACTCAACCTCTCTGAAATGGCTGTCACTCTGCCGGGCACATGCTTCGTAACACGCCAGAGCGTAGAGAACGTAGCATCAATCCGTAAGGCAAAGGCTGCTATCAAGAAGGCATTCACAGCATCTATGGAGGGCAAGGGTTCATCACTCGTTGAGATTGTTGCTACATGCAACAGCGGATGGAAGTTGCCACCGGTGAAGGCCAACAAGTGGATGGAAGAGAATATGTTCAAACAATACCCGAAGGGTGACTTAAAAGACACGACAAACCTATGAAAGCAGAAATAATTATAGCAGGTTTCGGAGGACAGGGCGTGCTCTCAATGGGTAAGATTCTCGCCTACTCCGGTCTGATGGAGAACAAAGAAGTAACATGGATGCCGGCTTACGGTCCTGAGCAGCGTGGCGGTACAGCCAACGTGACAGTAATCGTGAGCGAAGAGCGCATCTCATCGCCTATCCTTAGCCATTATGATGTGGCTATCGTGCTTAACCAGCCATCGCTTGACAAGTTCGAGTCGAAGGTGAAGCCAGGCGGAATACTTATATATGACGGTTTCGGTATTATCAATCCACCGACACGTAAGGACATCAATGTCTATCGTATCGACGCTATGGATAAGGCTGCCGAATTGAAGAACTCAAAGGTGTTCAACATGATTGTACTCGGTGGCCTGCTAAAGGTCTGCCCGATTGTGAGCACCGACGGCCTCAACAAGGCTCTTTACAAGACACTTCCCGAGCGTCACCACGGTCTTATTCCTCTGAACATGGAGGCAGTAGAGGCTGGCGGACAGATTATCGAGAAGGTTTAAAATCGAAAAACTTATTTTTTTATAACTCTCTAATTATTTGAGGGCGGGCTGCAGTGATTGCACCCCGTCCTTTTTTGTTTCAATACAAGACCAAAAAAATAGGAGATCTTACGACCTCCTATTTCGTATTGTCATATTAAATTGACTTCTATATAACGGTTATTCCTTGTTAGGCAAATGGAATTCGTACGACTTATCGAACACTTGACTAACCTTATTGATTTCGAGGAATGTTGTGCCCGTCGGGTTGCCCAATCCGAAGCTACCACTAAGGTACGCAATCTTATCGTCGGAGCCGATGTAGCCTTTCTGTCGGAGCATACGCAATGCAGCTGTGAACATGTATGCAGCAGGCGCATGTTCCTTCTGATGAACGGGGATGACGCCAAAGCTGAGATTTAACCAGCGCTGTGTCTTTTCCTTATAACATATTGCAAGGATAGGGTTCGGACCGCGGAAAGCAGCCAAATGGCGTACGGTCTCGCCAGTAAGACTGTCGGTGATGATACCAGCAACGCCAAGTGTCTTTGTTGCTTCAATAGCTGCATGTGCAAGGAACTCACGCTGCGAGCAGTTCTCGTTCATCGGTACCTCATAGTCGCCAAGCGCAGAGCGGTCCTTCTCTGCCTGCTCAGCAATGGCAGCCATCGTCTGCACTGCCTCAAGCGGATACTTGCCACTTGCCGTCTCACCACTAAGCATGAGTGCATCTGTATATGAATAGATAGCATTGGCTATATCAGTAACCTCAGCACGTGTAGGGCGCGGATTCTTAATCATCGTATGGAGCATCTGTGTTGCGACGATAACCGGCTTCTTCTTCATCACACACTTGCGTATAATCTGGCGTTGAATGCCCGGTATCTGCTCTATTGGCACCTCTATACCAAGGTCGCCACGCGCAATCATAATGCCATAAGAGGCATCAATAATCTCATCAATATTATCTACGCCTTCTTGATTTTCAATCTTTGAGATAATTTTTATGTCGCTATTGTGCTCGTCGAGTATCTTCTGTATCGCAAGAACGTCATCGGCAGAACGCACAAACGAATGAGCAATAAAGTCGATGTCTTCTTCAATAGCAAGGAGTATGTTATCGTGATCCTTCTGCGTAATAGCAGGCAGAGCGATATGCTCGCCAGGTACGTTCACGCTCTTGTGTGCACCAAGCACACCATCGTTCTGGACCTGAGCTACAAGCATCGGACCATTGTTGTCTATGACAAGCATATCAAGTTCACCATCGTCGAAGAGCACATGATCACCAACCTTCACATCCTTAGCAAAGTCGATGTATGACACATTGACGATATCATGCGATGAGTCCATACCCGGACGTCCAAATATCTTAACCACATCGCCCGTCTTGTACTCTATTGGCTCAGCACAACCAGTGGTTCTCACCTCTGGTCCCTTTGTGTCAATCATAAGAGCCAAGTGGGGCGAAACAGTTCTCACATTCTTTATAATATTACGTATCCCGTCAGGCGTCGCATGTGCAGTGTTCATTCTTACGACGTTCATTCCAGCAAAGAACAATTTGCGGAGGAACTCGACATCACAACGGCGATCGCTAATAGAAGCAACAATCTTTGTTTGTTTCATCGTATATATATTTATATGTTTCTCGTATGCAAAGTTACTGATTTTCTCAGAAAAACCACGTTAATGCACTACACATAAAATCTTAAATATGTGTAATAATTAGTGAGCTATCAGCGATGTATTCAGTAAATTATTCGTCGTATCGTGTATTCTCATACGATACTTATCTGCATAGCTGATGCTCATTATGCGTTGTGGTTCGGCAATTGTAGGCGTGAGTGACAAAGCAAGATGCCCCATAGTGCGACGCAGATTAAGTTCTACACACGGATGAAGCAGGAAGCCGTCAGCACTCTCACGTGCTACAGCCATCATGTCAATGCCGAAAGCTCCAACATATATACCCTTAAAATGCAGAGAAAGCACAGCACGAATACGCTCGCAGATATTATCAACAAGAGCAATGTCGGCATACCGTGATAATATTTCACGCTTATCAGCCTCTGTGGCAAGTATATTGCCTACATATGCACCCCCACGTGTAGCGAAGAGCGAGAGTCCTTTGAAATCAATCGACCCGTCGGAATTGCTCACAAACTCAAGTCCGAAGTCGTACACCTTACTATATAATGGCTCTACCATTATGCCACCCTGACGTTTGACGACATTCGCTGCCCACCCTTCAAGATGTGCATCAAGTACTGTGGTCTCTACATAGCGCACTCCCCTGCCGCTACTGCTCCATGGCGACTTGAGCACGCTTCTTCCGTTGCGTTTTAGCACTTGAAGTACCTCCTCCATTGTTGTGCAGTAGTGGCTTTCGCCAACGGTTTGGGACTCAGCTATTTCACGCAACACAGGCAAAAGATGTTCTGCAGCAAAGCGTCTGTTGCTCATCTCTCTGATAGTAGCAAGCGCATCGTCACTTGGCATGAATGGTTCAAGCCCTTTATTAGCACGCAACAGTTGTTCCTTTATTGTGCGATCCCACCCCCACGGCTCTACCAGAAAACTCTTAACATCGTCTAAAGTAAAATCTTTCAAGTCGGCAGCGGTAACAAAAACCACGTCATTGCCGAACTTACGTAGATGGCGACGTGCCTCTATTGCTGCCTCAACATCGTCTACGAGTACCATATCGCCTTCTGAAGCCCAGAAAGCAGGGATAAATCCCAAGTCGGTACGCAAACGTCTACCTGCATGAGGGGCGGTGAAACATTCTTGATTGGCAGCAAGAGCTATGTCGTGCTCAGGATTGAATATATGTAACTTCATCTTTTCTTATCTTTAATTACTTCGTAAGCAAGTGCAAAAATACCACTTTTATTTCACAATCGAGCGACTACACATCTGCATAATAGCACACCGCAAACGATACAGACGCAAAAAATAAAAAAAAATGCAGTTTTTGCAATACAGAGTTTGCAAATAAAGAAATTAATATTACCTTTGCATAGTTGTAGAAGACTATATAATAAATAGCAAAATATTCAAGTAACAGAAGCAACAGAAACAACCGATAGAGTAATGGAAGCTTTCTTTAAAACTCATAAATACCTCGTAGAGCATACGGACGCACCAGTCAGACGCAATCTTATGGACGAGATTGACTGGAGCGATCGTCTCATTGGCATTAAGGGTACACGAGGCATTGGAAAGACAACATTCCTGTTGCAATATGCCAAGGAGAATTTCGACACTAACGATCGTCGTTGTCTTTACGTGAATATGAACAACTTCTACTTTCAGGGACGTGGCATCGCTGACTTTGCGATGGATTTCTATAACCACGGTGGCGAGGTTCTACTCATTGATCAAGTGTTCAAGCAGCAGAACTGGAGCAGCGAGCTTCGCAAATGCTACGACCAATGTCCCAACCTGAAGATTATATTCACGGGCTCAAGTGTGATGCGACTGAAAGAGGAAAATCCCGAACTCTGTGGCATCGTCAAGAGTTACAACCTCCGTGGTTTCTCGTTCCGCGAATACTTAAACCTACAAACAGGCAATAACATCCCCGTCTATACGCTTGACAACATTCTCGCCAATCATGTAGAAATAGCCAACGAGATTGCAAAGAATGTAGACATTGCCGAACACTTCAACTCCTACCTTCATCATGGCTTCTATCCATTCTTTCTTGAGCACCGCAACTTCGAGGAGAACTTGCTCAAGACTATGAACATGATGACCGAAGTAGACATTCTTCTGATAAAACAAATCGAGCTTAAATATCTCACAAAGATAAAGAAGCTCCTCTACCTACTTGCTGTAGAAGGACTGAAAGCACCGAACATCAGCAACCTGGCAGGAGAGATTAAGACAAGCCGTGCTACAGTGATGAATTATATCAAGTATCTCTCTGATGCACGTTTGATAAACATCATTTACCACCCTGGCGACGAGTTCCCGAAAAAACCGTCAAAGGTGATGATGTACAACCCCAACCTCATGTACTGCATATACCCGATCGTGGCAGACCGCCAGGATGTCATGGAGACATTCTTCGTCAACATGCTTTGGAAGGACCATAGTGTCAACCAAGGCAACCGCGATGCCGCCTACATCATAGATGACAAGCTGCACTTCTATGTAACGAGTGCCAATCACATGCGACGCACGCGCAACTCCTCAGAGCAACTATACGCCACCTACGACCTCAATATTGGTCAAGCGAACAAAGTTCCGCTTTGGATGTTCGGCTTACTCTATTAAAAGTAAAAGAGTAAAAAAGTAAAAGAGTAAAAGAGTAAAAAGTAGGAAGGCTTAAGAAGGCTTAGAAAGGCTTAACTCGGCTTAGGAAGACTTAGTTCGGCTTAAACGCCGCCTTAAATGAGGCTTAGACAGAAAAAGTTTAAAACAACTATAAGTATTCACTAATTAAAAAGAATTAGTAAAATGGCTAAAGAAAAAAAATTTATCACTTGTGATGGTAACACAGCTGCCGCTCACGTGAGCTACATGTTCACAGAGGTTGCTGCTATCTATCCTATCACTCCGTCATCTCCGATGGCAGAGCACGTAGATGAATGGGCTGCCAAGGGTCGTAAGAACCTCTTCGGTCAGCGAGTTTCTATCCAGGAAATGGAGTCAGAGGCTGGTGCAGCAGGTGCTCTCCACGGCTCACTTCAGGCTGGTGCCCTCACCTCAACATACACTGCTTCGCAGGGTCTGTTGCTGATGATTCCTAACATGTATAAGGTTGCAGGCGAGTTACTGCCGTGCGTGTTCAACGTTTCTGCACGTACATTGGCTTCACACTCTCTCTGTATCTTCGGCGACCACCAGGATGTTATGGCTTGCCGTCAGACAGGCTTCGCAATGTTCTGCTCTGGTTCAGTGCAGGAAGTTATGGACCTCTCTGCTGTTCCTCACCTTGCTACACTTGAGACATCAGTACCGTTCATCAACTTCTTCGACGGTTTCCGTACATCACACGAGTACCACAAGATCGAGGAGATGGATATGGAAGACATCCGTCCGTTGGTAAATCCGGACTACATCAAGCGTTTCCGCGACCGTGCCCTCACACCTGAGCGCCCTGTTACACGCGGTACAGCTGAGAACCCGGAGACATTCTTCACACACCGTGAGGCTTGCAACGAGTACTACGACCGCATCCCTGAAGTAGTAGAGAAGTACTGCCAGGAGATGACAAAGATTACTGGTCGCGAGTACCACCTCTTCAACTACTACGGAGCAGAGGACGCAGAGAACGTAATCATCCTCATGGGTTCTGCTACAGAGCCTGCACGCGAGGCTATCGACTACCTGAACAAGCAGGGTAAGAAGGTAGGTATGGTTGCTGTTCACCTTTATCGTCCGTTCGCAGTAGATTACCTGAAGAAAGCTCTTCCTGCTACAGTTAAGCGCATCGCCGTGCTCGACCGTACAAAGGAGCCAGGCGCAGAGGGCGAACCGCTGTACCTCGACGTTAAGTCGGCTCTCTACGACGACGAGCGCAAGCCGCTTATCGTTGGTGGTCGTTACGGCCTTGGTTCTTCAGATACAACACCGGCTAAGATCGTTGCTGTGTTCAAGAACCTCGAGCTCCCGCAGCCTAAGAACCACTTCACAGTGGGCATCGTTGACGATGTTACATTCACTTCACTTCCTGAGGAAGAGGAGATTCCAATGGGCGGCGACGACTTGTTCGAAGCTAAGTTCTACGGACTCGGTGCTGATGGTACTGTAGGTGCTAACAAGAACTCTGTACAGATCATCGGTAACAACACCAACAAGTACTGCCAGGCTTACTTCTCTTACGACTCAAAGAAGTCAGGTGGTTTCACTTGCTCACACTTGCGTTTCGGCGACAGCCCAATCCACAGCGCATACCAGGTAAATACTCCTAACTTCGTGGCTTGCCACGTACAGGCTTACCTGAATATGTATGATGTTACACGCGGTTTGCGCAAGAACGGTTACTTCCTGTTGAACACTATCTTCGACGGTGAGGAACTCGTTAACTTCATCCCGAACAAGGTGAAGCGCATTTTCGCTCAGAACAACATCACTGTTTACTATATCAACGCTACAAAGATTGCTCAGGAGATTGGTCTCGGTAACCGTACCAATACCATCCTCCAGTCTGCATTCTTCCGCATCACAGAGGTTATTCCTTTGGATCTCGCAGTAGAGCAGATGAAGGCATTCATCGTTAAGTCTTACTCTAAGAAGGGTCAGGACGTTGTTGACAAGAACTTCGCAGCTGTTGACCGCGGTGGCGAATACAAACAGCTCACTGTTGACCCGGCATGGGCAAACCTTGCTGACGAGGAGGCTAAGGCTGACAACGCTCCGGCATTCGTTAAGGAGCTCGTTCGTCCTATCAACGGTCAGGCAGGTGACCTCTTGAAGGTTTCTGACTTCGTTAAGCACGACACTGTTGACGGTACATGGCAGAACGGCACTTCAGCTTTCGAGAAGCGTGGTGTTGAGGCATTCGTTCCGGTATGGAACGTAGAGAACTGTATCCAGTGTAACAAGTGTTCGTTCGTATGTCCTCACGCAGCTATCCGTCCGTTCGTTCTTACCGACGCAGAGCTTGCAGGCATCGAAGGTCTTGAGACACAGGAGATCAAGGCTCCGGCTACTCTCAAGGGTATGCACTTCCGCATTGAGATTTCTGTACTCGACTGTCTTGGCTGCGGCAACTGTGCCGACGTTTGCCCGGGCAAGAAGAACAAGGAGACCGGCGAGCTCGAGAAGGCTCTCAAGATGATTCCGTTCAACGTTGACGCAGAGGATATGCAGAAGGAAGTACAGAACTGGGAGTACCTCGTTCACAACGTAGCTTCTAAGCAGGATCTCGTAGACATCAAGCAGAGCCCGAAGAACTCTCAGTTCGCTCAGCCTCTGTTCGAGTTCTCAGGCGCTTGCTCTGGTTGCGGTGAGACTCCTTACGTTAAGCTCATCTCTCAGCTCTTCGGCGACCGTCAGATGATTGCTAACGCTACAGGCTGTTCTTCAATCTACTCAGCTTCTATCCCTTCTACACCTTACACAACCAACGCTAAGGGTCAGGGTCCAGCATTCGACAACTCACTGTTCGAGGACTTCTGCGAGTTTGGTCTCGGTATGGTTCTCGGTAACAAGAAGATGAAGGAGCGCATCTGCCACCTCCTCGAAGAGGCAAAGGCAGACGAGCACGTTCCTGCAGAGTTCGTAGCTGCTGCTGACAAGTGGATGGCTAACATGAACGACTCTGAGGGTTCTAAGGCTGCTGCTGCAGAGCTTAAGCCGCTCATCGCTGCTGGTGCAGAGAAGGGTTGCCCGGTTTGCACAGAGCTCAAGACTCTCGACCACTACCTCGTAAAGCGCAGCCAGTGGATTATCGGTGGCGACGGTGCTTCTTACGATATCGGCTACGGCGGTCTCGACCACGTATTGGCTTCTGGTGAGGACGTTAACATCCTCGTACTCGATACTGAGGTTTACTCTAACACCGGTGGTCAGTCGTCTAAGTCTACGCCGCTCGGCGCTATCGCTCAGTTCGCTGCTCAGGGCAAGCGTATCCGCAAGAAGGACCTCGGCCTCATGCAGACAACATACGGCTACATCTACGTAGCTCAGATCGCTATGGGTGCTGACAATGCTCAGACATTGAAGGCTATCCGCGAGGCAGAGGCTTACCCAGGTCCGTCACTCATCATTGCTTACGCTCCGTGTATCAACCACGGTCTGAAGCGTAAGGGCGGTATGGGTCGCTCACAGAACGAGGAGAAGCTCGCTGTTGATTGCGGTTACTGGCACCTCTGGCGCTTCAACCCGCTGTTGGCTGACGAGGGCAAGAACCCGTTCACACTCGACTCTAAGGCTCCGAAGTGGGAGGACTTCCGCGACTTCCTCCTTGGTGAGGTTCGCTACCTGTCAGTACAGAAGGCATTCCCGAAGGAGGCTGACGAACTCTTCAGCCAGGCTGAGAAGATGGCTAAGCTCCGCTACCAGACCTACGTTCGCAAGAGCCAGGAGGATTGGAGCGAGCAGATCTAATCAGACTGAAATCGAAGGAGGAGACGGATAGCACGCCTACCCTATCCTCCTAAGATAGAAATATTATAAAACGGCAGCAATGATGTTTATACATTATTGCTGTCGTTTTTTTGTAGTGTCCCCGATTTCCGCTAACTTTGCAATACAGGTGTGCGTTGAGTAAGCAACCAAGTGAAATCTTCGGTCTATCATTCAATACACTATCATTAAAAAAGAAGACAAAGGAAATCAATTCTAAATAAACAAGCCTACTAAAACAAACAAGATAAACAATACAATGAATTTTAAATTGCTCACAGGAGTCATTGTCTCAACGGCATTTCTCCTGCCCGGCTCCGCATCGGGACAGACTGCGGACTTCAACATCGTGCCTCAACCGCTGCAGGCTGACGTAACTAACGATGCACCTTTTATCCTCAACGGCAAAACATCAATTGTAGTTGCGACCTCAAACAACGACATGAAGCGCAATGCCACCCTACTCGCATCGTATATCGAACAGACTACTGGTGTGCGCCCCAGTGTCGGAAAGCAGGGCAAGGATGCTACAGCTATTGTCCTTTCTATCGACAAGACAATCAGCAACACTGAAGGCTACAAGCTCGATGTCGACGCTAAACGCATCAGCATTGCTGGAGCATCAGCAGCCGGTGTGTTCTACGGCATACAAACCTTGCGTAAGTCGCTGCCCGTAGTGAGTGGCAAGGCATCACAAGTGACCGTTCCCTGCGCTCACATCGTCGACGCTCCGCGCTTCTCTTACCGCGGAACCCACCTCGACGTGTCGCGCCACTTCGTAAGCACCGACGAGATACGCCAATTCATTGACATGCTCGCCCTGCACAACATCAACCGCTTCCACTGGCATCTCACTGATGACCAGGGTTGGCGCATTGAGATAAAAAAGTATCCACTTCTCACCAAGGTTGGTTCAAAGCGCACACAAACCGTCATCGGCCACAACACGGGCAAGTACGACGGCAAACCATACGGAGGCTTCTACACACAGAAGGAGATACGCGACATCGTGAAGTACGCTGCCGACCGCTACATTACTATCGTTCCAGAGATAGACCTTCCAGGACACATGCAGGCAGCTCTTGCTGCTTATCCCGAACTGGGCTGCACGGGCGGTCCGAATAAGGTATGGGAGATGTGGGGCGTGTCTGACAACGTGCTCTGCGCCGGCAACGACAAGACAATGAAATTCGTCGACGACGTGCTGAAGGAGGTTGTGGCTCTCTTCCCGTCTAAGTACATACATGTTGGTGGCGACGAGTGTCCGAAGACACAGTGGCAGAAGTGTCCGAAGTGCCAAGCACGCATCAAGGCACTGCATCTTGAGGCTAAGGACGGACACACAGCCGAGGAGCGTCTGCAGAGCTACGTCATCACTCACGCTTCCAACTATCTCAAGTCGTTAGGCCGCAACACCATCGGTTGGGACGAAATTCTTGAGGGCGGACTCGCTGAGGGTGCCACCGTTATGTCGTGGCGCGGAGAGGCTGGAGGCATCGCGGCTGCAAAGCAGCATCACGACGTGGTGATGACACCGAACAGCTACCTCTACTTCGACTACTACCAGTCGCTCGACAAGGCTAACGAGCCTGATGCTATCGGCGGCTACCTGCCGTTGGAGCGCGTCTACTCTTACGAGCCGATGCCTAAAGAACTGACTGCCGACGAGGCACGCCACATCATCGGTGTGCAGGCGAATATCTGGACAGAGTATATGCCTACATTCAAGCAGATGCAGTACATGGCTCTGCCGCGTATGGCGGCGCTGAGCGAGGTGCAGTGGAGCCAGCCCGAGCTGAAGAACTACGCCGACTTCACAAGTCGTCTCGTTGAGTTCACGCATCTCTACGATCATCTGGGTTACAACTACGCCAAGCATCTCTTCAACGTGGACATACACGTTGATGCCGACACGAAGTGGCAAGAGATTGTAGTACATCTCACCACAACCGGCAACGCAGAAATACGCTACACGCTTGACGGTACCGAACCGACATCCAATAGTTCGCTATACACCGGAGCCATCACCCTGCAGAAATCTGCAAACATCTGTGCAGCTGCCTTCCGCGACGGCAAGAGAAGCAGCGTTAGTCGTCAGGAGATAAACTTCAACAAGGCTACGGCTTGCCCCATTACATTGCTGCAGCCCACACACAAGAACTACACCTACAACGGTGCAGCTACGCTTACCGACGGACAGTTTGGCGACACGGGCTTCGGCACAGGCCGTTGGCTCGGCTTCTGCGAGAACGACCTTGAGGCAGTTATAGACATGCAGAAGCCTTCTGTAATCTCGCACGTAGAGTTAAACACCTGCGTGGATAAAGGCTCATGGATTCTCGACGCACGTGACATCGAAGTGAGCGTCTCGCAGGATGGTAAGACATTCAAGCAGGTGGCTACAAAGCAGTTGCCGGCACTTGGCGAGGATGCAGCCGACAAGGTCTACACCCACAAGCTCGACTTCCAGCCCACAAAGGCACGCTACGTGAAAGTCAAGGCTACATCGGAGCGCAATATGCCCGAATGGCATAGCGGAAAGGGAAAGCCGGCGTTCCTCTTTGTTGACGAAATAAGCATTATGTAATGATTTGACAATGTGCCAAGACATGTTGGGTTAGCAATAATCTGAGGGTCTTGGCACTTTTTTTTGTATTGTTCCGATTCTAATGAAACCATGCAACAATGTTTTATGTTGCAAATAAGTTTGTTGTTTCATTGGATAGTATTACTTTTGCAGGCAAAAAACGTGCTTTATGAAAGAATTCTTTATCCACCACGTGTTTGAGATTATTATTATAGTAATCGCATATGCTAAAAAATCTATGACACAATTATCACATGGAAGCAGGATGGTTTTAAATCAACGAGAACAAACTTGCTGCTTTTGTTTCTTATGACTGTCATAGTTATTCTATTGTACGCCTCAAAGATGTAGCCAAAAGTCATCGTTCTCCGTACGCAGTCTGATTAGATTCCGTACGCAACCCGATCAGATTCCGTACGCAAACCAATCAGATCGCGAACGCAACCCAATCAGACTGCGTACGGAGAACGATGACTTTTGTTAGTGTAAAAGACAACACCCAAGTAGGTTTTAGGCGAAAGAACCAAACCTACTTGGGTGTTTTTGTATGGAGTGCAGAAAGTCTCTGCAATAATAAAGTTTAGTTAAAGAAATTCCAGCTAACGCCAAAACGCAACACACGCTGGTTTAGCGGATAATGAGGCGTGAAGAAATATGAACGGTTGCCGCTGCCGGCGTTCACATGGCTCATCATCACAAAGAAGCGTGCCTGCTTCAAATGGAAATTGGCGTAGACATTCACAAGCGGATAGTTGCCTACCTTCGTCTTGCTTGGACCATCCTGCACGGCATATTGTCCGAGAGCCGGACTATAGTCGGGTGCGTAGTAGCTGGTGAAGTAACGCGCATCGGCACCAAGGTCACACTTCAACACGCGCGCTATCATAAAGCGTAAGTACAGATTGGTGTAGACGTTCAAAGTGGGCACAGGCAGCACTGCCTCATTAGACGACTTCTGAAACGTAACAGCGCTCTCCCAATTAACCGGACCGAGGGTCACATCCTGCTGCAAACCTACGGTGAAGAGACTTATCGCCCCACCAGCTTGTTTCACGCTGAGCGTGTTCTGCGTGCGCAGATGCTCATCGGTTATGTTGTATCCCATTGCGAAATAGGTGTAGTTCTTCAGCTCATCGAACGCCACACGCAGCTTTGTGCGTGTCTTGTCGTAAGCAAAGGTGCCCTCCAAGCGCGAGTGAACAATCTTCGCCATATCGTCCTTGTCCCACCAGAAGTGGCGCGAGTGGTAGTGGCGCTGATAGAACGTTGGGTTAAGACTATGGAAGAAGCCTGACGCAGCGAGGCGCACCGTGTCACCAAGGAACTTGAAGTTGAGGTCAACATTAGCATCCACCTTCACCTGACCTGCATCCTTACCTATCGCCCACACCTCGCCCAACACGCTGTAGTGCAGCGTTCTACCTTGTGTCTTAGAGAGCTGACCGCCTACACTGAGGTTGTGCTCGTTGTACGTAGTGAATGTACGCTCGGTATTAGGCAATGTAAAGTGGCGCAAGTCGGACGTAGCAAACACCTTTACGCCTGCCTTTGCCCACTTGTTGAAGCCTTCTAATAGCGACAAGGCGAGCGTGTTCTGCAAACGATAATGGCTCGTCTTGTCATATATAGAGTCGCCACTGTACGCACCTACATTGTCGTAAGTGTTAGCATAGAAGTCCTTCGGTGAGTTGTAGGCTTGATAAATGCGACGATAGGTGTCGAAGTTAGCGGTGTGTATGATGCTCGTAACGGGCACATACTCTGTCTTCATCCACATCGTGTCGAGCTGCGCCTGAGCTGCAAGGCTATTCAGACTGTCGGCTGCAGCCTTACCATCCACGCGAATACGTCCCGAGTTGTCTGCAATTTCAGTAGTCGCAGGCTCTTTACCTGCCACCTTCGCATCGTCAGGACGTCCGCCAAACGATTGCTCCTCGTATTCCTCCTCGTTGAAGTCAGTGCCCTCGCGCTCTGCTTTGCGCTTGGCTGCCTCCTTTTCGTGCAAGGCTGCGTTCTCCTTCTCCGACTCCATTGCAAACTTGCGGGCTGCAATCTCCTCCTCGCTCATCTTCACTTTCTTGCGGAAACCAAAGCTAAAACGATGCGTGAAGAAGATATGCTGATTAGAGTTGCGGTTCCAGTTGCGCTCCAAGACGGTAGGAATTTCGTTCGTTGCGAAGTTGTCGTCAAAACTCTCCGGGTGCTTTATGTACTCGTCGTTGGTGATACCACCATTCTCCGTTACTTTCTGATCGAGAGTGGAGAACAAGAGATGTGCCTGATAGCGTTCACCGAGATAGGAGCCATAGAGCAAGAATTTGAAATGCGACGTGCTTTGCTCAGAGTAATAGCCACGCCCGTAAAGATAATCGACGTTGAAACCAACGCCAAGGCGCTTGCCTGCATTCACTCCAAACTTAGCCGAAAGTCGGTCTTCACCCGTTATTCTGTCACCTGCGGTGTTGTATGTAAGGTTCGTGATAGGCGACAACGTGTTCGTGAAATGAAACTTATCTACGGGCGATACAACATAATCGTATGGCTGCGTAAAGATAAACTGCTCTGTTTCCGAACGATCGATAAATATGCGATGTATGCGCGGTGCACCGAGATTGCCCGTCGTGTTATACTCACCACGCAAACCCGTTGTAAAGATAGAGTTCATAAACATGTGCGACACGGTGTCAACAGCAGCTTTCCTTTGGTCGCCAAAACGCGAATCGACCGTCCATACCCTTATGCCGCGCGGTATAACTTTGTCCGTACCCAGTGAGTCGGCAGCGTTTCGGTTGCGCTTGTTCACAGAGCCGCCATCAGGGTTCATTTGGTTGAAGCGATCGTTGTCGTCCATACCTATCTGTGCCGACAGACACATCGGAACAGACAACAGAAACGCAAGAAGTCCTAAAAATTTTCTTGTTGTTCTTATCATTGCAGTTATTATAGGCGTATTAATCTGAAACAACACTCCGCCATCTTGAACACCATAGATACGAGAATAATAACCGTGCCTATCGTTTTATCGTGGAAATAGAGCACAAGAACACCCACAACGGCACCAATCATAAAGATAATGTTGAGAATATTCCTTATCATAAAGAAGCGGTCAGAACGTTCTCCTCTGCTATGATGTCGCTCAGGGCGCTTTACAGCCGACTCTTCCAAGTCGAAGTTCTGCTTATCGTCTGTCAAAAATTCGTTGTCCATTCTGTTTTGTTTAAAGAATTGCATAATTAGTAAAGTGCAAAATTACGAAATTAAAGCCTATCAGCCGCCAGATTAACCATTATTTAACAAATGAGATATCAAAGTAGGAGGTATGGGCATTCTTGCCCATACCACATCGGGCTTTCGTGCTCATACCACATGGCTACGGCAAGAATGCCGTAGCCTCCTACCCTCTACTCTTTTAGTTTTAACTCGTCCTGCAAGTGCACAATCTCGTCGCGGTACTGCGCAGCTTGCAGGAAGTCGAGATTTTTCGCCGCAGCCTTCATCAGTTCGGTGGTGTCGGCAATGCTCTTCTCAAGCTGCTTGCGCGTCATGCGCTTCACTACGGGGTCGGCAGCGAAAGCCGTTGGTTCTGGTTCGATATATGGGCGGTAAGAAGTAGATGTGGGGCGAGGTTGAGACGTTGATACTGGTGCTGAGTTCTCAGCCGACTTTGCACTGTCCATGAAGCCTGAGAGTGCCCCCTTGATGTCCTTGCGTATCTGCTGCGGAACGATACCGTGGTCGGCGTTATACTTCAACTGCAACTGGCGGCGGCGTGCCGTCTCGTCGATGGTTCGCTGCATGCTGTCGGTTATCTTGTCGGCGTACATTATAACCTTTCCGTTCACGTTGCGCGCCGCTCTACCAGCGGTCTGCGTAAGCGAGCGATGACTGCGCAGGAAGCCCTCCTTGTCGGCATCGAGGATAGCCACAAGCGATACTTCGGGCAGGTCCAATCCCTCGCGCAGCAGGTTTACGCCTACAAGCACGTCGTACATACCGGCACGCAGGTCGTTCATAATCTTCACGCGGTCGAGCGTTGCCACGTCGCTGTGTATGTAGTTGGCGCGTACGTCGTGGGCAAGAAGATACTCGGTAAGCTCCTCCGCCATACGCTTCGTGAGCGTGGTGACAAGTACACGCGAGTCGTGCTCGCGACACTGCACAATCTCCTCAAACAAGTCGTCAATCTGGTTCTCGCTCGGTCGCACTTCGATGATTGGGTCGAGCAGTCCGGTAGGACGTATAATCTGCTCAACCACAACACCTCCTGCTTCTTCTAATTCAAAGTCAGCAGGCGTTGCAGACACGTACACAACTTGATTGATCATGTCCATGAACTCGTCGAACTTCAACGGGCGATTATCGAACGCGGCAGGCAGACGGAAACCGTACTCCACAAGGTTCTGCTTGCGGGCGCGGTCGCCACCATACATAGCACTGATCTGTGGCACCGACACATGGCTCTCGTCTATAAACATAAGAAAGTCCTTCGGGAAGAAATCGAGCAGACAGTAAGGGCGCTGCCCTGGTTCGCGTCCGTCGAAGTAGCGCGAATAGTTCTCGATGCCAGAGCAATGTCCAAGTTCCTTAATCATCTCCATGTCGTACTCCACGCGCTCTTTGATACGCTGCGCACGAATATGGTCGCCCACCGACTCGAAGAAGTCGATCTGTTTAAGCAAGTCGTCCTGTATAAGGCGTATTGCCGACTCGGTCTGCTCTTTCGACGTTACGAACAGATTGGCAGGATAAATCTTATAGTCGGCAAACTCGGCAATGCGCTTGAACGTAACGCTGTCAACCTCCTCAATGCTGTCTATCTCATCGTCCCACCATGTTATGCGTAGCACATTGTCGCTGTAAGCCATGAACACGTCCACCGTATCGCCTTTCACGCGGAATGTACCACGCGTTAAGTCTATATCGTTGCGCAGATATAGCGCATCAACGAGTTTACGCAAGAAAGCGTTGCGCTCTACCGTTTCGCCCCTCTTCACCGAGATGACGCTATTAGCCATAGCCGTAGGACCACCCATACCATAGATACACGACACCGACGATACGACAACAACGTCCTTTCTGCCCGAGAGCAGCGCACTTACAGCCGACAGACGTAGTTTGTCGATGTCCTCGTTGATGGCAAGGTCTTTTTCTATGTACGTATCCGACGACGGCAGATAAGCCTCCGGCTGATAATAATCGTAGTACGAAACGTAATACTCCACGGCGTTGTCGGGGAAGAAGCTCTTCATCTCCTCATACAACTGTGCAGCAAGCGTCTTGTTATGGCTCAATATGAGCGTAGGTCGCCCCACGTTGGCTATGACATTAGCCATAGTGAACGTCTTGCCCGAGCCCGTTACACCAAGCAACACTTGGGCATGTTCGCCATTCATCACTCCGTCGGTGAGCTGGCGTATCGCCTCGGGCTGGTCGCCCGTAGGCTGAAACTTTGAGGATATCTTGAAGTCCATGTGTCGTCATTAAATTAAAATACACGCAAAAAGCGGAACTACAAATATATACAAAAGAAAGAAAACGCTCAAACATTTTATCGTTTTTATTCTAAAAAGATGCCATTAAGCCGTAATAACATGCAAAATCAGCAAGTTATAGCGTGAAGATTTTATAAAAAGAGAAAGTATTCTTTGTAGTTAAATAAATAATATGTATTTTTGCAGTTCAAAAAGTATCGAATTATGAAGAAATCACTATATGCTGCAATTCTTGCAACGGTTCTCTTCTCGAGTTGCGCCAATGAGTTCAACCGGGTCTACAAGACCTCTGACAACACATACAAATACGAATATGCCAAAGAGAGTTATGCCAACGGCAAGTATGTGCGCGCATCATCATTGTTGCAAGGTTTGGTGACAATGCAGAAAGGCACCGACAACGCTCAAGAGAGTCTTTACATGTTGGCTATGGCTGAATACAATAGTAAGGACTACGAGGGAGCAGCCGCTACATTCAAGAAATACTTCCAAAGTTATCCCAAAGGTGTATACGCTGAGAAGGCAGAGTTCTACATCGGCATGAGCCTCTACAACTGCACACCGGAGCCACGTCTCGACCAATCGCAGACAGTGAACGCCATCGCTGCATTCCAGGAGTATATGGATCTCTATCCCGACGGCGAAGATCGTGCTACTGCGCAGCAGAAGCTCTTCGAGTTGCAGGACAAACTGGTGCAGAAAGAACTCTACTCGGCTCAGCTCTACTACGACCTCGGTCAGTACTTCGGCAACTGCACATACGGAGGTAACAACTACGAGGCTTGCATCATCACTGCTCAGAACGCTCTGAAAGACTATCCTTACACCAACTTGCGCGAGAAGTTCTCGCTGCTCGTGATGAAGAGCAAGTTCGAACTGGCACAGCAGAGTGTTGAGGAGAAGAAGCTTGAGCGCTACCAGGATGCAGAGGACGAGTGCTACGGATTTATCAACGAGTACCCCGACTCAAAAAACAAGGCTACCGCAGAGAAGTACATAAGCAAGTGTAAGAACTACATCAAAGATTAATAACAATATTTGAACATACAAAATTCAATTATAAAAATATATGGATTATAAAAAGTCAAAAGCACCAGTAAACACAGTGACACGTAACATCATGGACCTCTGTGATCAGACTGGAAACATCTACGAGAGCGTAGCTATCATTTCTAAGCGTGCAAACCAGATTGCTGTAGAAATCAAGCAGGATCTCAACAAGAAGTTGGCTGAATTCGCTTCGTACAACGATTCGCTCGAGGAAGTGTTCGAAAACCGTGAGCAGATTGAAATCTCACGCTACTACGAGAAACTGCCGAAGCCAACACTTTTGGCAACCCAGGAGTTCATTGAGGGCAACGTTTACTTCCGCGACCCATCACAGGACAACAATCAAGAGCAGGCGTAATGATACAACGTAAGCAATCGTTGTTCCTCTTGCTCGCTTTCATTGCCACGGTGGTTTGCCTTTGCTTACCTATAGCAGAGATAACACCGATGGGAATGGGCGGAAGCATTAAGCTCTACAACCTCTGCATCATCACAAGCGCAGGTGCCAACTACTCCGTATGCGGATTGTTCGGCATCCTCGCAATGAGTGCAGCACTCAGCTTGGGAACAATATTCCTCTACAACAACCGAAAGCTACAGAGCAAGTTCTGTGTATGCAACCTATTCTTGCTCATAGCATGGTACATCGTACTGGGAGTGACAGCACGCAACACATCGCCTGTTGACTTCTCTTTCAACTTAGCTTTCGCAGCATGTCTGCCTGCCATAGCTGCCATTTTGGTATTCATGGCTCGCGCTGGAGTGATACACGATGAGAAACTCGTGCGTGCAGCAGACAGAATTAGATAAGAACTTTTATAATTTACATACTACGACAAAGGCTGGGATGCTATTGCTTCCCAGCCTTTGTTGTTATATTGCATTTAATCCTATAGCTTCAGCTTCTTCTTCACTGGCTTACTCTCATTGCTCATGCGGTCGAGTGCCGTCACAACGTATGTATAGCGTGTAGTGCCGTCAACGTAAGGCAACTTATAGTGCTCTTTGTCGGTGATAGTAACTATCTTTGCAGGATTATCCAAATTGATTTTCTCACCCTTCTCAAAGCGATAGACAACGTACTTGTGCACCTCATCATCCCAATGCTTAGCCTTAGGCTTTGTCCAGAACAACACGTATCCGTCGCTTGTCCACACCGGCTTCACCTTCTTCGGCTTCTTCGGAGCCTTCGAATCGATGAAAGGCATCAGCGGTTGCAGGGCTGGATAACGCCAATACTTATTACGGAGCATTGTGCCGTAGTTGCCTACATTGTCTACTGCAGCCTTAGCATACCAAAGCACGGTGCCGTCTACGTTAGGCAACTTGGAGTGCAACGCAAACTTAGCCGGCATCTGATTTATCTTCGGGTTGTCCACATCAGCAAACTTCGCTGTGCGCTCCACGTCTTCACCGATATACAACGGACGTGCCGATGCGTAGCGGTTCCACCACTCTATCAGTGTCTTATAGTCGGCTGCGGTATGACCAATCTGCCAATACAACTGTGGCACACTATAGTCAATCCATCCGTTGTTCACCCACAACAGTACGTCGGCATAAAGGTCGTCATAGTTCTGTGTACCTTTGGTAAGGCTGCCCACCTCTACTCCATCGCGTTTGTTGCGATAGATGCCAAAAGGCGATATGCCGAACTTCACCCACGGCTTCAGACGGTGGATAGCTTCGCCACACTCCTTAATGAACACGTTTACATTGTCACGGCGCCAGTCCTCACGATTGTTGATGCCATTGCTGTTCGCAGCATATTCGCGGTCGTCTGGTATCTGCAGCCCAGCTACTGGGTACGGATAGAAATAGTCATCCATGTGTATGCCGTCAATGTCGTAACGCTCGACGATGTCGTTCACCACCTTTATAATATACTCGCGGTTCTCGCGCATACCTGGATTAAGAATGAAGAGTCCGTCGTAAGGGAACACACGTCCCGGATTGGTCATTGCTATGTGTTTCGGGTCGAGACTCGAAGTGAATTTAGTCTTTGCACGATATGGGTTAAGCCAAGCGTGCAACTCCATGCCACGCTTGTGGCACTGGTCGATCATCCACTGCAGTGGGTCCCAGTACGGTTGCGGTGCCTTACCCTGTACGCCTGTAAGGAAGCGGCTCCACGGCTCAATATCACTCTGATAGAGAGCATCGCACTCGGCACGCACTTGGAAGAAGATAGCGTTCACGCCATCCTTCTGCAACTCGTCGAGTTGATAGGTCAGTGTCTGCTGCATCTTCTCGGTAGACATACCGATGAACTGCCCATTCACGCACTGAATCCACGCTCCGCGAAACTCACGCTTCTTAGGCGTGTAGCCATTGCTGGCAGCAAACAGATTGGCACAGAAAATCAGCAGTGCCAAGAAAAAGATTTTTCTAATGTTTAGATTGTTTGTCATTATGATTGTACTGATTATTTATATTTCATTTTCATCGTGTTGAATAACAATCACAGAATTAGTTTTTAGAGGTCAATCGCTTTATAACGCTATATGCATTATATAATCCGAGCTCGCCAGCCTTGCTCAAGTCGGCAATGCCTTCATGCTGCGAGCCGTTCTTTATGCGCGCCAATCCTCGGTTATAGTAAGCCTCAGCGAGTCCGTTGTCGATATTTATGGCACGTGTAAAGTCGTCAATGGCGTGCGAATAGTCCTTATTGACAAGCAGCGCACAACCGCGGTTGTAATACAGGAACTGGTTCTCATGATCGAGCATGATAGCCTGATTGAGGCAATCGACAACCTTTGAACGATTTAACGCAAACGTCATATCATGATTAAGCCTGTCTTTTTCGACAGTGCTATTCGACAATACAGTCGCATTGCTAAACTCGTTAGCCATCGACTGGCAGTAGGCTTTATGCCAAAGAGCCAGTACGGATGTGCTGTCCGATCCGAGTACCGTATTAAGGTCGCTGAGCGCAGCGTCATAATTCTGCGTCACACTCTCTGCCACAGCCCTTTGGATGAGCAACGGCATGATACGCTTCTCGCTATGCTCGGCATTGATGCGAGTCGACAACGAGTCGACAACAGCAAGATAATGTTGCGAGAGCGTCTCGTCAAGGCGCTGCTGCTTGTTATTAACATAGATAACAAGCGATGGATTGCGTCGGTTGAATGCGTCAACACTCGGCACAAAAGGCTGATAAGAGCGCACATCATTAGCGTAGCGCACCAACGAGAGGCAGAACATCGGCAGCGGCTCGTTGCCAGCCACACGATTCTGTACACGCCCTCTATAATCGCTCTTGTATTCATGCTCAGCGGAGTTGTCGTCGGACACTACAATTTGGTTATATTTCTCCATGTCTATCTCGCTGCGACGGCGCATCTGCTTCACCTTAGCTGCGCTCCAACGTGTCTGTTTGCCCACGCGCTTGTCCATCTGCGCCTTCAAGATGCGGAACTCGTCGAGTTCAGCCTTAGCCGTCATACCAAGACGGCGATAGCAGTTGGCACGTCGCGAAAGACCAGTCCAGAAGTTTGGAAACTGATTGATAACCGTTGAATAGTCTCGTATGGCAGCACGCAGATTGCCTGTCTTATCAAGCAATATGGCGCGGTTGAAGATTGCGAGCACATTCTTTGGCTCCATGCGTATCACGTAATCGAAGTCCTCAATGGCACGATTGTCGTCACCAAGGTTCATGCGGAGCAGTCCACGATTGTAATGAGCGAGGAAGTTATCGGGATCGAAATCTATGGCGGTGTCATAGTCGGACATCGCGCCACGTAGGTTGTTGGTATTATAGCGCGCCAAAGCACGGTTGACATAGTTGGCAGCGTTTTTCGGCTTCAGGTGTATCACCTTACTAAGATATGTGTCGGCATTCTTCCACTCGGCACGCGAGAGAGCAATCATGCCACGCATGTTCCATGCATCCACATCGTATGGAGCCACCTGCAGACACTTGTCGAGCCATTTATCGGCAGTGAGTGTGTCGGCTTGCAAGAGGTAGACCTGCGCCTTTAACGAATAGGCACTGGCATAGGACTTCCAACGTGTGATAACAGTATCAAGGTCGAGCTGCGCCTGAACGTAGTCCTTGTCCTCAATACGACAGAGCGCACGGTTGTACCACGCTGTTTGGTTCTGTGGGTTCAGATTTATAGAGCGTGTGTAATCGTCAATGGCTTGTGCATAGTGCTTCTGACGAATGCGGCAGAGTCCGCGCAACTCGAACATATTAAAGACATACGGATTAAGTTCTATCGCCTTAGTCACGTCAGCCTCAGAGCCCGTATAGTCGTCGAGATAGAACTTTGCAAGTCCGCGATAAAACCAAGGCTCGTAGAGATAAGGCTTTGCAGCAAGAGCTTGGTTGAAATACTGAATAGAAAGCACATAGTCCTCATAGTATAATGCGCTCTGCCCCGAGATAATAAGACGATTGGTGTTGTATTGCGCCCGTATCTCATGCAACGGCAGAATAGCAAGTAATATAAGGACTATGATATGCTTCATAAAATAATATGTGTTTATTTTCTGGGTATCTTCGTGCGATAAGCGCAGCGGAAACGACCTTGCAGAAGGTCCTTAAGCTTACCGCGAATCATCTGTTTGCGCATCGGCGATATACGGTCGACGAACACTGTACCCTCCAGATGGTCGAACTCGTGCTGCATCACGCGAGCCAAGTAACCTTCCACCCATTCGTCGTGCTCATCGAAGTTCTCGTCTTGATAGCGTACATGTATGCGTGTCGGACGCTTCACATTCTCGTGTATTCCGGGCAGCGAGAGGCATCCCTCCTCCATCGTCTTCTTCTCCGAATTCTCATCGTACTCAAGGATGTGCGGATTGATGTATGCGTGTCTGAAACCCTTGTACTCTGGATAGTCCTCGCTGAGTACATCAATATCAATAACAACAACGCGAATATCCAAGCCAACCTGTGGAGCAGCAAGACCGATACCGTCGCTTGCGTCCATTGTTTCAAACATATTAGCTATCAATGTCTGCAATTCGGGATAGTCAGGAGTGATGTCCTGAGCCTCTTTACGTAAGACAGCGTTGCCGTAAGTATAAATAGGTAAAATCATGATTCTGTTATTTTCCCTTCATCCGAAGGTAATCTTGTAGAATGATTGTGGCACTTATTTCGTCGACAAGTGCTTTGTTCTGACGGGCCTTCTTACTTATGCCACTATCAATCATCGTCTTATGAGCCAACACAGATGTGAAGCGTTCGTCGTAGAACTCAACCGGAATGTCGGGAAGCGTCTTGCGCAACTTGGCTACAAACTGCTTCACACGAGGAAGGTTCTCGCTCGGCTCGCCGTTAAGTTGTTTCGGCTCACCCACAACGATACGTTCTACGCTCTCACGAGCCACGTAATTCTGCAAGAAACTCATAAGTTCGCACGTAGCAACTGTCGCCAATCCGCCAGCTATGATTTGTAGCGGATCGGTGACAGCTATACCCGTGCGCTTCTTTCCATAATCAATCGAAAGTATTCGCGCCACTATATTAATAATGTTTTAGAATTATTTCTTGTAAAGAAGCCAAGCACCTGGGTACTGACCAATGAGCTGATCACGAGACTGTGCAGCCTCTCCCTTTGTTGCGAATGTAGCAGCAACAACGCGATAGAGGTTACGATCTGAATTGAATACAATCTGCGCATTGTGACCAGCAGCCTTCAACTGGCTCTGCAAGCCTTCCGCATTAGCCTTCACGCCGAAAGAACCAACAACAACGCTGAAGTTGTTCAAACCCGAACCATCAACAAGAGTAAAGTTCTCCGAACGTACTGCTACGTTGTCAGTGTTGTCTACAACTGTTGTTTCCGTTACAGGTCGCTCTACGAGCGGAGCTACAACCGGCACTTCTTCTTGAACAGGTGCGACTGGCTGCTCTGCTGGTTGCTCCTGCTTTGCTTGAGCCTTCTCGTAAGCCTTCTTGTATGCGCTTTCGCTTGATTTACAGCTTGTAAATGCCAATACAGCACAGAGACCTGCGCACAAAAACATATTCTTCTTCATATTCTTAAATGATTTAATTGATTTATCGATTGTCGTTTTTATACATTTTGATGCGAAATTACAAAATATATCATAAACAAAGGACTATCACGTGCATAAAGTTTGTTAAATAGGGCTGACACAAAATTTTTATTAAAAAAGTTGCAAAGAAATTACTTTATACAAAAACTTTTGCTATATTTGCACTATCATAATTTATTAACTTAAAATTAAAAGACATGAAAGCATTAGGTTACATTGGAGCATTCCTCGGCGGTGCACTCGCCGGAACTGCATTAGGAGTTCTTCTCGCCCCAGAAAAGGGAAGTGAAACACGCACACGCATCGGTGACGCTGTTGGCGATTTCTGCAAGAAACACAACATCCGCGTTAGCCGCAAAGAGGTTGAGGACCTTGTTGATGATATCAAGGACGCAACTGACGACGAAATTTAATAACAAGCAACGAAAGCAAAACGTAAAGCAAGATGTTCTCAACAGATAAAAACATAGAGACCATTGCTGAGCTTATCGAAGCTGTCAAGAATTACATCGGGCTTCAAACAAAATATGCGAAGCTCGATGTAATTGAAAAGATTGTGCGACTGCTCACAGCACTTACTATGTTGGCTGTGCTATTGTTGCTTCTTTTCATCGGACTAATCTATCTATCCTTTGCAATAGCTTACGCGCTCGCACCACTCATTGGAACAGCGTTGGCATTTGCCTGCGTTGCGGGTGGTTATTTTGTCATGCTCTTTCTGTGCATGATATTTAGAAAAAGATGGATTGAACGTCCACTCGTAAAGTTTCTCGCTGGTCTGCTGATGAACGAACAGTAATCAGCATCACTTTTATACACATACATTTATGTCACAAATCGAACCCATTGAACTACCGCAGACTATCACCTCGCTCGAAGACATTTCTGCATACAAGGATAGTTTACACAAACAAATTGAACAAGAAGAGGAGCGTATAGCCAACAAGTGGAACGACCTGTTTCACAAAGAAGAAACTATGCCTCAAGGCAAAGCTCAGAAGTTCGCAAAGATGCTGAGTTTAGGTACAACTATGTTCGATGGAATGATGCTCGGTTGGAAACTTTACCGCAAATATCAAGAAGGGGCTTTCATATTGGGAAGAACAAAAAAGAAGCGCAAGTAAGCCCTACGCTTCATTCTTAATTAGTCATTATTCATTATTAATTCCTAACCCCTAATACTCAACATTCAGTTTAAGCCCATCGTACGCCAACGTAAGTCCATTTGGCATACGTTTGTTTGCCTCATCATATAGTCCGATGTGGTGGCATACATGCGTTATATACGTTTGCTTTACACCTATCTGTTGTGCAAATCTCGCTGCATCATCAACCAATTGGTGTGAATGATGCTCCTTCTCAAAGCGCAAAGCGTTCACCACAAGCGTCTCCACACCTTCGAGATACGGCAACTCTGTATCACATATTGTCTTCATATCCGTGATATAAGCGAACTTGCCGATGCGAAATCCTAGTATCGGCATTTTGCCATGCATCACTTCTATTGGCATTATCTCCAAATCGCCTATGTACAAAGGCTCGTGCGGACGCACATTATGTAGTTCAAGACGTGGCACTCCAGGATAAAGATGTTCTTCAAAACAATATGGCATAGCCAATCGCACTTGCTCACATGTCTTCTCGTCACCATACAAATGTATTGGTCCAAACACAGAGAACGGGCGCAAGTCGTCGATACCTCCTACATGATCGTAATGTATGTGTGTGAGTAGTATGGCATCCAATGGCTTGAATGGTAGCGGCATCAGCTGCTGGCGTATATCCGGACCGCAATCGATAAGCACACGTGTGCCACCTGCCGACTCAATAAGAGCTACGCAGCGCAGACGACGGTCACGCAGATCGCTACTGCGACACACCTCACACTGGCAGCCAAGCGACGGTACGCCACCAGACGTGCCTGTACCAAGCAATGTAACCGTAATTGTATTTTTGTTTGACATCATTCGTAATCATTTACCAGTGACTTGTCAGCACATCCATAGCCGTATCTGCCAACTCGCCTACTTATATAACATTCACTTCTGGACGTATCTCTATGCCGAACTTGTTGCGCACGTCTTCTATGATACGCTTATAGAGCGCGACAACCTCCCCACCCGTTGCTCCGCCACGATTGACGAGTACAAGTGCCTGACGGTCGTGCACTCCTACCCTACCGAGCGATGCACCTTTCCATCCACACTGCTCAATCATCCAGGCTGCAGGAATCTTAATATGTTCAGCATCCACAACGTAATGCGGCATACCCTCATACCGTGCAGCAAGACGTTCATATACATCGCGCCCAACTACAGGATTCATAAAGAAGCTGCCGGCGTTACCCATAACCTTCGGGTCCGGCAGTTTTGCCTCGCGTATATTTATGATGGTCTGGCGCAACTGCTGCGCTGTCGGCTTACTTATTCCTTGCTCCTCAAGCGAGTGGCGTATATTGCCATAGTCGAGGTCTGGACAGAAATTTAATGAGAAGCAGTATGTCACGTGGGTTATCACGTAATGGTCTTTCCACTCGTTTTTGAAACGGCTCTGACGATAAGCATATTTGCAATCCTCATTTGTCATCTCCACTACGTTGCCCGTAGCAATATCCACAGCCTCCACCTTTGTTATCAAATCCTTTGCCTCAACGCCGTATGCACCTATATTTTGCACCGCACTGGCTCCCACCTCGCCTGGTATCAGCGAGAGGTTCTCAGCTCCATGCCAACCATTGTCGACAGCGTAGGCTACGATATCGTCCCACGTTTCGCCGGAGCCACAACGCAGCCATACCTTCTTATCGCTACGCTTCACCACTTCACGTCCCTTAATAGCCGAATGAAGCACCGTTCCTGTGAAGTCACGAGTGAGCAGTAGATTGCTTCCGGCACCGATGATAAGTAGTGGGCGGTCTGCTTCCGTAAGCGTGCGCACAAATGTCTGCACATCGTCTACATCACCAAACTCCACAAAGCGACGACACAAACCAGCTATACCGAATGTATTGTGCGCAAGTAGATTATAATTCTTGAGGTCTTTCATCACATTATAAGTTTCATTAGTTTCCAGCCACCATCTTTCTTGCGAAAAGTTAGTTCTGTTTCTATACCATTAGCAATGCCTCGTATCACGAAAATCTTCTGATTACTCTCCGTATATTTCTGTCCATAAAGTATATTATAAATCACCTTATTGGGCAGTTCTGGAGCAAACGATAACCACTGTTCGGGTGCGAGAATGCCATTCATTGTCTCAAAATCGTCATCAGGACTCGGTCCGCTGAACTCCAATGGGTCATTAACGCTTGCCACCTGGAAAGCGGTATCGTTCACAAATTCCTGATAGAAATGCAAGAACGAAGCGTTCTTACTCTTAGCCAGACTCTCGTTGCGTATGGAAGTCATCATCCACAGACCACGTCTGCGCTCAAAGACATATTGCTTCATAGTATACTTTGGTAGGTTTATGCGCTCCACTACGACGTGCGAGATAGAGGTATCCTTCACCACTTCCATTTGGTGCTGATTGTCAAATATCAATGTATAGAAGTCTTGATTCATAAAAAAGTGGTCAGTCTTCCACGCTTTCCTTGCAATGTAGGTTTTCTCCTTACCAGTAAACACGGGCAGTGGGAACACGATGCGCTTGCTTTGCAACTTACGATTGGCAGCAAAGTTAAAGAAAAAGTCGTCGAAGAGTTCGTCTGCGGCTTTCGGCATTGGTGTCGCAGCAATAATTTCATCTTCTACAGAATCCACCACAGCGGTTGTATCGACCGTAATAATGGTGTCGCTATCTACGGCAGATGTGTTTTTCTCGGTGCATCCAGAAGATGAAAAACAAACGATGCCCACCAAAATAGCGAGCACTACGAATAAAACTGATTTTCTCATACTACAATCTATACAATTGACAGGCTTTACAAAGCCCTCAAATTTTTGGCAAAAGTACAACTTTATTTCGATAAACTTCTTTATTAGACTAAAAAATATTACCTTTGCAATGATTTTTATATGTTAGTAAATAAGCTATATAATTTTAATTATGTTAGAAAAGATAGAAGAGCTTCTTAAGGAAGTGAACAATCTCAAGGCGTCAAATGCTGAAGAGATTGAACAACTGCGACTGAAATACCTCAGCAAGAAGGGCGAGATTACAGCTCTTATGGCTGATTTCCGCAACGTAGCTGCGGATCAAAAGAAGGTAGTCGGCATGAAGATTAACGAGCTGAAGCAGGCTGCCATGCAGAAGATTAACGAGCTGAAGGAACAGAATGCTGAGGCGGAGGAGTCGGCTGACGACATCGACTTAACACGCTCGGCTTACCCTATAGCTCTTGGCACACGCCATCCGCTTACCATTGTGAAGAATCAGATAATTGACATATTCCAGCGCATGGGCTTCACGCTTGCAGAAGGACCGGAGATTGACGACGACTTGCACGTATTCACGAAGCTTAACTTCGCAGCAGACCATCCGGCACGTGACATGCAGGACACATTCTTCATCGAGCAGAGTGCCTCAGAAGTGACCAAGAACATTCTTCTGCGTTCGCACACATCAAACGACCAGAGTCGCATCATGGAGCGCCAGCAGCCTCCAATCCGCGTCATCTGCCCGGGTCGTGTGTATCGCAACGAGGCCATCTCAGCACGCGCTCACTGCTTCTTCCATCAGCTTGAGGGTCTTTACATTGATAAAAACGTGTCGTTCACCGACTTGAAGCAGGTGCTTCTCACTTTCGCACGCGAGCTCTTCGGTCCGGACACAAAGATTCGTCTGCGTCCGAGCTACTTCCCCTTCACAGAGCCAAGCGCAGAGATGGACATCTCTTGCCACATTTGTGGCGGTAAGGGCTGCGGTTTCTGCAAGCACACTGGTTGGGTAGAGATTTTGGGTTGTGGTATGGTCGACCCGAACGTGCTCGAGGCTTGTGGCATTGATAGCAAGGTGTACACCGGCTACGCTTTCGGTCTTGGCATCGAGCGTATCACCAACCTAAAGTACCGTGTAGCCGACCTGCGTATGTTCTCTGAGAACGACGTGCGCTTCCTCGACGAGTTCGTTTCTGCCGACTAAAAGCATACATTATATATAAAGCAACTGGAGCAAAGTCCGATTGTTGTACATTATACAACGAACGGGGCTTTGCTCCAGTTGTTTTTTATGATAACTGCATACTTTTTTTATTATATAGCAACATTTTAGGCTAACTAATTTCGGTTTGTGCTCAGTTTGTGCTAACTTTGTTGCTAACTATGCACTCAAACAATACGATAGAAAAGAGTTTCACTACAGAACATGCCATGCTGTTCTTCAAAGAGATTGAAGAAGTGGCTGCAGGCAGCTTCGCCATTCATGCGAAGTACGCTATGTTGCGCGATATATTCAAGCGCATAGTGAATCAAGCACTCTCACAAACAAGTATTAACTTTATAGGCTTATTCGCCAAGGTCGACTACCTTATGAAGCAGTTGGATGTGCCCACTGACACCGCTCAACTAATTCACAATACACGGCGAATGCTTAATGCCATACACACCACATCAGAAAACGAGCTGACCTCTTCGCTTCCGTACGACCTAAACGCAACGACGTTGCTCGTAGAGTTGTTGTCCGAAAGTATGGCACCCACATCGCTAACAGCCTACTTCCCTACTACCAACCGCAAACAACGTTGGAGCAAACTCGACGCTAATGTCTTGCGCTGCGTCGTCGAACATTGGGACGATCAATATATCTACGCCACGGAGGAACAGAATGCTTCATCCGTGAAGGTGTGCTATGGTACACAGAACGAATATCTATGGTTGGGAGGAAAAGCCGATTGGTCGTACTTGAAACAGATTTTGCATAAAGACACACAAATCAACCTCGTGCATATTCGCATCGAGGACGGCGTGTATATGCCCGAACTCATCATCTACGAACCAGATTATCTGATAGATATCACCGCCGTCGCCTCGTGTTTCGAGACCTACGCCGAGTCGCCATACGTTCACTTGCTCAACATGTTGAAGCCACCACCCAATACCGTACATATACACTTGGGTAACCTCGCTGGACAATTCCTCGACGAAACAATACACAACAAACACACCTCCTTCAACGAGAGCATTATCGACTTCTTCCATCACAACGCTATAAGCCTCACTTCATGCGAAGACCTCAAGGATACACAGACCGTGGCTCGCTTCTACAGCGATGCACGCCAGCAGCAACAAAATATAGCGAACCTCATTGGCGAGGTATTACCACAAGAGGTTAAAGAGTTCGATGCACGTGCCGTAGTGCTTGAGCCAACGTTCTTTAGTGAGGTATTGGGTATTCAGGGACGACTCGACTTGCTGCACGTAAAGAATGGTGACATCACCATCATCGAGCAGAAGTCGGGCAAGGGGGCCTTCGTGCCTTTCCCCACCGACGATTTCAATCCCAACCGCCCCGAACCGCAAGAGAAGCACCTCGTACAGCTCTCGCTCTACCGCGCCTTGTTCAACTACGAGTTCGGCAAGCGTACCGACCAGTTGCGCCACTTCATGCTCCTCTACTCAAAGTATTCTGAGGGATTGGTATCGATAGCCAATATGCCCCAACTCACCTTGCGCGCCATACGTATGCGCAACCTTTTGACGTGGCTCAACATTAGCTGCACAAATGACGGCTTCAACATTCTCACCTCACTAACACCCGAGATACTCAACCGCAACCATCTCACAGGACGATTGTGGGTTCAATGGGTGCGCCCCGAACTGGAACGCACTCTCAATCCTATAAGCCAAGCCTCAACCTTAGAGCGTGCCTATCATCTGCGTTTCCTGCGTTTCATCAGCAAGGAGCATCTGCTCTCAAAGATTGGAAACAAAACAAAAGACGACAGCGGATTTGCTGCCGCATGGCTCGACACGCTCGAAGACAAACGTGCTGCGGGTAATATCTACGAAGAATTAACCATTGAATCGTTCGGCGAGAACGGCGATACTATCGAACGTTTACAACTGAAGTTCAGTACTGCACGTTCGGTAGATACTTCCAATTTCCGCTTGGGCGACATCGTAATCCTCTACCCTTACCGCCACGGCGAAGTGCCGAACGCCTGCGCCCAAATGGTTCACCGCGCATCTATCAGCAACATTACAGAAGCAGGCGTAGAGGTGGTGCTGCGCAACCCACAAACCGACCATCGTCTGTTTCTTTCTGCCGAAGACACACGCTGGGCGATAGAGCACGATATGTTTGAGTCGTCCGTAAAATCGCTATACAGTGGTTTACACAGTTTTCTCTCCACACCTCAACCACGCCGCGACCTTATCCTTTGTCAGCGCAAGCCGACTGTCGACGAAAGCATTACGCTCGCAGGCGACTATGGTGCCTTCAACCAGCTCGTGCTACATGCCAAACAAGCACGCGACCTATTCCTCGTAATCGGACCTCCAGGAACGGGCAAAACATCATTCGCCTTGCTCAACATACTCAAAGAGGAGCTAACCAACCCCAACGCCAATGTCCTGCTCCTCTCCTACACCAACCGAGCCGTCGACGAGATATGCAGCAAACTTGTAGAGAGCAACATCGACTTCCTACGTATCGGTTCGGAGCTCAACTGCGAAAAGACATTCAAACCCCACCTGCTCTGCAATCGTGCTACGACTTGTCCCAACGCACACGCTGTAGCCAATCTCATCAGCAACACACGGGTATTCTGCGCCACAACGACTGCGCTCAATGCCAACATCCACCTACTGAAGATTAAGCACTTCGACCTCGCCATAATCGACGAAGCCTCGCAGATACTCGAGCCTCATCTCATCGGTCTGCTCTCGGCACGCACCTCCATAACTCAAAACTCAATCAGTCGTTTCGTGCTCATCGGCGATCATAAGCAGCTACCTGCCGTGGTGCAGCAGACCGCAGAGGAGTCGCAGGTGGACGAACCTGAGCTACACGCCATACACCTTACCAACTGTCGTCTCTCGCTCTTCGAGCGTCTGCTCACTAACTGCAAGACCGACGACGGATACAACCCACACCTCGTCTACATGCTCACACGTCAGGGACGCATGCATCAGGAGATAGCCGAGTTCTCGAACATCGAGTTCTACGGCAGTAAGCTCGCCGTCGTGCCGCTACCTCATCAGACGCTACCGCCAGATACGGATGAACTCTCAGAACTCAAAATTCAGAACTCAAAATACAAATATCCGAACGGAATCGTTCAGATATTGAACGCCCATCGCATAGCGTTCATCGCCTCGCCACGTGTGGGCAATACTACGGCAATGAAGACCAATCAGGTCGAAGCGGAGATAATAGCAGCTACAGTGATGCAGATATTCAGCAGCACAGCCGACAGTTTTGACGAAGCACAGACCATAGGCATAATCGTGCCCTACCGCAACCAGATTGCTACAATACGCAACGCTATCGACGCTGCCTATCGCACGATGTTCGGCAACGCTGACAGCAAGCAGGATGAAGCACAACGTAACAAACTTCACAACATCACTATCGATACCGTGGAACGCTATCAAGGTTCGCAACGCGACTATATCATCTACGGCTTCACCGTGCGCCACCCCTATCAACTCCGCTTCCTCACAAACAACACATTCGAGGAGGACGGAATGCGCATCGACCGCAAACTGAACGTAGCCATGACTCGCGCACGACTGCATCTGATTATGGTGGGCAACCCCGAAGTACTTCAGCAGGACGAGACGTTCAGCCGACTCATCAACTTCGCAAAACAGAGAGATGCCTACTACGACATACCTGCAGAGAAATATTGCGCAGGCGACTTCCTTGTGAATACAGACAAAGAATAACAACTAAAAACACATAGCAATATGAACACAATAACCATGCTCGGCACGGGCAACGCAACCGTCACTCAATGCTACAACACCTGCTTCGCCCTACAGACCGACACCACCCTACTGCTCGTTGACGGCGGTGGGGGCAACGGCGTACTCAGACAACTGAAGAAAGCAGGTATCGGCATCGCAGACATACATCATCTCTTCGTCACCCACGCCCACACCGACCACATACTCGGCGTGATATGGATAATACGTATGGTGGCGCAATGTAAAGACTACGAGAGTCAGTTCCACGTGTATGGAAACGACAAGGTGCAACTCGTAATTCGCACCATCATTGACATGATTCTCGCTAAGAAACAGCTGGCAAAGGTGACTGAACGTGTGGTTTTCCACGAACTGCACAATGGCGACACATTCGAGGTGGGCAACATACATATGCAATGCTTTGACATCCACTCCACGAAGGAGAAGCAGTACGGTTTTCGCGCCGAACTGCCCGGAACTACTGTTGTCTGTCTCGGCGACGAGCCGTACAACTCACAGAACCGACAACTCGTAGAACACGCCGACTGGCTCCTCTGCGAGGCATTCTGCCTCTACGCCGACCGCGAGGAGTTCAAGCCCTACGAGAAGTCGCATAGCACAGCACTCGATGCCGGTAAACTCGCCACCGAACTCGGCGTGAAGAACCTGCTGCTCTATCACACCGAGGAGAAGACTCTTGCCACACGCCGCGAGACCTATACACGCGAAGCAGCACAACACTTCAAGGGCCGCATCATTGTGCCCGACGACCTGGAAGAAGTTCTGCTGTAAACCATCCGTAGCGGAGGTCTCCGGCCTCCGCTACGCCCAACAAGACAAGCATTACACATACTTATATAAGCGTATCCGACATGTTTCGTATAAGTAATAAAAACAAAAGAACTATCGTTTTTATTACTTATACGAAACAAAAATGGTATCAAAATCAAACCAAAATAGTTGCTTGGTCTTTACCCAACATCGGACACCGAACGCAATCTGATCGGACACCGAACGCAATCCGATTGAACGCCGAACGCAATCTGATTGGGTGGCGAACACAATCTGATTGGGCGGCGGACGGAATCCGATCGGATTGCGTTCGGGTGACGGTGAGAAAAGCTTAAGAAAACGATAGAAACTTCAGTTGCTTTACCAATGTTATATGGCAAAGTTACACTTTCGTTCTTATACCACCCACCAATTATCCCAAGCAGGTCTAACCATCGGAAATAAAAGGATAGCAAGGTGATGTAATGTTGGCAGAGCAAATCAAGGCGCAGCGCATTCTTGACATCCAGAGAGAGGGTCTTGTGGATTGGGACAAGGTGAAGAAGTCACGCATGACACTTACCAAGTGGATGGATGACTTTGTGAAGTACACGAGTTAAGCGATTAATAAAAGTACAATCACCGCAATAATACTATTGGTTTTAAGTTTTTTAAAATAAAAATTACGCTAAAATCTGCCGAATAACTTAAAATGAGTTATTTACGAACTTTTCACCTCAACTGACACGGTTAATTTTCTGTAATTATATAATGTGGCAGAATCGTAATTGCAGAAAAAGACGTATTTTTGTAGCTAAATATTCAGAATAGCTAATGAATAAAGAAAAACACGACTTCTTCCTCCATTCCAATGAGGTGAACCACATCAGCAAGGAGAATTACGACAAGATAGACCTGTTGGTGAATGCAACAAAGGCTTTTGCCCGCAGCACCTACCAGTGCGTCTATATCATCGACTATTTTCATCAGGACTTCATCTATGCATCAGACAACCTCGCTTATCTCTGCGGATTGGAACCCGAGCAATTGATGGAGGCAGGCTATCAGATGTATATAGACCACGTGCCGGATGCCGACCTGCAGATGCTGCTCGAAGTAAACAAGAAGGGATTCGACCTTTTCAACGAACTGCCCGTAGGCGACCGACTTGACTATACCATCTCGTATGATTTTCATCTTACCAATGGCAAGCATAGCCGATTGATTCATCATCACCTCACTCCGATACTTCTTTCCGAAGACGGAAGAATATGGCTTGCCCTCTGCACCGTATCTTTGGCAGCAACCGATGAACCTGGACATATCATCATACAGAAGAATGGTGAGCGCAGTTATTTTGAATATTCCACCTCGCGCCACAAGTGGGAAAAGAAAGAAGGCATAACCTTGAGCGAGACAGAGAGAGAAGTATTGAGATTGTCTGCCCAAGGTTACACGATGAATGATATTGCCGACCGACTGTGCAAATCGGTTGACACTATAAAGGCTTGCAAGCGCAACCTTTTCGCTAAGCTTGGCGTGAAGAACATTGCCGAAGCGCTGTTTCATGTCACAAACTATCAGATGATATAATCAGAATCATATCTCTTCCAGCAATGGCGAGAGATAGAACTTGGGGAAGTATTTCACCTCCTTGCCTTCCGCAAGGTTTGCGAGAATGTTGGCACAATAACCAGCGGCTATGTATGCCCCGATGCCCAGTTGCGGGAAAGATTCCTCAGAATAATGTCTGATGGCTTCATCCACCCAAGGTACAGGCATCTGCCAGAACATACCGTACTGCGAGATATACTTGCCTAATGAGCACCGGAAATCATCCGAACCTTTTTTCACTACTTCGCTGAATGGATAGCCTTTCGGTTTCTCTACTGCGAGAAAGGCTGCCTTGCCAAGATTGACGGCATGGATAACTGTAACGCCCTGCTCCTTACATTTCTCATCGAAAACGAAAGAGGCTTCGTTGTCATGCAAGGTTGCATTCACCGCATACCGGATGCCCGACAAGTCGCATGCATCCACATCTTCCATCGTCAGCGTATCCTTTTCTATGCGATAGATTTGAAATCTATCTTCCTGCCGAGGGCTTTCATGGAAGTCATGGCGCAAGGCACAGGAAGCAATCAAGCCTCCCATGTCTGCACCACTAATCAACAATTTTATTGGATTGTTCATTTATAGAGAGATTTATTATCATTACACCATTACTGGATGCTGCAGACGGACATATTACATTCTGTTCTTCTGGCTTTTTCCTGCACCCGTACCCTTATACTTGCTTCTTGTAGTGTTGAACTTATATCGTACAGTAAGCGACACTTTGCTGGTTGACTGTATATCACTAATCAGCTCCTTCATTTTGCCATAATGCGCACTCATGTGGATGTCGTCTGTTCCAAACAAATCATAGACAAAGAGCTGGAACGACAAACGATCCTTCAAGAAAGCCTTATATACAGATACATTTGTACAAAATCTTGGCTTATACGAATATATATTTCTTCCATATCCTTTTGTGGTATACGTCATCATCCACGTTAACATTGCCAACTTGGTGTTGAAGGTGTTATTAAAGCGGAATACTGCCATAGGTTTGTTGGATATTTTGCCATTATGTGCATCCATATCAAGCCACTGTTTTGCCACAGACGCCGTAAACGAAGGATACCAAATGCCAAACGAAGGGCGTAAGTTGATGGAAGCATCTACATGATTATATGCCTTTCCATTCACAGGCTTAAGCAGTCCTATTGCAGGATTGTCTTTGTAAGTCTCCACATTCGACATCACCGTATGCGAAGTATGGCTGTAGGTCATGTCGAAAGTCAACCACTTGTAAGCCAACTCGTAGTTGAGATTTTTGCTTATCTCAGACACTAAGAATGGATTTCCTGTTTCATACGTGTAGCGGTTGTCATACTGTATGCCGCTGCGCAAGTAATTATAGGAAGGGCGGTCGATGTCGGTAGCATAGCTCAGCTGCATCTGTACCTTGCCCACAGGCATCGACAAGCTGATGGATGGGAACCAATTGCCGTACGACTTGCTTTGCCCAGGCACATACTTGCCATATTCATAGTAGTTGAAGTCGATGTACTCGTATCTCAGTCCTGCCTCCATGCTCACGTTTCCGAAATCTCTTGAATATGCCAGGAATGAAGATGCCATGCTTTCTGTAATACGACTGTCATCATCCGACACGAAGTTGGTTGGCACAACCTTATACTTGGATGTGCGATGCGTGTTGGAATATTCACCACCCACAGATAACTCACCACCCAACAATGGGTAAGAAAGCACCAACTTGGAAGCCAACAAACGATATTTCTTGTCAGTAAGGCTATGAACCGTCTGGCTTTGTGCATCCATCCCCACCTCTTGATATTGCTCTTTGGTAACAACGTCCTCGTTATTCTTCGACCAAAGCCAGTCGGCATTGAAGTCGATGCCGAGTTTGCCAATCTTTCCTACATAGTAAACATTGCTTGAAAGCGTGGTCTTCTGCTCGAAGAAATTAGCGTGGCTGTCAGAAGTTTCCGTCTGCTCGTCGTCTTGCCATATACCAGTAGTCATGTTGGCATCGCAGGTCTGTTTCGGGTTTCTCAGAAAGCCAAAGTTGGCACCGATGGAATTATTGGCATCCAACTGGTAGCTGGCATCCAGACGAAAGTTCATGGCTTCTACCATACCTATTTGTCTGTTTTCACTCTTCTGGTTCCAGGTCTTGTCAAGATAAGTATTCTGCTGTAAGTCTTGATTGTTTGGCTGGTACTGCTTTGCTCCAAAGGCGTATGCGCCCAAATCCAAGCCATTCTTGCGATAGCTCATATTCAATTGACCAAATCCACCGAAGTTTTTCTTCTCATCATATTCACCTGTGGTTGAGGCATCAAACCCGAAGCCATCGCCCAGTATCTTCTTCGTTGTGATACGGATGACCGCTCTGGTGCTGGCTGCGTAACGGGCGCCAGGGTTAGTGATTACTTCTACAGATTTGATGTTATCGGACTGCAAGCGGTCCAGCTCGCTTCGGTTTCTCATCTGTCGTCCATTGATATAGATAACAGGTTCACCGCGTCCGAATACCTCGATGCTGCCATTCTGGGCAGACACTTTAGGTATGCGGTCGAGCAGGTGCTCCATTGTTCCTGCCTTCTCAAGTACGGATCCGGCAACGATTGTTGTCATTCCGCCATGCTTCAGGATAGTCTTAGGCTGGGATGATTTCACGACTACTTCGCCGAGTATATTGCTGTCTTCTTCCATCTTGATGATGCCCACATTCTCGCCCTCGCAATCCTTGCAGACGGTCTTATAGCCTATGGATGTCACCTTGATGATTCCGCCGTTGCAGGAAGAGTCGATGACAAAGCTGCCATCCTCTCCACTCACTGCGCCTTTGACGAAAGCCGAGTCAGTTCTATTCAATAATACTACATTGGCAAACACCAAAGGCTCGCCCTTAGTATTCATCACCTTACCTGTGATATTCTGCGCCATCATCTGCGTCATAGCCGAGAGGCACAGCGCTGTAGTAAAAATTACCTTTTCCTTCATATTGCTACTTTTTGCTTGCTTCATTTATTTTTCTGCTGCAAAAGTATAATCTGAATGAAAAAAGCCTTTGACACAAAAGTGTATTTCAGAGATGGGTGGCTAAAAAATTACACTTTTGTATATGTGAAAACAAAAATCCATGCATAAGCCCATTTGAATAAGTCATTTTACGAAAACGTCCTATTGATTGTTATAAGTTACAAAGACCAAATATAATCTGGACTTTTTCAAATGGGCTCAATATATTATAAGCTCTGGAATCCACCTATTTCTATTCTATATTCTATAAAAGTTTATGTTGAATAATAAGTGCTTGGCAAACAAGAACCAAGCTATATAATAATAGCGAAGCCTTGACCCGAAAAAAAAGGTCAAGGCTTCGCTAAATGTTCTGTTTAATATTAATTACTAACTCTCCATCATGAATTGCATCCTTATGGATGTACGCACAACCTATTTAATTGTACCAAATGGAGGTATTATCACGTGGATAACGATTCTCGTCGTCGTTATAGACGTTGTCAAGCTCAAACGATTCGAAATCATAAGCTCTTTTTACACTCTTCATCATAAGACCTCCTATTCTGACTGCTGTCTCTAAACAGTCGTTAACAATCTACTTACGGGACGCGAGACTACATCCTCGTCTTTCATATTGCGAAGATAGTACTTATTTTTGAAAAATGCAATATTTTTTGAACTTTTTGTTATTTTTTCAAAATAATTTAAATCAAATCGTAATACATAATACAACTTATTGGTTATTTCAATACTTTTTTGTAACTTTGGATAAACTTTTTTAAGAAACCAAATTCATTCATCATCTAAAAAACAAACACAACAAATCGCATGATTATAACTATCGCAATCCTTGCCGTAGCAGCAGTATTCTTCGCCATGGGAAAAGTACGCTCTGATCTCGTTGCGCTATGCGCACTCGTCGCACTACTCCTCACCGGAATACTAACACCTCAAGAAGCATTATCCGGTTTCGCCAATCCCGTAGTCATTATGATGGTCGGACTCTTCGTCGTAGGAGGAGCCATCGTGCAGACCGGACTGGCTAAGAAAGCAAGTGGCAAACTGATGACTCTGGCTGACGGCAACGAGTTGCGACTCTTCCTCCTACTGATGATTGTAACGGCTCTCATCGGAGCATTCGTGAGCAATACGGGCACAGTGGCACTGATGATGCCCATCGTGGTGAGTCTTGCACAGAAAGGCGGTATCAAGGCAAGCCGACTGCTTATGCCTCTCGCCTTTGCAAGCAGCATGGGCGGTATGCTCACGCTTATCGGTACACCGCCTAACCTTGTGATACAAGAGGCACTGACCGAAGCAGGCTATGAGCCACTAAAGTTCTTCAGTTTTCTGCCCGTAGGCATCGCCTGTATAATCGTAGGCATCGTAGTACTGCTACCACTGAGCAAGCGCTTCCTCTCGGAGGGCGAGAAGAAAGAGAGCGACAAAAAGAGCAGAAGAAAAACACTGAGCAGACTGATGGAAGAATATCAGTTGGCTGAGAATCTTTCTGTCTTCACCGTTGCGAACGACTCATTGGCTGCCGGAAAGACACTCGCCGAATTGAATATCCACCACCGCTATGGACTTACCGTGCTCGAGGTAAGACGCATAAAGAAGTCGCACACGCGCATCATGAAAGATGTAGAGCAAAAACTGGCTGGTCCAGACACACTGCTCACTGCTGGCGACATTATATATCTCAGCGGTAACAAGGAGACTGCAACACGTCTCGCTACCGATTTGAAGCTGACCGCTGCTTCATCGCAGAACCTCACCATCTACGACATCGGCATCGCGGAGGTGGTGCTGATGCACTCGGCGCGTCTATGCGGAAAGTCGATAAAAGACTCGGGCGTAAGACGTATGTACAACGTGAATGTGTTAGGCGTACAGCGCGGTGGCGACTACATCACGGAGAACCTTGCAGACCTGAAATTGCGCGAGGGTGACACTCTCCTCATACAGGGTCGCTGGAAGAATATTGCACGCATAGCTAACGAGGCGGATGGTATCGTGGTGATTGGTCAGCCCTTAGAGGAGGCAGCTCACGTAACGCTCGACTACAAAGCTCCGCTTGCAGCGGTTATCATGCTGCTGATGATAGCGATGATGGTGTTCGACTTCATACCCGTGGCACCAGTAACGGCGGTGATGATTGCCGGACTGCTTATGGTCATCACCGGATGTTTGCGTAGCGTAGAAGCTGCCTACAAAACAATCAACTGGGAGAGTATAGTGCTGATTGCGGCAATGCTACCCATGTCGGTAGCGTTGGAGAAGACCGGAGCATCGAACATGGTGGCACGCCTGCTTGCAGACAACCTCGGCGAGGCGAGTCCGTACGCTCTGCTTGCCGGTGTTTACTTCACCACATCATGTCTCACAATGTTCATCAGCAACACCGCTACAGCGGTGCTCATGTCGCCCATAGCACTCACTTCGGCAGTGGCAATAGGCGTGAGTCCCTACCCCATGCTCTTTGCCGTTACGCTCGGCGCAAGCATGTGCTTCGCATCGCCATTCTCCACACCGCCTAACGCCCTCGTAATGCAGGCTGGCGGATATAGTTTCATCGATTACATAAAGGTGGGATTGCCGTTACAGATAATAATGGGACTGGTGATGATCGGTGTGCTGCCACTCATCTTCCCGTTCTAAGTTTTTTACTCTTTTACTTTTTTACTTTTAAACGCACTGCGAACAATCGGAATTGCTATTAGAAACGTAACGACATCGCACACAGCCTGGCACATGGCGATACCCATCAGTCCAAACAAATGCGGAAGGATGAGTATGAACGGAATGAAGAGCAGTCCCTTGCGCGCCGATGCAAGCACATTGGCGCGGAACGGGCGGCGAGTGGTCTGCAGCATCATGTTACCAGTCATGATGAAGGCGTTGAGTGGATAAGCAGCCAACTGCCAGCGCAGCGTAGTAACACCGACGGCTATCACGATGGGGTCATCGCGGAAGAGGCGTACAGTCGCCTCGGCGAAGTAGAACACAACGCCCGACACTATGACAAGAAAGACCGTGCCTGTCACTACCGTGAACCAAAAGCCTTGGTGCATACGCTTATAGAGTTGCGCTCCGTAGCAATAGCCACAGAACGGTTGGAAGCCCTGACCAAGCCCCACAATGACGCACATAACGAACATCGTGACACGACTGACTATGGACATTGCCGCAATTGCTGCATCTCCATAATCGGCTGCCGCGAGGTTCAAGAGCACAACAGCTATGCTTGCCAACCCTTGGCGCGACAACGATGGCGAACCACCATACACTATCTCCTTCACCAAATGGAGTCGCAGCGAGAAACGACGCAACTGCAGACGCACCGCAGAAGCTGAGCTACGACTACACATTATATATAATATAAGGAAGCTTACAATCTGTCCAACGACTGTAGCAAGTGCCGCACCACGCAGTCCGAGCGAACAAACGAAGATAAGCACGGGGTCGAGCACCACGTTCAGCAGCGCACCGACGATGATGCCCCACATGGCGTGGCGCGCATTGCCCTGCATACGCAACTGACTGTTGAGTGTGAAGGCGGCTATCTGAAAAGGAGCACCGAGCAGGATGATAGCCATGTATTGCTCGGTGTAAGGAAGAATGGTGGGAGTGCTGCCAAGCCACAGCGACAGAGGACGCAGCAAGAGGAGTCCGCCGACGCAGACCACTATGCCTACAAGCAAAGCATAGACGAGTCCGGTGGCAGCCATGACGGAAGCATTGTCGCGTCGTCTGGCACCTAACTCGCGCGACATATAGCTGCCGCTGCCCTGTCCGAAGAATGCTCCGAGTGCCTGAATGAGGCACATTAACGAAAAAACGACACCTACTGCCGCCGTAGATTGTGTGTCAATCTGTCCGACGAAGTAGGTGTCGACGATGTTGTAAAGGCAGGTTACAAGCATGGAGATTATCGTAGGCACCGCCATCGTCAGTATAACACGATAGACAGGAGCTTGGGTGAGGAAGCGGTAAAGCCCCTCCCCCGACTTTCGCCCCCATAGCGATGGGGTTCCTATTTCCTTTTCCTTGCTTTCCAACACTTTTACATTATTAAATATGCAGATTAAAGTCTGCACAGAATCTAATCTTTCAACGAATAAACAATTGTGGTCACAACGCGAACCTTCTTGATATAAGGTGTGCTCTGATCGCGGTCTTCAATGGAGAACTGTCCTTGGTCGGCTGAGACAATCTTATTGAGTTGGCTCTTTGAGTTCTCCGCAAACTGTGCAGCCGTCTTTTCCGCATTGGCAATAGCCTCCTCCATCATCTTCGGTTTCATCTCCTTGAACGATACGTACTCGTACTTCACTTGGTTTTCGTAACCTCCATCGACGATGGCTACGCCCTCTTTCAGCAGTTCGCCCTGGCGAGCGATGATGGAGCGTACAAGCTTCACGTTGCGCGATGTTACGGTGATGACCGATGTGATATTGTAGCGGTATGTGCGCTGATTGTTGCTGTACTGGTCGGCATTGAGGTCGATTACGCTCGGCGCATTTACGCTTATCTCCTCAGGCTTCACACCATTGGCAGTAAGGAAGTGCTTTATCTTCGACTGCGTATCACCCAGTCGCTTATAGAGCTCTGGCAAATCGTTGCCAAGTTCTTTCGACACAATAGGCCATGTCACCTTGTCGGCATCCACCTCTTTTTCTGCCAATCCCTTTACGGACACCTTGCGGTCTTTGTTGGCGAAATTGTCAATACCACCCTTGATATTAAAACCAAGGATAACGATGCTAAGCGCAATGAGTGCTGCGCACCAGATAGATTTGTAACTGTTCATATCCAGGGGTTATTTGGTTATACAAGATACTATTTCAAAACACAGAAGACTCATGTATTAAGTTTCTACCACTCGCATCGGTCGACGCAGACATCCGCATCGGTCGACGCAGACATCCGTATCGGTCGACGCGGATGCCCCTACTTACCATATAGCAACATATTTTTCGCCCTAATTATTTGCAAATTCCAAATTATTTTACTTTATTTGCAGCCGTCAAGAAGATACAAACAACCAAATACTAATATTTTTTAAACTATTTTATTATGAAAACCCAAATTTTATCCCCCCCCGATTGCTCGCCTTTTACTTGCAGTCTTGATGTGCCTGCCTATCTGTGGTAGCCATGCATTTGCCCAAGAGGCAGAGTCGTATGCCGTGTTTGACGAAGCCACAAACACGCTGACATTCAAGCACGACACCCAAAAACCCTATGGGGCGTTTGCGCTGAATGTGGGCAGAAATGCTCCAGGTTGGTATAACCCCAAAAAATCTGGAAGCAATTACATCAATAAAGTTGTCTTTGATGCCTCATTTGCAAAAGCACGCCCAACGAGTTGCTACAGCTGGTTCCGTGGTTGCATCGACTTAAAAATAGAGGGTATTGAATATCTGAACACAGAGAACGTGACAAACATGGGGTGCATGTTCGATGACTGTAGGTATCTCACAACACTTGACGTATCAAACTTCGACACAAAGAACGTGACAAACATGGGCTACATGTTCGCTGGCTGTACTTTTCTCACAACACTTGACGTATCAAACTTCGACACAAAGAACGTGACAAACATGAACAAGATGTTCTATGAATGTAATGGGCTCACTACACTGGATGTCTCAAACTTCGATACTAAGAACGTGACGGATATGAGTTGGATGTTCAGCTTCGATACTGCTCTCATCACCATCTATGCAAGCGACAAGTTCGTGACAACAGCATGTGAAAAAGGTCAGAATATGTTTAAAGACTGCACTAATCTTGTAGGTGCCGTACCCTACGACGAAAACAAGAGAGGCAAGGAAATGGCGAACTGCACCACTGGCTACTTCACAGATAAAGCAGCTACTGGTATTGATGCGCCGACGGTATCGGACGACACGGCAGCGGAGTATTACGACCTGCAGGGTCGCCGTCTGAACGCACCACAAAAGGGTGTGAACATCGTGAAGCGTGGCAAGAAAACAACAAAGATGCTCGTGAAATAAACATCAGGGGGTGCAGCGGTCTCCGCTGCACCAACCAAGCAATAATAAACAGATGAACGAAGCAACAACAACCGACAACGAGACGTCGGATGGACAAATAAAAAAGCATTGGCGCATATAGGCTCTCAAAAGAGAAACGAATTATGCACCAATGCTTTTTCTATTTTCATACTGGCTTAATCCACCGGACTGAAATTTTCCTTGCCAACTCCGCAAGGTGGACAAACCCAATCTTCTGGAAGATCTTCAAATGCTGTACCTGGCTCTATGCCATTCTCTGGGTCGCCGACAGCTGGGTCATACACCCAACCGCAGACATCACATACGTATTTCTTCATAGTCATATCGTTTTAATTGTTATCTGTTGCAAATATACACATTATACTTCAAACGACAAAGCGAAACGAGTAAAAGTTTTGTTAATTTATAATAATTACAACTCCGTGTGCTATCTGTGGGAGACTCTTCTCTGCAAGAAGCTTCTGTTCTGTGAGACTTCCTACACCCCCAGTGGATCTGTGTAAATCCGTGCAATCTGTGGGAGAATGTTTTGGTTGCGTGGGGTCTACCCTCCTACAGAACAGACAGGCAGAGGATATTCTCCCACAGATTTCACAGATTCTCACAGATGGTTGGTTGCGTTAATTCGCCCACGGAATCCACAGAACTCACAGAAGTTTGGTTGCGTTAGTGGCTGCGTGGGTATGGCAGGATGCCATACCCTCCTACAAAGCTTCTGTGCGTTTCGTGGGTCTGTGGGAGACCCTTCTCTGCAAGAAGTTTCTGTGCGTTCCGTGGGTTCTGTGGGAATACAGTTCTCCCACGGATTGCACTGATCAACACAGATGGTTGGTTGCGTTAGTTCGCCCACGGAATCCACAGAACTCACAGAAGTTTGGTTGCGTTAGTGGCTGCGTGGGTA
>OGLS01000156.1_pt1 | contig 74434 bp, 71 predicted proteins | sample 1572881 | NCBI WGS metagenome assembly OGLS01 (sample SAMEA2582013, study PRJEB24529) | metagenome | biome: Human gut stool | place: China | collected 2011
CGTGCAAAATGCCGTGACTGACTTCATATTTTTCACGAGGAATATACTGTGTGCTCCACCGGACTTCACAGCCTACATTCGCGAAGCCCCTAAAAAGCAGAAGCAATTTATCTACATGCTTCGCGCTCCGCAACGTGGAGCCGGGAAGCGCACAGTGTGTTCTGAATGAAAAATATGAACTGTCACGGCGTTCCATCCGCTCCAATAGCATGAAGTGCTAGCACCATATCACAGCCTGTCCGTGCAAAATGCCGTGACTGACTTCATATTTTTCACGAGGAATATACTGTGTGCTTCACCAAACCTCACAACCTGAATGCGCGAAGCCCCTAAATTATTTATAAGCCTTGAGGAGAATACTTGCATTATGTCCACCGAATCCCAGTGAATTGCTAAGTGCATACTCAACAGGCTCCTCATAGCTGTCCTTGCAGTAGTTGAGATCAATCTCCTCATCAGGAGTCTCATAGCCAACAGTCTTATGTATAAATCCATCCTGGATTTCCTTCACACATGTTATAAACTCAACAGCTCCTGCTGCTCCGAGCAGATGTCCTATCATAGACTTTGTTGAATTGATTTTAAGATTTGCCGCATCATCACCAAACGCAAGCTTGATTGCTCTTGTCTCAAAAAGGTCATTGTGATGTGTGCCTGTTCCGTGTGCATTGATGTATTTTACATCTGCCGGTGTGACACCTGCATCGCTCATGGCGTTGGTCATGGCTCTTGCTGCACCTGCGCCATCCTCCTGTGGAGATGTGATGTGATATGCATCCGATGAGCAGCCGTATCCGACTACCTCTGCATAAATTTTTGCGCCTCTTGCCTTTGCATGCTCAAGCTCCTCAAGGATAACTACTCCTGCGCCCTCGCCCATTACAAAGCCGCTTCTGTTCTTGTCAAACGGAAGTGAGCACTTTGCCGGATCATCTACTGTAGAAAGCGCTGTGAGCGCTGTAAATCCTGCGATTCCGATAGGACATACACTACCCTCTGTACCACCGGCTACCATCACGTCAGCCTCACCGTACTGGATGCTTCTGTATGCCTCACCGATTGTGTTTGTTCCTGTAGCGCAGGCTGTTACATCATTGATGCTCTTTCCCTTGAGGCCGAACTGGATAGAAACATTTCCTGCTGCCATATTACAGATCATAAGCGGAACAAGCAGAGGATTGACTCTGTTTGGTCCCTTTTCGTATAGCTTTTGTGTCTCGCGCTCCATAGCCTGAAGACTTCCGATACCTGAACCGATGGCGCATCCAACCATGTATGGATCTTCCTTTTCGATATCAAGTCCACTGTCATCAATTGCCTGCTTTGCTGCAGCTACTGCGTACTGTGAGAATGGCTCCATTCTCTTTGCAGCCTTTCTATCCATGAAATCCTGTGGATTAAAATCCTTAAGCTCTGCTGCAATGTGACATTTATAATCTGTTGTGTCAAATTTTGTGATGTGGTCAAATCCGATTTTTCCGGCCTTTACCGATGTCCAGAAATCGTCCACATTATTTCCGATTGGTGTTACTGCTCCAAGTCCTGTTACAACTACTCTTCTACTCATATTGCCATTCCTCCGTCAACAGACAGCACCTGGCCTGTGATGTAGCCTGCTGCATCTGATGCTAAAAATAATACTGCGTTTGCGATATCCTTTGTGTTTCCCGGTCTGCCAAGCGGAATCTGTGATAAAAGATTCTCCTTTGCCGCATCGGCAAGCACATCTGTCATCTCTGTCTCTACAAAGCCGGGTGCCACTGCATTTACTGTGATTCCTCTGCTGGCAAGCTCTCTGGCTACAGCCTTTGTGAGTCCTATGACCCCTGCCTTGCTGGCGCTGTAGTTGGCCTGTCCTGCATTTCCGAGTATGCCGGAAACTGATGAAATATTGATAATTCTTCCTGATTTCTGCTTCAAGAAATAGCGTGACATATGACGGATTGTGTTGAACGCACCCTTAAGGTTTGTGTCGAGCACTGCGTCATAGTCTGCCTCGCTCATCTTCATGATGAGACCGTCTCTTGTGATTCCTGCGTTGTTTACGAGGATATCTATGTGCTTGTACTCCTTGATGAGCGCTGTTATCATATTCTGGCACTCGTCAAAATCAGATACATTGCACTGATAAGAAACTGCATCACCGCCTGCTGCCTTTATCTCTGCAACAACGGCATCTGCCTTTTCCTTTGAACCATTATAATTTACTATTACAAAGGCGTGTGCTGCGGCAAGTGTAAGAGCTATCTGTCTTCCAATTCCGCGGCTTGCGCCTGTAACCAGGGCATTTTTACCTGTTAACATACTTTTCAAAATCCTCCAGTTTGTCTATGTTTACGACTTTTACGTCTCTATTTATCTTTCTCATAAATCCGCTTAGTGAGCGTCCCGGTCCGATTTCCACAAACTCATCTGCACCGTCTGCGATAAGGCGCTCGATGGTCTGCTGCCAGCGCACTGACGATGAAACCTGCTGTGTCAGATAATCCTTGACTTCTGCCGGTGACTTCACATAGTCTGCTGTGACATTTGTGATATATGGCACCTTGATATCGTGGATTTCCACACTCTCAAGTGCATGTGCGAGCTTTTCTCCTGCACCCTTAAGCATTGCTGAGTGGAAAGGTCCGCTGACCTTGAGCGGTACGCATCTCTTTGCACCTGCCTCGCTGCATGCTGCTGCGGCGACATCTACTGCTGCCTTTTCTCCTGTGATAACAATCTGTCCCGGGCAGTTATAGTTGGCTACCGATACCACTGAATTTGTCTCATCTGCTGTCTTTTTGCAGATATCCTCAATGACCTGCGGAACAAGTCCTAAAACCGCTGTCATGGCTCCACCTGTAGGAACTGCCTCCTGCATGTAGATTCCTCTTTTTCTGACAACTGCGAATGCATCTGCCATAGTCATGGCTCCTGATGCGATGAGAGCACCATATTCCCCAAGGCTTAATCCAGCTGTGACATCAGGTGTGATACCTTTGTCAATGATTGCCTGATATATAGCTGCCTCAACTGCAAGCATACATATCTGTGTGTACTCTGTAATATTCAGCTTGTCATTTTCCTCAAAGCATAATGCCGGAATATCCAAGCCTGTCTGTTCACTGGCAAGGTCGATTACTGCCTTTGCATTTGGCATTGTATCGTAAAACTCCTTACCCATTCCTATATACTGTGAGCCCTGTCCGGGAAACATAAATACTCTCTTACCCATTTTCGGTTTCTCCTTATTTCTGACAGGATACCGTAAGCCGCTCTTTCCAGGTGGCCCGGTATCCTTAAATTTGCATGTAAAAGTGAATACTGTCTATTTGTTCAGTCCCACTACATCCTCAATGATTTCTTTGCAGGTTTCCTCTTTTTTTACGAGGCCTGCGCTCTGACCTGCCATGACGCTGCCATATACGGTATCTCCGTCGACAACGGCTTTTCTAAGTGCGCCAAGTGTCATTTTTTCGAGCTCTTCAAATGGAGCTCCTTCCTTTTCCAGCTTGAGATATTGTCTGGTCATCTTGTTTCTGAGCACTCTGATTGGATGGCCTGTGCTCATTCCTGTAACCTCGGAATCTATATCCTTGGCCTTTATGACCTTCTGCTTATAGTTTTCATGTACTATCGATTCTTTTGCGGTGACAAAGCGTGTACCCATCTGGACTGCCTCTGCACCGAGTGCAAATGCTGCATTGAAGCCTCTGTTGTCTGCAATTCCGCCTGCTGCGATAACAGGGATGCTCACTGCATCAACAACCTGTGGCACAAGTGTCATGGTAGTCTGTGCTCCGATATGTCCGCCTGACTCCATTCCCTCGGCTATTACTGCGCTTGCCCCGCCTCTTTCCATGAGCTTTGCGAGTGCTACGCTTGCAACTACAGGGATTACGATGACGCCTGCTTCTTTCCACATATCCATGTACTTTGCAGGATTTCCTGCGCCGGTGGTGACTACCTTTACCTTTTCCTCAGCGATGATTTTTGCTATCTCATCTGCCTCCGGATTCATAAGCATGAGGTTGACTCCGAACGGCTTATCGGTCTCCTTCTTTGCAGCGACTATCTGCTCCTTTACCCATGAGGCCGGGGCTCCGCCTGCTCCGATGATGCCAAGTCCGCCTGCATTGGACACAGCGCTGGCAAGCTCATGGGTTGCTACCCATGCCATGCCACCCTGAATGACCGGATATTTGATTCCAAGAAGCTTTGTTATTCTTGTCTCCATGTCTTTTAAGCCTCTACACCTTTGTTCTTAAGATACTCAATGATGTCGTTTACTGTTGCAATTTTCTCTAAATCCTCTGAAGGGATTTCTACTCCGTACTCCTCCTCGAGTGCCATTACAAGCTCGAAAAGATCTAATGAATCTGCCTCAAGATCCTCCTTGAAGTTTGACTCTAATTTGATATCATCCTCGTCGATTCCTAACTGATCTGCTACGATTTCCTTGATTTTCTCCAACATATTTCTGTTCTCCTTTTTCTGTGTTTATTTTCGATTTTGTGTGCTGGTATATTTGCACTAGTTTGCATGTCAAATATTTTCATCATCAAATCATTTGACAGTGAAAGTATATCACATTTTAAATAGTTGTCAAGTCAAAGTATTTTTATTTTTCATTTTTATATGGTACGGGAGCAGGCGGGCAGAAAATTACCCATCCAAAACGTTTCCTACCAGCAGCCAAGAGGCTGTAAGAATTGTAAGTCATGTTTTCTATGCCTGACGCAGCCGGCTTTTACGCGCCGTCCTTGGCGCGGTAACGCCTCGCCCGTGCTTCCATGCACGTGCGCTACTGTGTACCTATTACAATTCCAACAGCCTCTAAGCAGCTTCGTACAAACTCATTGGATGGGTAATTTTCTGCCCGCCTGCTCCCTTACACTGTGACAATAATATACAATAAAAAACAGACTGTAATTATGAGTGGTCAGCTCAATTTTACAGTCTGCTCTATATTAATCTCTCAAACACCCAACCGGCACAACCCGAACTCCTGACTCCGTGGTATATGCCATGGTTGCATTTGCGCAAATCACAATCAGTGCCGATGGTTCTTTATATACATCACGTGGATGTTTTTCTTTTTCCAATGCTTTCTCATTATATTTTAAGATAATATCCTTGAATCGCAGCAAGGATTTTTCCGCTTCCGGAATCTTGTTCACTCCGGTTTTTATTTCAATAAGCGCATAACGGCCGTCCTCCAACTGATAGACTGCATCTGCTTCTACGCCCATATCATCTGTATAATGCATCACTCTGGCATTGTGCTTTTCAGCAAATACAAGTAAATCTCTAAGCACCATATTTTCAAATACATGCCCAAATAGATCCAAATCGTTGATAAAATAGTCCGGATTAACACCAAGCGCAGCCAATCCTATAGAGGGATCAACAAATATATGCTTTTTGGCAGCTCTGATAGCTGTTTTCGAACGCAAATGCGGTGTCCAGGCATCTATATCCTTTACAACATATAATAGCTCCAGAGCATCTATATATGAAGAAAGCGTTACATCTGTAACATTCTGTGTGGCTTTTACATCTGAAAATATATTCTTGCGTTTTGCTGTAGTAGCCATATTTCTGGCATACGACCAAAGTAGTGTCCTTGCCCATTCCGGATTTCTGTTTACTCCATCAATCGCTGATATGTCCTTCTGATAAATCTGCCTATAATAATCCTTAGCTATTTCAAGCTTTGCACTGTCCTTTGAAAGTGCCATGCATCTCGGCCATCCACCTCTACAGACCGCAAAAAACAAATCCTCAAGCTTTATATCTGTGGTAAGTCCATCAATATCATATGCTTCATCTTCTAATAATTTAAACAACGATATGCTTCCGTTTGATTCTCCTGTCTCAAACAAAGTCATAGGGTACATCGTAACCTCTGTTATTCGTCCTGTACCTGTATGGGGTGTATTAATCTTCTTACTTGATGAGCCTGTCAGATAAAACTCTCCTACACTCTCCGGATTGTCATCGCACGCTTTTCTTATTGTTCCCCATATCTTTGGGGCATCCTGCCACTCGTCAAACAGTATTGGCTTAGGATTCTTTAAAAAGAGCTTAGGTGCAGTTTCTGCTACTGCAAGATACCCCTCTCTCTTGTCTTCATCCTGAAATTCAATAACAGTTTTACATCGTTCTCTTGCTGTTCTTGTCTTTCCACATCCTTTTGGTCCTGTGATGCTCACTGCATTAAATGCCTCTGTTTTTCTATCTATCACATCATCAACAATTCTGCTTATATATTCCATAAATATCTGCTCCCTTCATGGTTATTATACCATTTAATTCACAGATTATACAAGGTTATTTTATGTTTTTCGAGTGTTTTGTTTTGTATTTTTCTAATGTTTTATTTTATATTTTTCGAGTGTTTTATTTTACTTTTTTCGAATACTAAAAAGAGCAGGACAAGTATTTCTACCTATTCTGCTCATTTTTACATAATTTAATTGTTTAGATATAGATTATCTACCGGCTAGTCGCCATCTGCTTTACATAGTCGAGTGCCTTCTTAACCGATGGGATTGATATCACTATGATTGTGATAATTCCTTCTGCAGCAAGGTATGAACCATTGTAGGTCACTGAATATATGAGCGCATCTATCGTCTTGTTTCCTATCGTGACAGGTGCGTATGCTGCAAAAAACACAACTCCCGACAGCACTGCAAAGAAAAATCTACTGGGCTGCTCCGCCTCCGGTGGTACCACCGGTAGCTCCACCTGTGCTGTCCCCGGTGTTTCCACCTGTATTACCACCGGTGTTATCTCCTGTATTTCCACCTGTTGTACCGCCTGTGTTGCCACCGTTATTTTCTCCGGTATTTCCGCCTGTGTTGCCACCTGTCGTATCGCCGGTAGTACCACTCGTATTTCCGCCATTGCCGCCATTTGTTCCCTGACTGTTATTTTCACCCGGTGTGGTCGTGGTGGTTCCCTGAGTATTATTCGTGTCTGTTGTGGTCTTATCCGGTGTTGTAGTTCCTGCATCAGGTGTGGTCACAGTCTGATCTGTAGGATTTTCCTGCGTCTGATCGTCTGCAGGCGTATCCTGGCTGTCCTGATAATCACCCGATATTTGGGCATATGGCAGGAAATCTATTGGTGTAAGATCAGCATGTATCTGATCCATGTAGTTCTTCCATATTTCTGCAGGGTAAGAGCTTCCTGTCAGTTTTTTTACTGTCTCAGGCATATCACAGCCTACCCATACACATGTGGTGTAGTATCTGGTAAAGCCACAGAACCAGCCGTCCTTCTTATCGTTTGTGGTTCCGGTTTTGCCGGCGCAAGGCATGCCATTGTCCAGATTAGCGCTACGTCCGGTTCCGGATTTCATAACATCTGTCATGACATCTGTCATCATACGCGATGCTGTCTCTGTATATATGACGGTATCCTTCTGCGATGATGTATATATGATATTGTTGTCAGAATCCACAATCGACTTAATACATGTCGGATTCCTGTACATTCCATCGTTCTCAAGTGTTGAATATGCAGATGCCATCTCCAGTGTGGATACACCTGTTGTAAAACCTCCAAGTGCTGTTGCTGTGACATAGTCATCCTTTACAATATTGGTAAAATTCATATCCTTGAGATACTGTAAGCCTACCTTTGGCGTGAGCTCATCATATAGCTGCCATGCTACAGTATTCAGTGACTTTTGAACGGCAAACCTGATAGTCACATCACCGTAATATGAATCACCCGAGTTAGACGGTCCTCCATCAAACTTGTGGTCATTTACGATGGTATCCGGTGTCTTACCACGCTCAAATGATGGTGTATACACAATGAGCGGCTTGATTGAGCTTCCCGGCTGACGATGGCTTTGGAAAGCACGGTTTAGCGTATGACTGACCGCATCCTGGCTTCGTCCACCAACTATTGCAACCACCTCGCCTGTGTCGTTGTCTATACAGGTTGCAGCACTCTGCAGCTTAAATGTGCCATCATCTGTCGTATCTGTAAAGTCCAGAAGCGTAAGGTCAATTGAATCCTGAAGCTGCTGCTGCATGGTCAGATCGATTGATGTATAAATCTTGTAACCATCTGAGTAAAGCTTTTTCTGACAATATGAATACATCTCATCATATGAAGCATCATACTCCTTTTCTTCCTCGTCTGAATCAAAGTAATACTTAAACTTGAAGCCCTCATTCTCCATGAGCGCCCTCGTAGCGCAGTAATATGCATAGGTATCCACATAATTGTACTTGACCGTGTCATCCTTCTCAGGCATGTTGAGGGTAATCTCCTCGTTTATAGCGGTCTCATATTCCTGTTGTGTGATTTTGCCGTCTTCCTTTAGATTTTTCAATATGAGATTGCGACGTGTCAGTGTATGCTCCTTGTTGTTTATCGGGTCATAGTATGTCGGACTGTTCGGAATCGCACACAAAAAGGCAGTCTGCGACAAATCAAGATCCGAAAGCTCACAGTTAAAATAGCCATGGCACGCTGCCTGAATACCATAATATCCGTTCATGAAATAGACATTATTCAGGTAGAACTCCATAATATCGTTCTTAGAATATTTCTTTTCAAGCGCCATCGCTATGAACATTTCCTTGACTTTTCGTTGCCAGTTCTTGTTCGTATCCAGATAAATATTTCGGGCGAGCTGCATCGTGATGGTACTGCCACCCTGGGTAATTCTCTTGTTCTTTATAATTGACTTTGCGGCACGCACTATTGCCTTTAGGTCCACACCATTGTGCTTATAGAACTTCTTGTCCTCGATGCTGACCATACAGTTTACGAAGTTCTGCGGTATATCCTCATACTTCACATAGTCAGCCTTTTTGGTAGTGGCTGTCTCGGATATCTCATCACCGTTTGTGTCGTAGAGTGTACTCGTCCGCGCCGGTAAAAATGTGTTTTTGTCAGATTTCTGCACGAGCTCTACTGCCTCTGAGTGAAGCTTTGCCACCTTGTCAGCATAGCCGCCAAAGTAGTAAAAGCATAATCCCCCGAGAATCAGTACCATCAGAAAAATCTGAAGCTTTATGAAAAACCAGAAAACGCGATGCTGCTTTTTCTTCTTTTTCTGTTTCTGTTTTGCCATTTCTAAACGTTACCTCCAAACTATCGGTATGCCATTGTATATCGGCATACTTTATAGATAATTGACAACTATTACAAATATGTATTGTCTATTATACTACAATGCCTCTACATCAGATAATTAATAATTGCTTAATTTTCTATTATGCCTTTATAGCACAAAAGGAAGCTATTTGCTCCCTTTATCACGCTATTTTACATCTTTATTACTGTTATAGTCAAGTAAATAGTTTTTTATAATGTTTTTTACAATGCTTTTCGCTGTCTCTAGCCAAGCTGGTCAGCCAGAAATTCTGCTGCTGCACCCGCCAGCTTTTCGGCAATCTCAGACTTATCGGCTTTTTCATCGTAAGCACACAGTATAACGGCTCCCGCACTATCACCATCATGCACTATTACTGCTATTGCCTGCGCTTCACAGTCAGCTTTATCGTCCTTTACCACAGGTATCAGGGTATCGTCTTTTTTACTGTACAATGCACTTTTTCTCTTATCCATAATATTCTCGAGTTCTTTTGACAAAGCCTTGCCTATATAATTTTTGTGGTTTTTGCCGGCTGCCGCTATAATCTCATCCCGGTCTGCCACACATACCATGGCTCCTGTTACCTTTGACAGGCTCTGTGCATATGCCTGTGATATATTCTTCAGGCTTCCCACCTGCGAATATTTCTTTAGCACTATCGTCTCGTCCGCATCCATATATATTTCCAGTGGGCTTCCCTCTTTTATATGCAGCATCCTGCGAAGCTCCTTTGGTATGACTATTCTGCCGAGGGAATCTACTCTTCTGGTCAATCCTGTGATTTTCACTTTATTGTCCTCCGGTTACTTTTTTGCATTTGCATTCATGCTTTGGAGGTAGTATATGGGAATTTGAATAAAATATACATTCGGTATGCACTGATACAGTGCTCTTTCATAATAGCTTTCATAATAGCTTTTATAATGTCACGGTATGTTTTGAATTTGATAAGGTATCTATATCCATCAGCTCCCTCTCATCTGCGATATCCACATATACACAGTCATACTTCTTTGCCACACTTCTGCCACCCTTATCACCCTCCAGTGATAAAAGCTGCGGGATAAGCGATGAATGAAATACACACGGATTACCTACGGCATCTCCACAGCGAAGCGAAAATACTAATCGCTTATTTCCTTTATTTTCAAGAACTTTGTCTATTAATTTAATCACGCTTTGACTTTTTAAATATGGTTGGTCAGCTACTGCAAACATGTAGTAGTCCTGCATACCGGTCTTTTTCTGCTCCTGCACCGCCATAATTCCTGCTTTTATGGTGTAGGATATGCCTTTTTTGCTGTCCGGACTCAAGACTGCATGGCAATCGTGGATAGATGAGCAGTAGTCCAGTATTTCCCGGTAACGTGTAACAACGGTTATATCTATGACCGGGCTGTCTGATTTAAATTTATTATATCTATCTTTAATTTCTACCAAGTGATCAAGCAGATGCCTGTACATAGGTTTTCCATCCAGCTCATAAAACAGCTTGTTACTTCCAAAACGGCGGCTGTTTCCAGCCGCCATGTATATGATATGAATCATTTCACTCTTAGGTCCTTTTCGTGCCAGTTTGGGTCTACCATTCCCATAAGTATTTTCTCAGGGGTAAACGGAACTGTCCTGTGCCATACGCCTGTTGCGCGATAAATGGCATGCGCCAGCGCAGGAGCCGGTGTATTGATAACTATCTCACCGATTGACTTAACTCCGAACGGGCCTGACGGCTCATAGCTTGTCTCAAATTCGACATTGATATTGCCCACATCCTGTCGTGTCGGTATCTTGTACTGCATGAGGTCATTTTCTGCGATTTTTCCACCGGCATTGTAGGTGACATTCTCATAAAGTGCCATGCCTATTCCCTGGCCTATGCCGCCCTCTGTCTGTACACGCGCAAGGTTTGGATTGACCGGGATTCCACAGTCCACGACAGCCTGATAATCAAGTATTTTAACTGCTCCTGTCTCCTTATCAAGCTCTATCTCGACCATGCCTACCATGTATGGTGGCGGTGAGACAGGTGATGAATATGTGGCGGTGACATCTACAGGTATCGTGTTGTTGACCTGTGATTTTGTTGCTATATCGGAAAGACTTACGGAAACTGCCCCATTGTCTGCACCGTCCGGATTTATGATATACACCTCTTTACCATCGAAATCCACCTCTGATGCAGCACAGCCCAGCAGCTGTGCACCGATTTTCTTTATATTTTCACGAAGCTCAAGTGCTGCATTCTGTGTGGCCATTCCTGTGATGTAGGTGGTTGATGAGGCATATGAACCCGAGTCATAAGGAGAAGCATCTGTATCCGCTCCAAACACTGTTATATCATCCGGCTCACAGTCGAGCACCTCAGCCGCCATCTGCGCAAGTATTGTATCACAGCCTGTTCCCATGTCTGCCGCACCTATCATCATATTGTAGGTGCCACAGTCTGAAAGCTTTAATGTACACGAGCCGACATCTACATTGGATATGCAGGAGCCCTGCATTGCAAGTGCCATGCCTGCCGCACGAACCTTGCCATTTCCCATGTCGCGGACAGGATACTTTTCTGCCCAGTGGAAATTGTCCGCGCAGTGCATTATACATCTGTCAAGTGCACATGCATTTGCTGTCTCGCCAAAATATGCCGGCATAAACATGCCCTCGCGTACAATATTTTTCAAACGAAGTTCAACCGGGTCTATATGCAGCTTTTCTGCGAGCTCATTGACGGTTGATTCAAGTGCAAATATGCCCTGTGTGGCTCCATAGCCTCTGTATGCTCCTGCCGCCTGCACGTTTGTATACACAACATCGCACGAAAATCTTGTTGCCTCGCAGCCTCCTGTATAAAGAGGAAGCGATTTATGACCGGAGAGTCCTACTGTTGTAGTGCTATGCTCTCCGTATGCTCCACCATTTGACAGCGTATAAAGATCTATCGCCCTTATATGACCATCTTTCATCGCTCCAAGACGCACGGTAACTTCCATCTCATGACGCGGTGACGCGATAGTCTGACACTCTTTTCTGCTGTAGATTATCTTGCTTGGACGCTTTGTCTTCCAGGTAACAAATGCCGGATACACCTCACAGACCGCTGTCTGCTTGGCACCGAAACCGCCTCCGATACGCGGCTTTTCAGCGCGCACCATAGACTTTGGAATATCAAGTGCATTTGCCAGTATTCGGCGCAGGTGGAAAACTATCTGTGTCGAGCTGATACAGTGAAGTCTGCCGTATCTGTCTATCTCACAGTATGCCCTGCAGGTCTCCATATATGCCTGCTGCGCGGCCTTTATGCGATATGTGTGTTCAATTATCTCATCACACTCTGACAGAATTTTCTCCACGTTTCCATGCTCATCCTCCTCGTGATGAATGAGATTGCGCTTTACATCGCCTGTATCTATGCTGGATGACCAGTCATCCTCAGGATGCACGAGCACCTTGTTATCCAGCGACTTTCTAAAGTCAAGCACCGGCTCAAGCACCGTGTACTTTACTTTTATCATGTTAAGAGCCTTGTCCACCGCCTTTTCAGATTCTCCGACCACTATAGCGACGGCGTCACCTACGCTTCTCACATGGCGATCAAGGATTAATCTGTCATATGGTGACGGCTCCGGAAAAGTCTGGCCTGCGATAGAAAAACGCTTTTTCGGAACATCCTCCCAGGTGTATACTGCGACCATGCCCGGCACCTTAAGAGCGATATCTGTCTTTACATCCTCGACAATTGCATTTGCATACGGGCTTCTAAGAAGCTTTATGACAAGCGCATCACGCGGTGTGATATCATCGGTAAATACCGGCTTTCCGAGTAAAAGCTGACTCGAGTCCTTTTTAGGTATACATTTTCCAACTGCGTGGTAATCCCTTCTGGCGCGGTTGAAGATGTTTTCGTTAGTTTGATTTGTGCTCATCCTTCCACTCCTTTCCGATATCCTCTCCGTAGACGCCTGCCTCAAGATTAAGAGGTGCGCCCTCTTTCTTACTGTTTAAGAAATTTCTGATTGAGCGCAGCTGACTCTGATATCCTGTACAACGGCACAGATTTCCTGAAAGATATTCAAGAATTTCCTCGTCAGTCGGGTCTGGATTTTCTCTCAGAAGCGCCACAATATTTACAATATAACCCGGATTACAGAAGCCGCACTGATCCGCTCCCTGTGCAGCAAAAAATCCTGTAAACTGCTTAGCTTCCTCCTCAAGTCCCTCGAGGGTGTCCACCGCTCTGCCGTCTGCCCTGCCTATCGGCGTACTGCATGACAGCACTGGCTTTCCATCCAGAAGCACTGTACAAAGACCGCAGTTGCCTGACTCACAGCCTCTCTTCACCGAAAAGCAATTGTGCTTGCGGCAAAAGTCTAAAAGGACCATATCCTGGTCTACCGAGTCGGTTATTAACTTTCCATTTAATTTTATTTTAACATCCATATATATGAATTCCTTCCTACTTAATGCTTGTGCTTAATTTCATCGCAGATGTCAAGCGACTGTGTAACAGCGCGGCGTGTAAGCACCCTGCAGATTATCTCTCTGTACTCAGCTCCTGCCCTTATATTGCTTCCAAAACGGATATGCTCTGCAACATATTCGGCAAATTTATCTATTTTTGCATTGTTTTCGGAGTTATCTGTCAAAGCTGCATTACCGTATGTCTTTGCATCTGCTATGCCATCGAGTATGCCATTCTCATCCCACACAGGCTCTGCCATATATGGTGATGCTCCGATAACCGCCACATACCTGCCGCTTCTGTTTGCCACTGCACATGTGAGCACCGGAAAGTCTGTTGACTGATTTCTCTGGCTTAAGTATACTACGCCCTTTGCATTTTTCGGTACTATTACTGACACAAGCACATCGCGCGTGGTTCTTGGAAGTGCCGCAAACTCGTCCAAATCCATAATTCCTGCCTTGTGAAGCTGCACCTTTGCTCCCAGTGCCCTGAAAATCGTCATGACATCTGAAAATCCGAATCTGCCCCAGATGCTTCCTCCAACAGTTGCCACATTTCTAAATTGCACTCCGACAATGTGTCTGACCGACTCTGCGATTGCGCCGTGTGTATATGCATTCAGTGCTTCATGAGTCTCTATCTGCCTGAGTGTTGCATATGCACCGATTCTAAACTCGTTCTCATCCTCATCAATTTGGTCAAGCCCGAGGTCGCACAGGTCAATTGCCGTGCCAAGCGTCTTATTTTTCATTTTGAGCCAGAGCATGCCGCCCAGCACAAAATTCGGTTTTTTCTGATAAAGCTCATAAGCTTCATCAAGGCTTTGCGCCCTCACATATTGATTGTAATAAAACATATTTTTCTCCTGTTATCCTGCTATATAGGTAACTATCAGTTACCTCATTTCGATTTCATACATCGCTTCCCACCTGATGTCATGCTCCTTCATAAAGGCTATGAGGCACTCCCTGTCAGAAAGCTCTGCTCTCCATGCCAGCCCGCAGCCCGCCGATATGACAGACGGAAGAGGAATCGTGCGTCCCGGAATACCACATGCCTTGCCCTTGATATCAAGCTTCAACGGTGCTGTGTTAGTCTCGAAGGTGATGATTAGCCGTTTTTTCTTTTCTCTTGCCAAATTTTTATCCATTACCTCACACCTTGTATAACTCTACGGACTTACAATAAGAGATGCCCCAGCCATCTTTTCTGCGATATCATACATGTTGGTCACCTCTCCGACTGCAAGCTTATCTGACAGCTCATAGTAGTTCAGGCATGTTCCGCAGGTAAAAATTTTCACCCCACGGCTCTTAAGCTCCTTTAAATCCTCAAGTGACTCTGAGCCCTCACAGGTCAGCTTCGCTCCTCCATTGTAGAAAAGCATGGTTTCAGGCGGGTTGTCCTGCTGCGAAAGTGCGTAGATGAAGCCCTTTATAAGTACCTTGCCAAGCTCCTCGCTGCCCTCTCCCATATATGAAGAGCGGATTACAACAACCCTGTTATCTGCGGCCGGCCTGCATGCATACTGTGAAGCCTCGTCTGTATCCGAAAGCTCATCGGCATTTACAGCTTCAATTGTCAGCTTTACGCTGTAGCTTCCGTCGTCGAGCTTACTGCTATCGCAGCTATAGCCCTTCTGTGCAGCCATCTTTTTTAAATTTTCCACTGCAACTTCATTGTCCACAAGTGTCTCCACCGTATCCGGCTGTGTGAGAGCCTCTATCGCCTTCTTTGTCTTTACAACCGGGATTGGACATGTATCCCCTATTGCATTTACTGTTATCACATTTATCGTCCTCCCTATATTATTTTAACTCGATTATTTTAACTCGTCAGCCCTCAAAAGCCGGGCATGCAGCCGTCAGCAAATTTGCATAAGCTATGGCAGCTTAAAGTCAGTTCACATATATCGGCACATCGCGCCGCTTAACAAATCGTCCCACCTTTGCAGCCGGGAGCCCTGCGGCTTTAAGCTCGTGCAAAAATGCATCTGCCTCAGAGGCTTTTACTGCAAACAGCAGTCCTCCGGAGGTCTGCGGATCGAAGAGCACCTCCTCCATTGAGAAAGGTATATTTTTTGCAAAGCACACCTTATCACCTACATGGTTTCTGTTGCGCTGCGCTGCTGCCGTGAGGAAAAACTCATCTGCGCATCGCAGTGCTCCGGTAATGACCGGGATGGAAATCGAGTCTATAAGTGCTGTTATATCATCATTTAACATCTCACTCAGATGTCCTAAAAAGCTAAAGCCCGTGACATCTGTGCATGCGTGTATATCGAAAGCATGACTGATTTCGGATGCTGCCTTATTCAGTGTGGTCATAGAGCTTACCGCATCCTCAATTGCACCTAACGGAGCCTCCCCTACGCGGTTTGCGTTGCATACAAGCCCCACTCCTAGTTTCTTTGTAAGTATAAGCACATCTGACGGTTGCCCTGTGTTGTTGCTGTAAATATGCTCCGGGTGGACCGTACCCATGACTGAAAGTCCGTATTTCACATCACTGTCTGCTATAGAATGGCCGCCCGCAAGTGTGCCGCCTGCCTCTATCACCTTATCGGCACCACCCTGCATTATTTTGCCGAGTATATTCAGGTCCATTTTCTCAGGGAAACAGACAATGTTCAATGCGGTCTTTACTGTGCCGCCCATCGCATAGATATCACTGAGCGCATTTGCGGCCGCTATCTGTCCAAACGTATACGGATCATCAACCATCGGCGGAAAAAAATCGAGCGTCTGGACTACCGCCGTGTCATCTGAAATTTTGTACACTGCCGCATCATCACAGCTATCATATCCGATGAGCAGATTGCTGTCTTTTTCACCCCTTGGCAGCTTTGCTAAAACATGACTTAACAAATCCGGACCAAGCTTTGCAGTACAGCCACCGCCCTTGCAAAACACTATTTCCTGTGGCATTTTTGCTCCTTTCAATTGTTTAATACTATTTATCGCAATGCCGCAATCTGCATAAGCGCTTCAGCGGCCTCATTTATCTCATCAACTGTATTATAATATGAAAATGAGAATCTCACCATACCCTGATTTTGTGTTCCAAAGAATTTATGCATCAGCGGTGCGCAGTGTATGCCGCTCCTTGTTGCAATGCCATACTCATTCATAAGTATGTCTGACACCTCCGCCGAGTCCGTATCAGCTATATTTACTGAAACAATCGCACAGTGCAGACCCTTGTCGGGCAGCATATCGAAATCTCCATATATACTGATTCCGGGGATTGTCTTTATTTTTTCAATAAATGCCTGCATCAGCTCATGCTCTTTAGCGTATATATTGTCGAGGCCGATTTTCTCAAGCTCCATGACACCAGTTAAAAGCCCTGCGATTCCCGGACCGTTTAAGGTACCGGCCTCAAGTCTTGTCGGAAGCTCCATAGGCTGGTTCTCAAGAAAGCTTAGCACGCCGGTGCCACCGCTCTTAAACGGCTTTATATCTGCTCTCTCTCCCACATAAAGTCCTCCGGTGCCCTGCGGTCCCATCAACCCCTTATGGCCTGTGAAGCAGAGCACATCAATATTCATGTCTTTTACATTTATCGGAAGTACACCGGCTGTCTGCGATGCATCGACTATAAATAAAAGGTTATGCTTTCGTGCGATTTGCCCTATCGACTTAATATCCACCACGTTGCCTGTGAGATTTGAAGCATGTGTGCATACGATGGCTTTTGTATCCGGACGGATTAAAGCCTCTATGTCCGATGGGGAAATTATCCCCCTTTTTATGCCTGCATCACTGCATGGTACAATATCCACACCCACGCCCCGCTCCCTTTGCATATAAAGAGGTCTGAGCACAGAATTATGCTCGAGCTGTGTTGTAATCACATGCTCCCCCGGCTCAAACAGTCCGTGGATTGCAATGTTTAGTGCCTCAGTGGCATTTGCCGTAAAAACGAGTCTGGCCGCATCATCTCCTCCGAAAAATTCTGTAAGACACATTCTGGCCTCATATATTTTCCTCGACGCATCAAGCGACGCATCCGATGCCCCGCGCCCGGAATTGCCGCAGTGCTTCATTGCATCAAGTACTGCATCATATACCGCATCCGGCTTTTTAATTGTTGTGGCAGCATTGTCCAGGTAAATCATAGTATGTCCTCATTTACTTCTCATCCAAGCAGATAAAAATTCTTTATATAAAGCTCATCATTTATATTTTTGCTAAGCATATTTGCTTCTGTATGCCTCGGAAGGCTTGCGTAAATTATTGAATCGTTATTTAATTTACACAATACTTCCCAGTTTTTCAGTTCTTCAATCATTTTATAATCTTTAATCCTGATTATATTTTTATCAGCATATGCAAGTGCCGTTTTTGTTTTGCCTGCAGATATTATAATATCCTGTGGGAAAACACCTATGTGCGATATGCCGTCCATACTCATTGCAGTCTGTTCAAGCTGCTCATCAGTGACCTCAAATACGCTATCCCATTCCACCGCAAGCAAATGATGCTTATCCTGCCATTTTACCTCTGATATATTGTTACAGCCCACAAGCAGTGCCTGTTCCACAGACATAGGCCGCATGAAGAAATCTTTTTTGTCACGGACTGTACTCAGTACACCTCTCTCCATGCTTCCGATACGCTCGGCCAGGCGATACACCTCATCGCGATTGTGTGACACAAAAATAACAGGATTGTTAAAATCTGTCAGCATCTCCATAAGCTCTGATTCCATGCTTCTTTTTACATGCTCATCCAGTGCCGAAAAAGGCTCATCGAGCAGTATGCACTCCGGCTTAGCCGCAAGCATGCGAAGCATTGCCACGCGCTGCCTCTGACCACCGGAGAGATGGTTGGGATATGTGTATGCCATGCCCTCAAGCCCATACCTCTTCAGCCAGCCCTTCACTTTTTCCTCGTTACGCTGACCCATTGCTATGCATATATTTTCCATCACAGTCATTGTCGGAAATAATGCATAGTCCTGAAACAGATAGCCTACCCTGCGCTTACCCGGGTGCAGATTTATACGCTTTTTCGAATCATACAGCACACGGCCGTTTAATGATATAAAGCCTGAATCCGGTGTCTCTATCCCTGCTATGCACTTTAATGTCATACTCTTTCCTGAGCCCGACATTCCGATTACGGACACAACCTCGTCCGTAAGCTCCATGTCAACCGAAAGTATGAAATTATCCAACTGTTTTTTTATTTTTACTATGAGCGACATTATTTTTTCTCTTTCTCTTTATGCCCTTGCTTTTGCCGCATATCATATTTATCGATACAAGGCATGCAAACGAAATCGCTATGATTACTATGCACCAGAAGCCCGCTGTGGCATAGTCTCCACTTTGGACGACCATTGCTATCTGCTGTGATATGGTCGATGTTTTTCCTGCTATATTTCCGGCAAGCATCGATGTGGCACCGTACTCACCGATAGCTCTGGCAAAGGCCAGCGTGACACCCGATATGATACCGGGCTTTGCCATCGGCAGACGTATCTTCCAGAAAATCTTCCACTCACTTATGCCGAGAGTGCGCGCCGCATATATGACATTTTCATCTATCTGCTCAAATGCCGCCCTCGCATTTCTGTACATGAGAGGGAGTGCAATGATGGTTGCTGCCACCACACAGCCAAGCCACGTGTGTACTACCTGTATCCCCATGCTATGGCTTAAAAAGCTTCCAAAAGGACGCCTTGTGCTGAAAATCCTTAAAAGAATGTATCCAGCCACTGTAGGCGGCAGTACCATCGGAAGTGTCAGCAGTCCATCCCAGAACGCCCTCACTCTGCCCTTTGTGTTTATGACAAGCTCAGCAAAAGCTATTCCTATAAAAAAAGAAAAAACTGACGCTACTATTCCTGTTTTTAATGTCACCCAAAGCGGTGAAAAATCAATCTGTCCCATTATGCATTTACCGAAAAATGATATTTCTCAAATACTGACATTGCCTCATCTGTCTGAAGGTATGCTATAAATTCCTTTGCTGCTTCAAGCTCATCTGATGTAGTGCTGTCTCCATTTAAGGCTGCTATCGGATAGATGACATCACCTGTTAAGCTGTTTGGAAGCTTTTCTATAATATCAAGCTGGTTCTCGTATCCGAATGTATCTGAGTAATAAACTGTTCCTATCTCATTTGCGCCCTCAGCTACGGCAGATGCAACCGCACCTACATTGGCACAGCTGTTTATTTCCAGACCGTCAAGTGCCTTTGAGATATCAGAATCTGAAATATCCTGTGGCTTTGAAGCATCACCTTCAACCATTTTTGAATTTACTAACGCTGCTCTGGTGTACTGTCCTACAGGAACTGTTCCGTCAGCAAGCGCCATATTTTTAGCCTTTGAGATGTCTGCAAAGCCGGTAACTGCCGTGCCACTATTCTTATATGTAACAAGGCACACCTGATTATTTAACAGGTCAACACGAGTACCATCCACCACGCTTCCTCCGTCGTAGCCATTCTGAAGCTCATCCATCTGTGCCACTCCTGCTGAGAAAAAGATGTTGCACTTCGCACCCTCTTTAATCTGTGCCATCAGAGTTCCGGAGCTGTCATAGTTGTTTTGGAAGTTTACATTTGGATGCGCCTTGGTGTAGGCTGCACAAATTTCATCCATAACACCGTTTAAGCTCTTTGCCGCAAAAATTGATAAATCGACATCTGCATCTGCTGTATCCTTTTTTCCACAGCCCGCAAAAAGTCCTGCTATAAGGATAAGTCCAAACGCAAGTCCTGCATATGCTTTAAATTTTCTCTTTAAGCCCTTGCGCTCCTTTACTGATCCGTCAGTACCTGTCGCTATTCTTAAGCTCATACTTTTAACCTTTCTTTTCCTTTATTTAAATTAAATATACATGTGATTAATATTCATATTCGACTTGTCTTGATTTATTAATATATGATAATTTCATCATCCAATCTGCTCCAGCAGCACCGAAATACTGCCTCCGCACACCATGCCCTCTTTCTCGGCATCGTCAGTGTTCATGCTCACATCCATCAAACCGCATTTGAACTCCTGCTTGCGAAACAGTCTCCTGCAATGGCTTATAACCTCTGCCTCCGCACAACCGCCGCCTATAGTTCCGATGATCCGATTGTCTGAGCTCACGAGCATCTGTGTTCCGACTCCGCGCGGTGCACTGCCATTCTTTTTTATGATGGTACACAGTATATACTTCTCATCTGATGCCTCAATAAGTGCATCTAGCACTTCGTTATCCACCTGTGTGCAGCCGGTACGCTCATTTTTGCACTTTACTATCTCACTTATCACCGAAAGCGCAATTTCCTCCGGTGTCTGTCCACCTATTGCAAGGCCTATCGGAGAATGTAATCCGGATATGTTTTCCTGTGAAAATCCCGATTCTTCAAGGTCTTTTTTTACTATGGCAGCTCTTTTCTTTGAGCCCATCATCCCCACATAGGCGTATGGCTTTCTGAATATCTCTGTAAGACACTCCATATCAAAGCGATGGCCTCTTGTCATGCATACATAGTAATCATCCGCCTGTGGCTCCATCCTGGCGAGAGTATTTTTATAATCGCCGCAAATTACATAGTCTGCTCCCTGGCGCTTTGCATTATCGGCAAACAGAGGTCTATCCTCTATCACCCATATGTCAAAGGCCAAAAGCGATGCCATGCGTACAAGTGCCGCCGATACATGACCTCCTCCGCAGATTATGAGGCGTGGTCTGCTGCCTATCTGCTGTTTAAACATCACAATGGAATTATCATTGTCATTTATTTCATCTGCCCATGCACTGCCTGATGCCACTCTTATTCTGCCATCTATATAAAGCGCCTTTTCACCGGCATGTGCTCCTTCTATGACTGTCAACAGCTCACAGCGGCTGTCCGCCGGTCTGTCCTTTATCGAAGCATATATGTTGGCAGGAATCAACTTCACCTCGTCACCGGCATGTATCTGACCACCTCTTACAACTACTGCAAACACGCCCTCCTTTGGCATTATGCACTCGCCCATCCTCTTGTATATAGCACAATGCGAATGGCACTGCTTGCCTATCTGCGTCATCTCAAGGATGGCATCTCCTATGCAAAAGCGTGTTCCAAGCGGTAAATTCTTGAAATCAAATCCTGATATAATTAAATTTTCGCCAAATGCGCCGTTGTCTATCTGCGCTCCTCTTGCCCTGAAGGCATCTATTTTTTCTGCGGAAAGCAGGCTGACCTGCCTGTGCCACTTTCCGGCATGCGCATCTCCCATGATGCCATAGTCTGCAACAAGCTCCGCCTGTGGCACCTCTCTCTTTTCAGTTCCTCTCTCTTTACTTATATTGATTGCAAGAAGCTTTCCCATTATTTTCTATCAGCCTCCTATCCGGCTCATATTTCTTGCTGCATTTACTTCCGCAGCTTTTGTTTCTGTAGCTTTTGTATATGCCACTGTATTATCATTAAAATTGTGACACCTTGGCTTTGCCTCTATGGCAGCCCCTAGTGCCTGAGCTATTACCAAATCATTTTCCACATCATCTGTATTATCACATGAATCAGGTACTAAATCCATCGCCACGCTGCTTCCCAGACATGGCATAAGCCTGCCGTCTGCCGTAACACGTATGCGGTTGCAGGTGTCGCAGAACTTCCCATGAATTGCCTGAATCAGACCTACTCTGATACCAAGCTCCGGAAAAATGTAATACTCTGCCGGACCGTTATCCTGATTCTTACGTCCCTCATATGCCTGCATGCTTTCCTGTGTCTGCCGTTCCTCCTTATATTTATTATATCCCGAATTAATTTCTTTTATTTCTTTAGTATTTACACGGCAAGGCTCTCCATACAGTCCTGAAAGCGTACCAATAACCTTATTATACGGCAAGGCTCCGTTGGTATGTCCCGCACCTACCGGCATCATCTCTATAAAACGGATATCTGTGCCTTTTTTTTCAGCATATCGTGTGAGCTCTACCACATCTGTCTGCGGTGTGAGCACCACATTTATTTTCACTCTTATTCCACACTCTATGGCAGCATCGATTCCATGCTCCACTTCTTCAAGCAGCGGTTTTTTTGTGATATGTTCATATTCTGACGCATCTATCGTGTCCAGGCTCACATTTATACTGTCTATGCCGGCTTCCTTAAGCTGCTTTGCATGCTGCGCAAGCAGTACTGCGTTTGTGGTGAGCGATACACTCCTGACACCGGGTATCTTTTTGATTTGTGAAACCATCTCATCAATCTGCGGATGCAGAAGCGGCTCACCGCCTGTCAGACGAAAATGCGTGATTCCAAGCCTTGTGGCTGCGCGGACTATGCAAAGCACCTTTTTTACGCTAAGTGTATTTATTGCCTGACAATTTTTATTATTGTCCTGTGGGTTGCAATAATAACAGTTCAGATTACAGCTATCTATCACCGATATGCGCATGTAGTCAATCTCTCTGCCAAATCTATCGCGCATATTAAAAGCCCTTCCCGAAACCGCAGTTAGGAAACGTGCAGACATCACAATTCAGGCAGAGTCCGCCTTCTCCAAGTCCGGCAAGCTCATCTGCCAAAATCATATCACACGCCATAAGCCTCGGCAATACAATATCAAATATCGTGCGCTTGTTGTACATGGCGCAGCCGGGCAGTCCACATATCGGCACCAGCCTGTCACCTGCATCATAGTACGACAGCAAAAACATGGCTCCCGGCAGCACCGGTGAACCGTACGACACGATCCGCGCGCCTGTATTTTTTATGGCAAGCGGTGTTTTATCATCAGGATCCACGCTCATTCCTCCTGTGCAGAATACAATCTCCGCCCCTGCCTCTATTGCACGTAAGCATCCGTCTGTTATTTTTTGGTCATCATCATCAAACACCTCATGAAACATCATCTGTGCACCAAACTCTGCTATTTTTTTCTCGATGACAGGGGTAAACGCATCCTGTATCCTGCCGTGGAACACTTCATTTCCGGTTGTGATTATCGCTGCTTTTCTGACCACGAACGGCTTTATATCAAGAATCGGTCCGTCATCGCATATGTGCGAAGCCGCCTCTAGCTTATCCTTTTTTATGACAAGCGGTATGATTCTTGTTCCGGCGAGCTTATCACCCTTTTTCACAGTGGTATTGCCGTGCCTCGTTGCTATCATCATTTCACCAAAGGAGTTGACCTTTTTCAGCTTTCCGCTGTCCACCTTAAGCAGTCCGTCACAGTCGGCTATAACCTCTATCTTGCCCTCCTTTACAGGGGATGGATGCATTTTACTTGCGGTGCCACCAAAAACGCCGGATTCTGCGGCTTCACAATGACGTTCGACGTCGGTCTCATTGCTATTTGTGCCACATGCGCTCATACGATAAAGCACCTCTGCTGCCTCATTTTCGTGCATCATGGTCTCATCATTTTCCCATATATATATGGTGTCTTTTCCGACGCTAAGCAGCACCGGTATATCCTCTTTTGTTATAATATGCCCCTTGCGAAAAACCGCATCCTTTTTCACACCGGGGATAATCTGTGTGATATCGTGGCAGAGCACCTGTCCGACTGCCTCCGTTGTCTTCATAAGCTTCATATAATCCCACACTCCAATTATTATTTTTAAATAGTAAGATATGAGGGTCAAAAGGTATTTTGCCCCTTATTTATGATTAATAAGATTACTAAATGCTACGCATTTTGGTCACCGGCCACACTCACTGTCATACTGCAGTAAAATATCAAGCCCATGCTCTATATTTCCCATCAGAAAATCCATGCTCTCCGACACCGCCTTCACACTGCCGGGCAGATTGACTATCAGTGTGTTTTTCCTGATGACGGAAGCGCCTCTGCCAAGCATGGCGCGCGGTGTAAGACTCATGCTGTACGCTCTCAGTGCCTCAGCGATACCCGGTGCATTACGCTCTGCAACATCCATTGTAGCTTCCGGTGTGATATCCCTCGGTGAAAAACCGGTACCTCCGGTTGTAAGCACCAGATTGCATTTCACATCATCACACAGCCTGACAAGCTCGTCTGCAATCTGTTCCCTCTCATCCGGTATGATTTTATATGAAACCACATCATACTTATCTTTGGGAAGCAGTTCCTTTATTTTCGGACCGCTTTTATCCTCTCTCTGGCCCGCTGCTCCTTTATCGCTTATCGTTATAATCCCTACAGTATACATTACATCTCCCTGTTATCCTTGATTAATTGTGTATTTTTAACTTCTCAGCATTTTAAATGGGCTATAATCGTTGCCGGTCACATTGTTAGGTGTGAACAGTAATGTAATGTCCGCTCTTGCCACCGGATTTTTCCAGCAGATGTATCTGCCCGATTTCCATGCCACGGTCCAGTGCCTTACACATATCATATATGGTAAGAAGTGCCACACTGACCCCTGTCATGGCTTCCATCTCTACACCGGTTTTGCCCACACAGGCTGTCGTGCAGATTGCCGTGATACTGCTGTTTTTTTCATCCAGCTCAAACTCAACATCGCACTTTGTCATGGCAATAGCATGACAGAGCGGAATGAGCATGGAATTGTTCTTTGCGCCCATGATTCCCGCAATTCTCGCCACTGCCAGCACATCGCCCTTTTTAGCTGTACCCGTAGATACCGCCCTGTATACGGCGTCATTTACCTTTATCGTGCCACAGGCTTTCGCCACGCGGTATGTGTCATCCTTTGCATGCACATCCACCATGTGAGCTTCCCCTGCCTCATTAAAATGTGTGAGCTTTCCTTTATTTTGTTCCTGATTATTGATATCTAATTCGTTTTCCTGCGTCAATCTATTTATCCTCACTGTAACTATTCAGAACCACTGAAAATACCTTAATAGTTACCCTCATTTATTATTTAATAAATCTTTACGCCGTGCTCAAATGCCGATACCGCCTCAAGCACACTGCCTGCTATACTTCTTGCCTTGTCAGAGATTGTAAAGCAGTTTGTTAGCTCACTCTCGCGCGGGTCGATATCTGCTATCTTGAAGCCTTCCCTGAAATAATAACCCTCACGGATAAGGCCTCGTATGATGCCTGTAATTGTAGCATTTACCGGAACATATTCAGACAATGCATTGTCATAGCTTTCTTTATCCGGATATATCCGTGCTATTTCATCGCCTTTTTGCACGATGTCTCCGATTTTTCTGACATCATGAATATATCCTGCCGCCGGAGCGTGAATCACACGCTCACTTGTGAAGCCAGCGATATTTCCCGGAACACCTGTGTTGGGCTGTGCCATGCCATCGGTAATGATGCGCGCCAGATTGTGTCCACGCATGGACTCAATCACCAGATGCACGTCTTGCCCTGCCGTAAAGCCCGGACCTACGCCTATCACAAGCGGGGCCATATTGATTGTGGTACCCAGATTTTTCTTTGCTATTATGGCATCTACCATAACATCCGGCTTTAAAAGTGCAATTGACTCACCCTTTTGGTCTATAAGAAGCGGGACCTCTCCGTCTTCAAGCACAGCTTCGATGGCTGAACTATCCCACTTTTCTGATGCAATATGAGCTGCCGGTGTGTCATTTATCCCTGAATATGTCTCTGTATCAGTCTCTGCATCAGCCAAGGCAGGAACAAGTCTGGCTGTCACACCCTCTACAGCTGCGCTCCCATCATACACTGCTTCGCAAAAGGACACCTGGCGCCGTATGGCAGCCGGATAGTCTGTCTCAAGCGCTATCACCCTATGCCCTGCACGGTGCAGTCTGTGTATGATACCAGTCGCAAGGTCTCCTGCACCGCGGCATATGATTAACAAATTTTTCTTTTTTACCTGATTATTGCTCATATAATTAGTCACCCTGTTAACTTATTATTTCCATGTTTTATATGAAATACGTCGAAATCCTTCCTTCAAAACCGCTATCGCGAAGCTTTCTGACATAGACCTGACGCAGCGTGTCTATAACTGAATCATCAACCACTGCATCCTCTGCCGTTCCAAGCTCTTTTTGCATGAGCTCATACCTAAATACAACATCCTTACATGACCTGCCCTTTTCCCATGTGCCAAGCACTATGTTAACATCTGTGGTACCCGGATATATGACAGGCTCATCCTCTGCCGGATATTTGAGGGAATGGTGCTTTGCCCCATCTGCTTCGATTATAACATAATCTAACGCCTGTGGCATGTCTTTAATCAGTTTATCAAGCAAATCATACGGTAGTCCGCACATCTTTGGCTTTGACTGTTCTGATATTTTCTGTTCAGATATTTTCTGCCCCGCCATACAATATCCATCTTTTATTATTTTATCCCTTAACGCAAAAAAATCGCAGGATAGGTCAGTGTCAGCTTCGACATACATGTGCGTTGTCGTTGTAACAAGCACACCTTTTCCACTCCTGTGATATTCCCTTGCAAGCTTATGAACGAGTGTGGTCTTGCCACCAGCGCCCACTATTGAAATCACTTTTTCCATATATTTCCATACTTCCCACAAACAATAAAGCCGCCGGTGTACTTAATGCACCGGACGGCTTCATAATCCTAAGCGTTAGTCATCCACACGCTTCACATCATCTTTCTCGTCCATATCCCACATATATGGTGCGCTCTTGGATTTCCTCGGCAAAATAATATTGAGAAGAATAGCGCAAAGTGAGCAAGGCACAATACCTGAACCGCCAAATATAAGCTGTACATAGTATGGCAGATGTGATGTAGCACCGGTTGTAGCGCCAAGTCCGTAGCCTAAACCGATTGCAACTGAGATAATTGTAATCTCACGGCTGCCGATTGGCTCCTTTGTGATGAGCTCAATTCCCGAAATCAGGATAGAGGCAAACATCATAACAGCAGCTCCGCCGAGCACTGACTGAGGCATGATTGACATGAGAGCTCCAATCTTTGGGCAGAAGCCGCAAATAACGAGGAATATAGCTCCCATTGAAATAGCAAATCTATTGACAACCTTTGTCATTGAAACAAGACCTACATTCTGTGAAAATGAGGTATTTGGCAATACTCCGAAAAGCGCTGCAAATGATGAACCAAGACCATCACAGATAACACCGCCTGAAAGCTCTGAATCTGTAGCTTCTCTGTCCATTCCACCCTCTACACAGGCTGAAATATCGCCAACTGTCTCGATTGCAGTAACGATAAACATGATGCCGATTGGGATGATTGCATTGGCATGGAAGGAAATTCCCACATCTGACAGCTTTCCAAAGCCTATAAAGCTTGGAACTGCTATCCATGCCGCATTTTTAACCTCATCAAAGTTTACAACCCATGAGTATGTGTATTTAACACCGTCAGCGGTCACACCTGTGTGTGACATGGTAAGTGTCATAATGATTGCTACAACATATCCTGCCAGGATACCAAAAAGGATGGCAGATGATGAAAAAATACTGCGCGATGGTGCAAAATGCTTAAGAAGCACGATTACTATAAGTACAACCATTCCAATAAAAAGGTTTGGCAGTGAGCCGTAATCATTTTTGCCTGTTCCACCACAGAAGTAGTTGATTCCCACTCCAAGGAGTGAAAGTCCGATTGCTATAACAACTGAGCCTGTAACGATTGCCGGGAAAAACTTGCGCAAAGGCTTTAAGAAGGCTCCGAGTATGCCCTCGAAGATACCTCCTACAATGCAGGCTCCCATAATAGCTCCATATGCTATAACTCCGCCGCCACACGCTGCAACTGTATTATTTAATACTCCAAGAAAGCCCGAAGAGGTTCCCATAACGATAGGTACCTTTCCGCCGACAGGTCCGATGGAAAACATCTGTACTAATGTTACAATACCTGCGATAATCATTGCATTCTGTAAGAGAGCTGTTCTAAGCTCCGCAAAGCCAGCGTCCGCTGTAAGCCCGCATGCTCCCATAACAATGATAAGAGGTGTAAGGTTTCCGATGAACATAGCCATAACATGCTGCAGTCCAAGCGGAATAGCCTGAGACAGAGGTATTCTGCCCTCAAACTGGTAAGGTGAAGAGTTCGTTGTCTTTTTCATTGGTTCCTCCAAATATTTATACTCTCATTTAATAAAAATTTTACAAAATTATTTTACGAGCATAAGGCTATGCGGTCAATTTAGTATTACTTATAATATAATGCTCATTTACTTATAAATACATGCTATTGAAATTAGCTTCTGACAGCAACAGGGCACACCACAACCGGTATGCCCTATCTATTACAAACGATATAACTATTCAGAATAATCTAAATTTATTCAACCCTAAGCAGCTCGCAGTTTCCCTGCATATCCTTCCAGAAATCCTTTATAGGTGTGCCACGAAACTGATTGACTATGCTGCAGTTCATTGCGCCATGTCCCACGACAAGCACACTTTTGCCTGCTGCAAGCTGTGGTTTTAGCACCTGCTCTATAAACTCGCCTGTTCTGTGATATAGCTCCTCAAAGCTCTCTGCGCCGTCCCTTGCCACATATTTTTCCGGCTCCTCAAAGAGCAGGTAGACAGGGCATTCGGGCTTTTGCCTGATGTTCTTCACTCCCTCATAATCACCAAAGCACATCTCGTGAAGCCTGTTGTCAGTGATAATCTCTACTGCGGGGTTTCTACCTGAAAGAAAAATCCTTGCTGTCTCCTGAGCCCTCTTAAGCGGAGAACAGTAGCATATGTCAAAGTCTATATCCTTATATTTTTTTGCGGCATCGTAAGCCATCTGCCTGCCGGTTTCGTTGAGTGGGATATCCACCTCCCCCTGCAGCTTGTGCTCCTCATTCCAATCTGTTCTTCCATGTCGCAAAATATAAAACATAATTAATCCTCGATTTCTCCATTTTTGTGTCGCTCGAAGAAATGCTTTGTCTCCTTAACAACAACGCCACTAAGAGCAAACAGCGCTATCATATTTGGCAGAGCCATGAGACCATTGAAGATATCAGCGATAGTCCACACCGCACTTACAGTCATATAAGGTCCGATGAAAACTGCAAGTATATATATCCAGCGATAAACCATTACATATTTCATCCTTCCGCCGCTCAAATACTCTAAGCACCGCTCACTATAATAATCCCAACCGAGTATAGTTGTAAAGGCAAAAAATACAAGACACAGCATAAGTACAAATGCTGATAGTTCTTTCGGGAAAGGAAGACCATTCTGGAATGCATATGTAGTAACCTGCACGCCCTCGAGTCCGTCAACCTGCCATGCGCCTGTGAGCACGATGGAAAGTCCTGTAAGTGTACATATAACTATTGTATCAATGAAGGTTCCTGTCATGCTGACAAGTCCCTGACGTACAGGCTCCTTTGTCTGGGCTGCTGCCGCTGCAATCGGGGCACTACCAAGTCCTGCCTCGTTTGAAAAGATTCCTCTGGCAACACCCTTTTGCATTGCAACAAGAAAGCTTCCCACGGCACCGCCTGTTATGGCTCTCGGTGAAAACGCTGCCTTTACTATTGTAGCAAACGCTGCCGGAACCGCTGTGATATTGCATACCACAAGCACGAGCACAAATACAATATATATAACAGCCATGAAAGGAACTATTATCTGGCTGACACTTGCAATACGCTTTACTCCGCCGATAAGCACTGCTGCCACGCAGAATGCCAGTACAAGTGAAGCAATGATAACTGACCATGAATACTCACCAAGGAACGGTAAAACCTTTACTGTATGCTGATTTTTAGGGTCAAAAAAGTTGTTTACAGCACTTGATATTCCGTTTACCTGGCTGAATGTTCCTATTCCGAAAAGTCCAACGCATACGCCGAAAAATGCAAATATCTTTGCAAGCCATTTCCATTTTATGCCCATTCCCTGCTCTATGTAGTAGAATGGTCCGCCGAGACTATGTCCGTCCTTGCCGATGACACGATATTTTACAGCCAAAAGTCCCTCTGAATACTTTGTTGCCATGCCAAAGAAGGCTGCAAGCACCATCCAGAAAAGTGCTCCCGGTCCTCCTGCACCGACTGCAGTTGCTACACCGACTATGTTGCCGGTTCCGATTGTTGCGCTAAGCGCGGTACAGAGTGCGCCAAAGCTCGTAATCTCGCCATCGCCGCCCTCTTCATTTTTGACCATCCACTTTAGTGCCAGAGGAAGCTTTCTCATCTGAAGAAGCCCCAGACGAACTGTGAGCATTATACCTCCTGCCATGATGAGCACCATGAGCGGCACTCCCCAGACGAAATCGTCCACTGCACTAAGAAAATTGTTGATTGTGTTCCACATTGAAATACTCCTGCCTCTCTTTTTTATCTAAACACAAAATCTTTGTGTTTTGAGCAAATACTATTGATATAAATAATTTCATCCGGAAACAATTGAAAAAGCAGGCTTAGCAGCACTTACGTGAATTGAAATAAAAAACCCCATATACGCTGCATATACAGTCTGATACATGGGATTAAGAAGATTATCTTAAGAATATCTGTCCAATATCTTCTCCGTCCTGTTGCCTGAGAGATTCGTACGAGAAGCAGCCTGTGCCATGATATATTCATAGTCACTGCACTCCTACTGCTTCCTATTCGTACGTTGCACCTTCGGCCCCCGCCAAGCGGGTGTCTCCAGAGAGTCGATCCATTTACAGTTGCACCGCCTGCTGCGGCACCTGAGAGTTTTACTCCTTCGGTAGGCTTTGATAAGGTAAAATCGCTGCCGTTTTCCTGCAAACTTCATCTCGAAATTGTTTATTTTAAATTTATTGTTTTTATTAATCGTTAAGAATTATATGACATATATACGATTTAATCAATAGCACAAATGTACTAAACTGTCTCAACCTTAATCACATTGGTGTTGCCTGTCTTACCGTTGATGAGACCTCCTGTGAGCACTATATGATCACCCTTTTTGAGCTTCATGACACTCTTTGCCTCGTTCATCGCATTGTAGAACATAACCTCCATTGAGTTGTATTCCTCGCACAGAACCGGCTTTACACCCCAGCTCAGATTCAGCTTGCGCCATGCCTTTTCAGATGTTGTCATGCCTATTATATCAACAGGGCAGCGGAAACGGCTGACCATGCGCACAGTACGTCCTGTCAGTGAGCTGACTACGATACATTTCGCATCCACATCTATTGCCATGGCACATGTAGCATGTGAAATAGCGTCAACTATGCTTTTTGTCTGGAAATCCGCATTGGCAAATCTCTTGCCGTAGTTTATCTGCTTTTCTGTATATTCTGCTGTCTCTGCCATGTTTTTTACAGCCTCTACAGGATATTTACCTGCTGCAGACTCTCCCGAAAGCATGATAGCTGATGAGCCGTCGTATACAGCATTGGCTACATCCGAAAGCTCAGCTCTTGTAGGACGTGGATTGTGAATCATGGACTCAAGCATCTCTGTTGCTGTGATTACGCGTGTACCAAGCATACGGCACTTGTTGATAAGGTACTTTTGTATTGCAGGCACCTCAACTCCGGGAATCTCAACACCGAGATCTCCTCTGGCTATCATGATTCCGTTTGCTATCTCGCAGATTTCCTCCACATGATCTACACCTGAGCGGTTCTCAATCTTTGCGATGATTTCGATATCCTCTCCACCGTTTTCATCCAGGAAGTTTCTCAGATCAGCAACATCCTGCTTTGTAGAAACGAATGATGCCGCAACATAATCCACCTCGTTTTTTATGCCAAAAAGCAAATCATCCTTGTCCTGCTCACTTAAATATGCATGCTTCATGACCTTATTCGGGAAGTTCATGCTCTTTCTGTCTGAAAGTGTACCGCCTGCGATAACATCACAGATTGCATCGTTTCCTTTAAGCTCTCTGACCTGCAGAATGATGATTCCGTTCGCAACAAGCACACGGTCACCAACCTTTAAATCCTTGATCAGATTCTCATAGTTTACTGATACTCTCTCCTGATTACCTACAATATCGTCAGTGGTAAGTGTGAAGGTATCTCCATCCTTGAGCTCTATTTTGCCATTCTCAAAGGTCTTGATACGATACTCAGGGCCCTTTGTGTCAAGCATGATTGCGATTGGCATATGAAGCTTCTGTCTTACCTTCTTGATTAAATCTATTTTGCCCTGATGCTCCTCATGTGAACCATGAGAAAAATTCAATCTGGCAACATCCATACCTGCCTTTATCATCCTGGTGAGGACATCCTCATGTTCGCTGGCCGGTCCAATAGTACAGATAATTTTTGTTTTACGCATTGATATTCCTCCTGATGCTGATCACCCTATCAGCTTTTCTTTTAAAATATAATCTCACCCGAAGTCATTATATGACAATTTTCTTCAACAATAAAGTAAAAATATATATTTTTCAATTATTTAAAAATTCATATGCTCCACATACATTTCATCGAAATGCGGATACGATGCCAGCTCGATGTAACGCATGTTGCTGCTGATATCCAGTGCTCTTTCCCAGGCCTCCTGCGATAAAGCTGCCGAAACAGCCCCGTTTCCTGCCGCATTTCCCACTTCTTTAGCCCTGTCCAAAAGCTCCTGTGGAAACAATCCGATTGCCGCCGCACTTGCTTTGTCAATGTAGTTTCCAAAGCCTCCTGCAAATGTAAGTATATCCAAATCACAGGGCTTGCAGCCATATTCCTTAAAAAGAATATCAATTCCTGCTGCTATCGCGCCCTTCGCAAGCTGCAGCTTCCTGATATCCTCCTGCGTAATATAGACTCCCGGTGCAATATGAACGGCGAGAGAGGTCTCTGTGCTCTGTGCGGCATCCTCCGCTTCCACCTCAAACACATACGACCTAAACAGTATAGGAAGCTCCTGTCCGCTTAAAATCGTGCCGTTTTCATCTATGATTCCTGCTTTCAGAAGGAGGGCAAGCGCATCGATAAGCCCCGAGCCGCACAGTCCCACAGGTCTGTCATTTCCGATAACCGAATACTTAATTCTGCGCCCTTCCAGCCATACCTTATCCACTGCTCCCTTAGACGCCGGCATACCCATCTCAATCTGTGCCCCCTCAAAAGCCGGTCCTGCCGCTGTGGCACAGCACACATACCTGTCTCCTTTTCCAAGCGCCATCTCACCGTTTGTTCCGATATCCAGATAAAGTGTCAGCTCGTTGCGGTTCACTGTCTCCATCATACCCGCCGTGATATCTCCTCCTACAAAGCCTGATACAGCCGGAAATATAATCATGGTTTGACAATTCTCAATTCCTATATCCAAAGGGTTAAATGCTCTGCCAAAATACTCATCCGGCAGGAAAGGTGCCTTTCCCATTTTTGCCGGTGAAATTCCCATAAGCAGATGACACATAACTGTGTTTCCGGCAACTGAAAACCGGCCGACTTTAGTTCTGCCACATTCCGTGAGCATTTCTGATATCCAGCCGTTAAGCCGGGACACTATCTGTGTCTGCATCATCTGCAGGCCGCCATTCGCTTTATCGCTATCATCCGCCTTCGCTGCCGCATCAATTCTGGAAAGTACATCTGCTCCAAAGCTGCGCTGTGGATTGGCAGCGCTTCTGGTGGAAATAATCTGTCCTGTCTCTTTATCAATCAAATAACAGACTACTGTTGTAGTTCCGATATCACAGGCTGCCAGAGTGCCGGCATTTGATTCGACTTTTTCAGGTTCATTCGTGGCATCTTCTTGCAAGACAACATTCCTATTTACATGCTCATTTACATGCTCATTAAATTTTTCCGATACATTTTCTCCATTTGTCAGAACAACCATGCTGTCTTCTTTGGTTCCGGTGCTTTCTTTTCTCCCAACAATAATTTCCATACCATCACAAATCCTCGTCCGGCAGGCCAGCACGTCCTTATAGTATGGTTTTGTCACCGTCACCTTGCACTTGCCGCAGGTGCCTTTTCCACCGCACGGTGTTTCTATCCCTGCGATGCCGTGACTGCGGCAGTATTCAAGAATAGTGGTTTTGTCGGTTGTTTTGCTATCTGTGTTAAGATTTATGGTAATTCGCTGCTGCATATATTTTACCTCATTTGACATTGTACTATTATGGCTTTTTGTCTTTGATTGTATGATATGATACCTTTTGACCCTTTAATCATAATATCACATTTATATATACTTTAATACAACCACATTAATACAAAAACCCGGACAAACGTCCGGGTCTTCATTAATCCATAATTCTATCTGGTAAGTGCTGCAACAAGCTCATCCATCTGCTTTTCAGATGCCTCATTGAGAGTAGATTTAATTGTAACAACCGGCTCAACACACTCGATATTCTTGAAGCCCTCAACAATAGCCTTCATCTGGCGTGCTGCTGTAGGAGCCCATGAACCGTTTTCCACGAAGGCAATCTTACGGTTCTGATAAGCCTTTGCCTTGAGATGATGTAAGAAATCCTCCATTGGTAGGAAAATACCGCCATCATAGGTGCATGCGCAGAGCACAAGTCTGTCGTATCTGAATGCATCCTCAACAGCCTCTGCCAGATCATCCCTGCAAAGGTCTGTAAATGCAACCTTTACGCCTGTAGCCTTGAGCTTTTCTGCTAAAAGCTCTGCCGCTTTCTTTGTATTGCCGTGAATAGAAGCACATGCCACAAGGATTCCCTCATCCTCAGGCTGATAGCTGCTCCATGTATTGTATTTATCTATGTAGAAGCCAAGGTTCTCTGTGAGAATCGGTCCGTGAAGAGGACAGATCTTTTCAATGTCAAGCCCTGCTGCCTTTTTGAGAACTGCCTGCACCTGAGCACCATACTTTCCAACAATATTGAAGTAATAACGTCTTGCCTCACATGTCCAGTCCTCATCAGTATCGAGCGCACCAAACTTACCAAAGCCGTCTGCCGAGAAAAGCACCTTGTCTGTTGACTCGTACTCCATCATAACCTCCGGCCAGTGAACCATAGGAGCCATGACGAATGTAAGCTCATGCTTTCCAAGAGAAAGCTTATCTCCCTCTGCCACTACAACCTTTCTGTCCGTTAAGTCTATATCGAAAAACTGTCCCATCATGTTAAAGGTCTTTGCATTACCTACAATCTGCATATCAGGATATGTCTCTGCAACCTTCTGGATATTGGAAGCATGATCCGGCTCCAAATGGGAAACAACGAGATAATCCGGCTTTCTGTCGCCGAGCGCCTCTCTCAAATTGGCAAACCACTTATCCGTAACTCTTGCATCTGCTGTATCCATGATTGCAATTTTGTCATCCATAATCACATATGAGTTGTATGAAACACCGTTTGGAACAACATACTGGCTCTCAAATAAATCAATGTCCTTGTCGTCCACACCGATGTAAATAATGCTGTCTGTAATCTTCTTGTCCATGATAGGTACCTCCTGCTAATAATCTCCAGTTAAATTAGTAATTATTACTATTTTTGATTAGATTATATGACAAAAGTATCATTTGGTCAACCGAATAAATTGTATTTTTTTGTATTTTTTGATATTCTCGCCTAAAGGTTACACTGAAACGCTCATCCACTTTTAGTTGCAAAAGTATATTTTCAACAAATCTGTTGTTGCTTTGTCATTTATGACAGCCCGTCCTATTGTTATGCCATTGTTGATGATAATATATTCTCCGTTTTCATATCTGACATTTACAAAATCATCTTCCCTTTTTAAGTCTATACATATACTTGATATAATTCCGCAAATCTCCTCTTGTGAGCTTCCGCTTTTTATCTCATAAGCATAATCCGCATCTCCTATCTCATTCAGATCAGTTACCAAACAATACTCCGCTCCATTCATCAGCATTTCTTCATTCAAAGTGGGTAATTGAGCCGTCTTATACTCATTAAATAAAAAGATAACTACAAGCGCAATGAATGTCGGAAAAAAGATACCGCCAAACCGCTGTGCATAATTTTGTTCTTCCCACCGCTTGCTATGACGACCAAACAGCGGTATTTTCATCTGCACCAAACCTGCTCCTATACTTACAAGCAAAAAATAAAATATAACTTTTATCAAAGACTCATCCCCATTTAATCATTAATAAAAATATCGTTCCTAAAACGACGCCTACTAACCATATAAAGCGAAACACCTTGTTATATCTCGAACTATTAGAACACGGAACAAGCCAATATTCCTGTGGAAACCCCAAAAGGTATTCTTTTAATTCCTGCTTCAATTCCATGACTATACTCCACATTAATCCAGACAGCACAATGCACACCGTTCCATAATATGTAATTGGTGCATTTGTAACCACAGCAAAGAAATAATGTGCCATCTTAAGAAGGAAGATACACCACGCAATACAGCATGGAATTGTAAACGCCCTTTTCATTTTCCACTTCAAACCCAATATAACCTCTGGAACGAATACAGTCAATGCCCCCATCGGCAATCCTCCTGTTCGTCCATGTGTGAAATCGCTCTCCGACTCCAAAGACCAAATTCCTGTCAATACTATTACTGCTGGTATTAGTATGGTGCAGAACAAGTTATATGCAATAATCAACACATTTTCATTGTCGTCGTTCATAACTTAGCCCCCAATCAGTTCATCAAGCCTGATAGCCACTCTTCCTGACAATGAATAATGCAATGCTGTTAGCTTTGCCTTATCGTACAAATTTGCATACACGTTATAATAACATAGCGATATTGACATACCAAAGCCAAATAATGTTGTTCCTGCCAATACTCCTAAAAATCCCGTAACACATGCATCAATATACTGTTGGCTGACATCCTCCGGCTCCAAATCTACATACATTGCATTTAATAATTCATTTACAGAAGCCGTACTCTCATAGTGGTCCTTAAATGAAGTGACAATTAACTTTGCTCTTGATGCGGTTTTTTCCGGATCAAACGTAGATAAACCATATATCGCATTTGCGGTATTTATGGATATAACTTTTCCCTCATCCACCGCGGTTAGAATGTCTGACGAATTATTTACCGCAGACTTGAACTCATCCATAAAATTAACCAGATTTGTAGAGAACATAGAAAACTTACTTTGTGCTATAAAATTCTCATATGCTGTAATATCATCTGAAGTAATAACATAAGCATATATATTATCAAATCCTGGACTTTCTTTAGTATAATTAGGATTGTCTATATAATGGGACATATAAAGATAAAGTACATATTTGTTAAAATCTGCTGTGTTATATGTATTACCATATCTCTCTAATGCTACTTGTGTAACATATTGCATCCTTTCATTCTGTTCTTGTGGGGTTGCTGGCGGATTACCGTTCTGTGCATAAGATTGAATATACCCTTGCCCTGCTATTGCGTTTTCTAATGCCTTTGTTTCTACTGTTTCTACTGATAATCTAGCTATGTCCGTGTTCAACGACGCATAATATGAGTCATCTTTCCTTTGCATCTGCATTATATTGGCAATATCCTCCGAATCAAAACCAATATTCTCCCATGACTGTCCCGCTACTGTTATATCGTTCAGCACTGTCAACATATCATCCGGATTAATCCGAGCCGATGATGCTGCATATATCGGCTGAATAGAACTTCCAATGGTTGAAATAAACATCAAACATATTGCAATTACCACGCTAATGACTTTCTTAATCATATTGACCCCTCCTGTTTTTTTTCCTATCACTCTAATTACCATATACCAAACATGTATGCTCCAAAAAATAAGTATTATATAGTTACTGGAAAATATTCTTACTTGACAGAGAAACTTAAAGTGCTGGAATAGTTGGCATCTTTCTCCAAAGCTCATTTCAATATAAACCCTATTTTTTCCGCGACCGAGTTAAATTCGCCCATACTGCAATCTTTTTACACTGATTCCTAAAGTGAATCCAAAAAGCATATCAAAATATGCCTTTTAAGATACTATCGGGCAATATAAACATGTTCAAGTCATTTCTTCAACGCCTAAAAATAACTTCGGATCGCATTGATCCGAAGTTATAAGTATCATATAGCTATCGGAAAGCATTCTTACATTTCCTGCAATTTTAATTTATTTTGCCTCATAAGAAGAAGTAAACCTAGACCGTCCAGAATCGACTTGATTATTATACGCATCTACAATGTCGCTATATTCCGTTGAATCGCTAAAAGGAGCAATATCGCTTGTATTGTCAGATACACTCATGTTAGAAACAGGACCGGAAATTAACAATGACCCGTCCGGCTGGGCATAAGCAAAAAAGATATATTCATTTCCTACAACCGGAAGCTCATCACCCTCATAAACAAAATATTGTGAGCCATCTTCCGAAAGTCCGCCAGATTTTTGAATCGGGATAGCCGTGTCAGTAACTAAATTGCCTTTGATATTTTTTGTGACGTTCACAGTATAATTTGTGTATGGGCCGGAAACTTCACGAGTCTTTCCATCGTCTGTTTCAACCGTAACAGCATCTTTATAAACAGTACCTTCTTCACTTGCGACCGTACCAACGAATACATAATCAGCATCGCCTACAACTGCATTCAGATCGCTATAATCAATCGAAAAAGTACCTCTCAAATATGATGTCTTAATTTCGTCAGAAGTTGAAGGTTTCGCAATGCAAAAAAACAGCACACCAATAACCAGCAAAATCACAACAGCTCCGATAAAAATACCAATTTTGGTTTTAGACTGAAATTTCATAGATATTCCTCCCTTCTTTAATATCTTTTATAACTTGCGTCATAGGAAGCCTTGTCGTTGGCAGAAAGACTTGTTACTGAGCTTACATACGCATACATAACATCGCCTTTCGCATTATGAGCTAATCCTAAGGCATGACCCAACTCATGTGTGCATACATTCCGTTTCTGAGCAGATGTAAAATTATCCATCTGATATGTATTGAACTTAATTGTACCAGCCGAAGAAGTAACTCCAGCAGTTGAACTCACCTCATTGTAATCAGAAATGGTAACATCGTTAATCGTATTCCAAGCGTCTTTGCGAATAACACCAGATTTATAATTATTCCATGTGCTTACGGCAGAATTAAATTGAGTTTGGTAAGATGTACTCCCTTTCCAATCCAAATGTTTGCCAGAATCAACCAAGTACCAATTCAAAATAGCAGTAGTAGCAGCAGACACAGGAATAACAGAAATAGAGAAAAACAAACACAAACATAGGAGAGCCATCAAAAGCTTTCTGCATTTTTGCATTTACCTCACACCCTTTCTAAATATTGTAAAACAAAAGCTACATTATAATTATTGTTTGCGCCGAATCACCTCCACATAAACATTCCAACAGGCACCCTTAACCACTTATATTATAGCAAATACTTCAGCGAATATATTAGCGGTAAGTATGAACAAAATGAAAACTTTTTCGTTCCCCTAAAATGTAAAGTCTACTGATGTAATTGTAATCGCATCCGAAGAAGCATTAGTTATCCCAACATAATAATATGCTGTAGAATCAGCCGTTTTAGTTACTGAGCCATTTTTGGCTGTAATAGTTCCTGTTTTCCATACATCAGCATATGGAGTGGAGCGTTGGCTAGATTTCATAAATTGATATTTTATTGTTGCGCTTCGATTTAACGAATACGAAAATTTCATTGCTGTATTTGATGTAACATAAAATGCATTCGGACCGGGCATACGAAAACTTGTATACCAACCATTATCCAATGTAATATTCGGAGACCAGTGATACCTTGCGTTTGTAGTTCTCGGTATAATACCTTCGTCTACAACTTCTCCATTCTCGTTATATACAGTGTAATAAATTTCATTATAATTTTGATCTGATTCTGCTGCATTTACAGTTACACACAAACCCATCATCATTGCCAAAGATAAAATAGTTACTATAATTTTTTTCATTCTTTTCATTTGACTTTTCCTCTCTATTTACTAAGATTGATAGTGCCTTGTTTCAATGTTAAATAATCGGAAGTTGCGCTAATAATATATAAATTGTATTCTCCCCCCTCTCTAACTTTTAATTCGTAACTTCCGCTTAGACTTCCAAAACTTTCTCCGTCATACATAACCCCATCTTTAATATATCCTATAACCAGCGCCTGATTAGAAACCGCATCTGACTCATATTTTTCAAACGAAAAGGTTAATATATCCCCTGCTTTACAATTCCAACCTGCATAATCCTCCAGATAAAATACTGCCATACTTCCGTTAGTCATAATAATTTCAGGTGTCGTATCATTCTCCACCTTAAACTCAGAAACAGATAATGGCAGCACAATATTATCATCTGCGACACTCTTTATAATATGGCTTTCAGTTATAGCTCTTCCCTCAGCATTCCCTATATCGCTTTCTTCACCATGCGTAACCTCCGGTTCCGAATTATCTATGACTTCTTTTCCGATCAATCCTTCGTTTTCATCTGTAACTAATTCAGCACCAAACAGCCCATTAATCCATTGAACCAGTTTCTCTCCTGTCGCTGCATTGGCAATTCCTCCTGTTGTAAAAAGAATGATACTTACCGCCATTGCAGTTGCAACGCGAGCCAACCATTTACGGCTATGTGCGTTACTTTCATGAAATAGTTTACTATTCTTTTGTAAGGAAATATCGTTTTCTTTTTTTTGCTCTAAACATTGTGCAGCCTCTAGGATATATTTATCGTTTATTTCATTCATTGCATAAAAAATATCTGATTTCAAAGTTTTCATAAATACTTCCTTTCCGCTAATTGTTCTCTCAGCTTTTTTCTTGTTCTAAATAAGATTGTTTCGACCTTGCTTTTGCTCATATTACAACATTTCATAATCTCTTTTACCGACATAAAGTACCAATATCTTAATACAAAAACTTGTCGATGAGGTTTTTGCAACGATTCCAAAAAATCCTCAACAATATCTTTCAATTCATTATTTTCCCAATCTTCTTCTCCCGCTTTCGCCAGATAATTACTCAATTCCTCATATGGCAAACACATATCTATATCTCTTTTTGCCGCATGAATATGTTCATACTTTTTTAGCGCCTGATTCCTTGCAATTTTTAAAATATAAGCTTTCAAGTTATCTGGTGTTTTTGGGGGAATCGTAAACCAGACACCTAAATATGTATCATTTGTACATTCTTCAACATCTAACTGATTCTTTATCAGCCTGCCAATTATAAATGATACAAGTTTCCCATATTTCTTCTCTGTTTCTAGCAATGCATCCTCGGATCGGCAATTATATAGTTTAATTATTTCTCTATCGTCCATTACAACCCTCTTTTATTTATTAAGTACGGATTCGATCCCTTTTGCTTGCAAGTTTTAAAACTTTTTGCTTTATTTTTTTTATTTGTCATTTCAGCTACACAGAATATAGCTTTTGATGTTAACAGTGCCTAACCCTTTCCATGCTGGTGTTTTAATAAAAAAGCCAGAGGTCAGTGTCTCTGGCAAAATGTATATTATATTAAGTTTGCTAAGTTCGTCCAATTTGCATCATAACCCATTATGGACATGATATCTGTGGCTGAAATGGTATGTAACTGTTTTTGAAGTTTGCCAAAAGCAGTTCTCATAGATGAAATAAAGTCCTTTAAGTCGGATTTGCTTAGTAATAGCGCAAACATTATAGCTATGGCGTATGCATCATTAGTTCCATAAGTATAGGCGCCATCTTTGGCACGTACAATCCCTAAAACGGAGAAATTTTTAATACTTTTTGTATGATTTATCTGCCATGGTACCTCCTATATATAAAAAGCCCCCGGGTCCGAAGGACACCGGAGGACAAACTGGCAATCTCTTGTATAAGTATTATACTACACATTGGCAAAATGTCAATGACACTATGCTGATTTGGTGTGGATCCAAATTTTTCAATTTCACTTTATTAACCTGCTATTCCAAAAACAATTCAAACCCATAACAGCTCTACAAAGAAACAAGGACATTGATATTTACTATCAACATCCTTGTTCTAATTATTACACCATCTCAGGAAGTTTGTAGCCTAATTTTTACATTGCGTCTGCGAAGTCATCTAATGACATACTTACTCTACTTGCGCCTACCTCAGGTTCTAATATACCATCCTGAACAAGTGAATATATTTCAAGGCATCTGCCTTGTTGTATTCCTTCCTGTATGCCAAGCTTTTTATGATCATCCTATGCCTTACACATATTTACCACATCTTCCTTTTCATCATACTTAATATCAGTTCTTGTCTCAATATAACCTATCACCTACAATAATTGCCCATAAAGCAGTATCGATATACTCACCATTTTTATAATATTTTTGTCTGGCAATGCCTTCTAACACCATGCCGCATTTCTTTAATACCGCAGAGGAAGCATCATTTCCATAGAATACTTCTGCCTGAACTCTGTTAAATCCAACTCTATCAAAGGCATAATCTAAGACAGCCTCCAATACTTCTGTCATAATGCCTTTATTCCAAAATCCGGGAGACAGCATATAGCATGTATCACACATATGACATGCTTCTTCCACATTTCCCAAATTAATTGTTCCTATCAATTCTCCCGTTTCTTTCCACTCAATTACCCAATGAAAATATGAATCCGACTCATAATTAGATATCCAATGTTTTACCTTGTCCCTATATATTTCTATGTCATCAACAGGATTAAATGGATAGTATCTGCAAACTTCATCATACTTAGCCCAATTTTCATACATCATAGTATAATCGGATAGTTTGATTCTTCGTAAAAAGCATCGTTTTGTTTCAAAATTCTGTGTGCCTATATAATTCATAAATTATTCCTTTTCATATTCAAAATAAATTCCTGCAAATATCTATTAATCACCTACATGGTAAAATATACAGATACAAGATACATCTACTCCCCCTGTAATATAAAAATCATGCCCCAACACAAATCAGTTGGGGTAATTTCTATACTTTTAAGCTATTATACTACACCATCTCAGGAAGTTTGTAGCCTGCTTTTTGCATTGCGTCTGCGAAGTCATCTAATGACATACTTACTCTACTTGCCCCTACCTCAGGGTCTAATATACCATCCTGAACAAGCGAATATACTTCAAGACATCTTCCTTGTTGCATACCTTGTTTCATTCCTTGCTTCATACCCTCCTGAATGCCAAGTTTTTTATGATCATCCCATGCCTTACACATATTTACCACCTCTTCCTTTTCATCATACTTAATGTCAGTTCCTACAAATAGATTGATAGCTGCTACTGTCTCAATGTCAACCCTTGTAAAGGTTTCGTCTTTTGTAATTAAATCATTCAGCTTTCCCTCATCTGACGCATTTTTCAGCACTTCAAACAGTGGTTTCAGACCTGTTTTGAACTTGGAAAAATCCGTAATCTCCAGTGGATTCAACAGATTAATCCTGTAATCGTTGATAAATGGCCGAAATCTCTCGTCCATATGAGGCATCATCTCAACAAGACTTCTTGGACCATCCCAGTTTTTTGTTCCAAGATATAATGTAATTGTAATCACCGGTGTCAGCCTATCCTCAAGTGTAAACCCTGATAAAAACTCATCTGATGATTTATAATCTTTGTTTTTCTGATGTTGCTTCTTCGCCTCGTTGACCTGTTCTCCATAATTCATGGCATCATAAATCATGGTCTTAACCGGCATCGAATAATGAACATCTGTCTGTGCCTCTATCCCCATCAGTACGATGTATACTGATTCTGTATATTTTACAGACACCCCCTTTAGCAAATCTCTCCATTTCTGCTTAACAATCTGCTTCCTGTCAATACCGAAAACTGATAACACCTCTGTGGTGTCACATTCCTTTAAATTCTCCGGTTTGATAACCTTCTCACCGTCAAACAATACATAATTGCAGATTTCACTGAACCTCGTATTGTCCGACAAATACTCCTTTGCCTTCGAGTCCTTTGTACCCAAATTAACCTCCTCTTCTTGTGTGAGCAGGAAAATTCGAAATCGAATTAAAATACTGTATGCTAATATAAAAGCCGGCAAAATCCCCACACCCCGCTTTTCTCGCAATGTTTTCACATCTGACATTTCAATTTTCCTGCTATTAACTGGTAACATAAAGCATTGAAAATTTCCATGTCTTTGTCGAAAAATGCGAAGTGGTCTGCCCTCTTCAAAGTGATACGCACCTGTAAAAGATATGCTGTGGTGTCGTATTTACAGAAATATAATGCTTTGAGTTGATTGTAGCACACAGAAGTAAACTTGTCATTATATTTTTATATTTCAGCTACCTGCTATTCCAAAAACAACTCAAACCCATAACAATTTTCTCGAATTAATCACTATAAAGGTTTTACTGACTCAACGTATTCGTTTAGCTTCGCTCTTATCTCTTCAAACTGCTTTCCTGTAACCTCATTATCCGACTCAAATGCCATCATTTTGTCAAGATATCCTCTCTCCTTTGCTATCTGAAGGCTGATAGGATAAACCAGCTCAAATGTCAGTGCAATGTGCCCTGCCACATGGTCTACCGCGGTCTTTTTACAGGAACGAAGTACTGCGTGCCTCTCATCAAAGGCTGCCATAACCTCAGGACTCACCTGCGAGTTTTTCAGTTCCTCCGTTGTCACATTATATATATCCTCTGCCGGAGTATCTACATTTACCCTGAAAATATCCACCTTATCAGCATCCCTTAGTATATTGCAAAACATAACCGTATACTCGTCAAGCCTCTCATCTATCCTGAAAGCGCTGTGATTTCTTATCGCATTTTCAACAATTGTGCCGTATTTATCATCATGAAATCCATCCACATATGTGTCGATATGCCCTTCCTTAAACAGCAGGTCTGCTCCAAAATTGGCATGATCAACAGACTGCGCATCGTTAAATGTGTTATAACGCTTAATCTGTTCAAATCTTCCGACATCATGCAGCATTCCTGTGAGCCATGCCACATCTGTCTCATATTCATCAAGCTTTAAATCCCTTGCTATCAGCTCGCAAAGCTCCGCTACCCTATAGGTATGGTCTATTTTGAGCTTAATCTTTGGGTCTGTGGCGTTGTACCCTGATGTGTATTCTGCGAATGTGTTTTTTACTCGTTCTCTATCTATTATCATGTTTATTATCCTTTCAAAAAAACGGTTTATCGTGGCTTCATTGCTGCTGTTTTAATTTCCATCGCACCACATCGCTATGTGGATTAACTCTGGCAAGTCCAATCTCCGTAATTGTCGCTTCAAAAGGCACAAAGCTTTCCTGCATTACTAAAAATGCCATCTGCATCTGTTCCTTTGTCAGTGTCTTTCCAAGTGTAATATGTGGCAGCCAGCTCATTGGCTTGTAGTATCTGCTCACTGCACATTCCGGAATGCTTTTCACCTCATCAAATACTTTTTCCGATAAATCCCGTAAATATCCGTTAAGCACCGGCGTGGCATAAAATACATATGGCAGCAATTGCCCCACTGACACAATGCTAATCGTCCCATTAGAAAGTGAATTTCGCAGATTATCCATTGCTCCCAATAAAGCATTTTCACTTCGGGCTTCTATTGCCGATATCGTCATGTGTGGCGGTACATTGTTATCCGTCATGAATGAATTACCTGTTTTCTCAGCTATTTTATTTATATATCGTTGTAAAATATGCTCTGCCGTCTTGTCAAAATATACAGATACAAGATACATCTACTTTCCCCTGTCATATAAAAACATGCCCCAACACACATAGGCCGGGGCAATTACTGTTATACTTTTAAGCTATCAAACTACACCAATTCAGGAATTTTGTAGCCCGCTTTTTGCATTGCGTCTGCGAAGTCATCTAATGACATACTTACTCTCTTTGCGCCCACCTCGGGCTCTAATATACCATCCTGAACAAGTGAATATACTTCAAGGCATCTTCCTTGCTGTATTCCTTGCTGCATTCCCTCCTGAATGCCACGCTTTTTATGGTCATCCCATGCCTTACACATATTTACCACCTCTTCCTTTTCATCATACTTAATATCAGTTCCTACAAATAGATTGATAGCTGCTACTGTCTCAATGTCAACCTTTGTAAAGGTTTCGTCGTTTGTAATTAAATCATTCAGCTTTTCCTCATCTGACGCATTTTTCAATAACTCAAACAATGGCCTGAGCCCTGTCTCGAACTTAGAAAAGTCTATAATCTCCAGTGGATTCAGCAAATTAATCCTGTAATCATTGATGAATGGGAGTATTCTTTCATCCATCTGTGGCATCATCTCTGCAAGGCTTCTTGGCCCATCCCACTGTGCAGTTCCAAGATACAGTGTGATTGTAATCACCGGAGTCAGCTTATCATCAAGTGTAAAGCCTGACAGAAACTCGTCCGAAGACCTGTAATCCTTATTTTTCCGGTGACGTTTCTTTGCCTCGTTGACCTGTTCTCCGTAATTCAATGCATCATAAATCATAGTTTTAACAGGCATCGCATAATGAATGTCTGTCTGCGCTTCTGCTCCAATTAAGATAACATACATTTGCCCCGTATGCTTCACGGAAACACTTTTTAGCAAATCTCTCCATTTCTGCTTAACAATCTGCTTCTTATCAATACCGAAAACTGATAACACCTCTGTGGTGTCACATTCCTTTAAATCCTCCGGTTTGATAACCTTCTCTCCGTCAAACAATACATAATTACAGATTTCACTGAACCTCGTATTGTCCGACAAATACTCCTTTGCCTTCGAGTCCTTTGTACCCAAATTAACCTCCTCTTCTTGTATGAGCAGGAAAATTTGAAGTCGAATAAAAACACTGTATACTTATGCTTTCCACGTATATAATGTGTACAATAATCCCTTATATAAAAGCCGGCAAAATCCCCACAACCCGCTTTTCTCGCAATGTTTTCACATCTGACATTTCAATTTTCCTGCTATTAACTGGTAACATAAAGCATTGAAAATTTCCATGTCTTTGTCGAAAAATGCGAAGTGGTCTGCCCTCTTCAAAGTGATACGCACCTGTAAAAGATATGCTGTGGTGTCGTATTTACAGAAATATAATGCTTTGAGTTGATTGTAGCACAGGAGAGACATTTTGTCATTAAATTTCTCAGAGTTTCTTAGCATCCCTTAGCATTTCTTATCATATGCTAAGATTTCATATTAATTTTTTAAATTCTACAAACCGGATTTGATTAATAACCCCAATTGATTATTTTCTTTGTAAGCATAGCATAATCTTTATCCCCTTTCTACTTTTTTAGACACATTATATTTATGAAAAACTACATATTTTATAAAAATCGATACAGTTTTTTAACTATAAATGAGTCTGATTCGATATCAAATCAGACTCATTTTTATGATTAATAACCCCTATATTTCATTTACAATGAACACCTTAATTTAATGCAGCATCTGCCAGCTTCTTATTCACACGGTTCATTACGTCGAGATAGTAAGCTGCATCTGAAGCTGACATTTCATCAGTGTTGTAGGCATCAGCCTTCTTTGAGAACTCAGTATACTTAGCAAGCATCTTTGCATAGTCAGTTGCCATACTAAGTGTGTCACCTGAGCTATTGTATTTCTGCATGAAAGCAATGTATTCATCCATGAATGACTCGTAGCTGTCTAAGAACTCTTTGAGCTCCGGTGTTACAGAACCAGAGTCCGTTGTAGAGTTCTGAGTATCGCCGGAATCTGTTGTGGCAGGGTTGTCAGAACCGGAATTATCAGTTGTTATGGCTGTGTCGGTATTGGCTACAGCAGTGTCAGCCTCGCTATTTTCTGAATCATCTGAAGTGTCAGCTGCCCTAAGCTGTATACACATTATTTCGTCTTTATCATATGTTATATTCAGACGGTTTCCATTGGTATCTGAAGCAATGTAATATGTATCATTCTTTTTATAGTCCACATTAAATCCGGCATCACTGCATTTTTGCGCATATTCCTTGAAATCAGCTTCTGTTATATTTCCTACATCTATTGAAAGGTAGTTGGAGCTATCAAGATTGATTTTTCCTATATTTGATGATGGCTGTGGAATCAGCTTGGCAAGCTCTGAGGTCGGCCATGTAATTTTGGAAAAATCGTTTTTCGCCGTGTCAGATCTATCAGAATTATGAGTCTGATTACTCAGCGAAAACGGAATAATGAGCAAACATCCAAGTAACGCAAGTGCCTTGTAGACAGCCTTTTTATTTTCTCCGATAATCTGCTTGCCCATGAGCCATGATACCGCAAATATCACAGTCTGGATAAGTGCGATAACTCCTGCCAGGATGTGCTTTGAGCTAAAAGCGGTGAAAGCGCAAATCAGACAGATAAACATCATAATGATAGTGAATTTACTTAGAAAGCTCTTGCTGTAAGCTTTCTTTTCCTGCTCTTTCTGATTTTTAGCGTTCTGCTTTTCCTCCTTCTCCATGCGCGCATATTCCATTTCCTTGTAGGTGTTGCTCTTGATTTTCTCAACGGCAACCGCATCGCTGTCGAGTATCTTTTCCTTAGCTCCACAGTATGGGCATACAGCCTCCTGCTTTGAGGCATCCACCTCCATAGTTGCATTGCAGTTTTTGCATCTAAGCTTGATGGTGCGTGGCTCTGTGCTCTGTGCGTCTTGAGCTGTCTGATTCTGTGGATTTATTTTTGCCCCACAGTTCGGACAAAATCCTGAGTTGTTCGGGACCTCCTGTCCGCAATTGTTACAGTACATAGTGATTCTCCTCTCTTTTAGTACATTTAAATACTTTTTACATGCTGTTAATTTAGTACTTAATTCAAGCATAGAACTGCACTTTGAGTGCAGTCAAAGTATTTTTTATGAGTATGCTTCACTATAGAAAATGTTTTTTTCGCGAAAAAGAAGTCCTTCTCTTATTTAGCTTTTTGCCTCTTCCCGGCTATTCTTCAAGGTAGATGCAGCTCCCTCTCCGGCAAAATATTCCTTCACCAGCTTTACAACTACACCCGAAAGCAAAAATACTGCGATAAGGTTTGGTATGACCATAAGTCCATTGAAGGTCTCCGCTATGCTCCACATCAGTCCGAGGTTCATTGTCGCACCGACTATCGCAACAAGCGAATATACTACCATGAACGGCTTATTTGCCTTAGTTCCGAATAGGAACTCTATGCATCTGGTTCCGTAAAGTCCCCAGCCTATGATGGTTGAAAATGCAAAACAGCACATGGCAACCGCTGTAAAGATTGATACCCAGCCGCCGTAGGTGGATGTAAATCCACTGATGGTAAGCTCTGCGCCGGCTGCTTCTCCATAGCCCACAGAAACTCCGCTGCAAAGTATGACAAGCGCTGTGAGTGTACATATCACGATAGTATCCACAAACACCTCAAATATGCCAAAGAAGCCCTGCTTTACAGGCTTTTTGGTGTCTGCACAGGCATGCGCGATAGAGCCTGTTCCAAGACCTGCTTCGTTTGAAAAAATTCCTCTGGAAACGCCCTTTTTCATGCTCATAAAGAAGCTTCCGACTGCTCCGCCTGTCACTGCTGACGGATTGAACGCGCCCTCTATTATGGCTCCGAATACGCCCGGTATAGCTTTAAAGTTGACGATTACTACTCCAAGTGCCAACAGAATATACATCACTGCCATAAACGGCACAAGCTTTTCAGTAACCTGGCCTATACGCTTGATTCCTCCAAGCAGAATAAGCGCAATAAGAGCTGCAAGCACTATGCCTATTATGAGATTGAGCGTTGATGCCGACTCTTTTGAAATTATATCGTAATTATATAAAGCTGAATCAATCGCTGTGGTTATGGTGTTTACCTGTGTAGCATTTCCTGTACCGAACACGGTGAGCACGCCAAACGCTGAGAACAGATATGCCAGCCAGTGCCAGTGCTTTTTAAGACCGTTTTTAATATAGTACATAGGGCCGCCTACCAGGTCGCCGTTTGCATTTCTCTCGTGAAAATGTACAGCAAGTGTGACCTCCGAGAACTTGGTGCACATGCCTAGAAGTGCTGAAATCCACATCCAGAACACCGCTCCCGGTCCACCTATCGCGATGGCTCCTGCTACTCCTGCCACATTACCTGTACCAACAGTCGCCGCAAGTGCCGTACACACTGCCTGAAACGGTGTGAGCGCTCCGTCAGATGCCTCACGTTTTTTGAGCATCCTGCCAAGCGTAACCTTCATCGCATATGGAAACTTTCTAATCTGAATAAAGCCCGTTCTGAAGCTCAAAAGCAGCCCGACACCTATGATACATATCATCGCAGGCACGCCCCAGATAAAATTGTTGACCACGTCATTGACTTTTTCTATTACTGATAACATCTTTTTCTCCTACTGAATTTAGTGTAACGTATAAAGTATAACACGGTTTGTACGATTTTTTATATATTTAATTTCATTTTTTTGAAGTTTTTCTTTATAAAAAACACCCGGATATAGCAATTTATCTATATCCGGGTATTTATTTTTGTATAATATATACAGGATATCCCTCTACAGTCCCTGTGTCATCTTGTAATCTATAAGTGTCATGAGCGATTCTGACTCGATGGCGAGCTGCTCACACTCCTCAATCCACTTATCATAGGCTTCACTCGCCTCATCCTCCGGCTCCTTTGCTTCGAGCGCCTCCATCATGGCATTGACCTCGGCAAATTCTGCCTTGATATCCTCTAAGAGAGAGTCTTTTGTTGATTTCATGATATCCTCCCAATTTGATTTAACGTAAAATATATTTTTATGATCATTTCACAAAATTTCACTCTGCAAAGTGTGGCTCAAGCATCTCAAGCTCCGCCACATCTATGCAGTTTGGAATCGTGCCGTTTATTACGTCCTGCTTGCACTCTGCGTAGTCAAACCACTTTACAGAGTCGATTTCCTCCTTCTGCACGGTGATGTCAGCTTCGTCCACATCCAGCCATAGAAGAAACACCTTGCTTATCTGGTTGTCCAGGAATCTCTCTCCGTGAAACACCTCATCTGCATGGTGCCTGTGCAGTCCACAATCGATAAGCTGTGCCGGATCTATTGTCAGCCCCAGCTCCTCCCTAAGCTCTCTGAGTGCAGACGGTATATAGTCCACACCGGCCGGTATGTGTCCCGCGCTTGATATGTCATAACAGCCCGGAAAGGAGTCTTTTTCCATGCACCTTTTCTGCAAAAGTATCTGTATGGAATTTCCACGGCGTCTGACTATCCAGACATGCGCAGTCCTATGAAGTATATTGTTTCTGTGCGCCTGCTTGCGCTCTACGGTCTGTCCTGTTGGATTTCCCTGCTCGTCCACTATATCAAAATATTCCATATGAGACTCCTTTCTTGTCGTTTACGTCCGAATCACTCAATAGGTGCTCCTGCCGGCATTGGTTTCTCCGGTGTCAGGAGTGCGAGATTGCCCTCTGCATCCTCTGCGCAGAGTAACATTCCCTCTGATAAAACACCTGCGAGCTTAGCCGGTTTTAAGTTTACGAGAACCATTACCTTCTTGCCTACCATCTCCTCAGGAGAATAGTATTTTCTGATACCTGATACTATCTGCTTTGTCTGGTTTCCAATCTTTACCTGTGAGCAGAGAAGCTTCTTTGACTTCGCAACTGCCTCACATTTTACGATTTCACCAACCTGGAACTGGAGCTTTTCGAAATCATCAAATGTGATTTCTTCCTTTGCTTCCACATCCATAGGCTCAAGGTCTGCACCATCTGCGGCATTTTCACCTGCACCACAGCCACATGCTGCCTTACCCTCAACTGCAGCAAGCTTAGCCTGCTCAGCCTCAAACTCTGCCTTCTGTGCTGCCTGAATTTTCTCTACCTCAGGCATCACATCCTCAGCCTTTAATCTGCCGAAGAGGATCTCTGGTTTGTCTGTAACCTTTGTGCCGCTCTCATAGAGACCGAATTGGTCAAGGTCATCGAAATCACGGAGTGTTGTGTTAAGCTGTGCCACAATCTTTTCTGCTGTCTCCGGCAGGAATGAATGAAGCAGGCTTGCTCCGATTGTGATAGACTCTGTGAGGTTGTAAAGCACCTCAGCAAGACGATCCTGCTGTGCCTCGTCCTTTGCAAGCACCCAAGGTGTTGTCTCGTCGATGTATTTGTTGCAGCGGCGGAAAAGTGCGAATACCTCTGTGATGGCATCTGCCACACGAAGTCCTTCCATTTTCTTTGCCACTTTATCTCTTGTGCCGGTAACAACAGCCTTAAGATCTGCGTCAATGGCAGTCTGGTCTGCATCGCCTGTTGCACCTGTGCTCTTTACGATGCCGTCAAAGTATTTGTTGCTCATGGAAACTGTTCTGTTTACAAGGTTTCCAAGTATATTTGCAAGGTCTGAATTGAATCTCTCTATTACAAGATCCCATGTGATGATTCCGTCGTTCTCGAATGGCATCTCATGAAGCACAAAGTAACGTGTGGCATCCACGCCGAAAAGTCTGACCATATCGTCTGCGTAGATAACGTTTCCTTTTGACTTACTCATCTTGTCACCGCCCTGAAGCAGCCATGGATGTCCGAATACCTGCTTTGGAAGCGGAAGGTCAAGTGCCATAAGGAAAATAGGCCAGTAAATAGTGTGGAAACGCACGATATCTTTTCCGATAAGGTGCAGATCTGCAGGCCAGTTTTTCTTGAAAAGCTCTGATGATCCGTCAGGATCGTAACCGATTTTTGTGATATAGTTTGTGAGGGCATCAAGCCATACATACACTACATGCTTTGGATCGAAATCTACCGGAATTCCCCAGCTGAATGATGTTCTCGATACGCAAAGATCCTGAAGTCCCGGAAGCAGGAAGTTGTTCATCATCTCGTTTTTCCTTGAAACCGGCTGGATGAAATCAGGGTGTGTGTTGATATAGTCGATGAGTCTGTCTGCATATTTGCTCATCTTGAAGAAGTATGCCTCCTCCTTCGCAGGCTGTACCTCACGTCCGCAGTCCGGGCATTTTCCGTCCACGAGCTGTGACTCTGTCCAGAAGGACTCACATGGTGTACAGTAAAGTCCCTCGTATGAGCCTTTGTAGATGTCGCCCTGATCGTAAAGCTTCTTGAAGATTTTCTTTACACATTTCTCATGGTCCTCATCTGTTGTGCGGACAAAATTGTCATATGATGAATTTACCATATCCCAGATTCTCTTTACCTCACCTGAAATCTGATCTACATACTCCTTCGGTGAAATTCCGGCTGCCTCAGCCTTTTCCTGGATTTTCTGTCCGTGCTCATCTGTTCCTGTCTGGAAATATACGTCGTATCCCTCTGCTCTCTTGTATCTGGCGATTGCGTCTGCAAGGATGATCTCATATGTGTTTCCGATATGAGGCTTGCCTGATGTGTACGCAATGGCTGTTGTCATGTAATATTTACCTTTGTTTGCCAATTTAGTTTCCTCCTGTTTTCTTAAAATGCGTATAAATACATAACTTATGCCATCTGATTTCGCATAAAGCACTTATGCAAACAAGTTTGCGCGTTCTTTATGCTCATCATACTTCTTTTATACGCTAAAAAACGCCTCCTCAGGAGAAAACTCCCAAGAAGACGATTATATCGTGGTACCACTTCTCTTCACGCAGCTATCAAAATCATCCGGCATCTTTTGCCGGCTCTGCTGCGCCTCTTTCCGCTATAACAGGCGGTTCCTGTCAGTATCTAGCCAATGGTTCGATACTGCTGCTCCAAAGCCATGTTCCTCCTACTTTAGGTCATCCCCTCTCAGCCTGTGTGGGATTTCTCTGTAAATCTGCCATAAAAGTACTCTCTTTTTCGTTGCTTTTATCTCATACATTTCTAGAGTAGCATGTGGCTTTTAAATTGTCAACTGTTGTAAATCAACTTTTCTTTTACTTTTCTTTTACCAATCTTTTAAAATGCTTTCTGTACTTGTAACTGCAAAATAATAGAGCAGGCTCACCCTGCTTTCAATAGCTTTCTATTTGGAAACTCAGAGATTTCCAGCATTGGTGCTTTTTTCTGCATATCCTCTTTTGTACAGCCCTCAGTCCTTGTAATAGGATAAGGCAGCTCAAATTCCATGCTTGTTCCCTTTCTAAGTGAAAACGATGTTCCCGGCATATCAGGGTATATTGTGCAAAAAACATTCTCACTTACAAGTGTCATATAATTATCTCCCGTAAGACTATAGCGATCCAGCATCAGCCCGCCTTCCTCTCCAAGATCGCAGTCTTTATTATAGATACGAACCTTTAACAGACAATAAAATGGAGTATTTTTTACTGTTGCTTCATCTGCCTGCCCCATATTATAACGCTCATAAAGTTCTCTTGTATCTACTACCTCATAGCCCAAAACCTGTACAGCATATCCATCGATACACTCTTCAACAGTATCCACATAATCATTTCCAAAATCTACAGTTTCTCCCACATCATATATGTATACCGGCACTTTATCAGCATTTTTATTAACAACAATTACACGAGCTGTATACAGAATAAGCAAAATTAATACGCAAATAATAAGCACTCTTTTTCTCACCCGCATATCCTGCCCTCCTTAAGTTTTACAATTTCATCAGATAATTCCTCCAATGTCTGCATATCATGGCATGAAATGATCACAAGTGCTCCCCGCTCTTTCTGTTTTCTAACAACTGATTTAACCATTTCCTTTCCATCATCATCCAGGGCATTTGTCGGCTCGTCTAATACTACGATATCGGGATTTCCAAGAACTGCTGCCGCAATCCCCAGTCTTTGCTTCATTCCAAGTGAATACTTTTTATATTTTTTCCTTCCCGCCAATCCTAGTCCTACGTCATCAATTAATCCACGTATTTCATTCTCCACGCTCTTTTTATCCACATTACCATCCACTTTTGCAAGAAGCTTTAAATTATCCTCTCCGGAATACATATCCAAAAATGCAGGATTTTCCAGTAAAAATCCAATACTCTCCGGAAAATCTATATCTTTTCCAAGTTCTTTGCCATCAATACACACCTTGCCACTCGTTGGACGGATCAATCCGATAAGTGCTCTCATAAGCATTGTCTTTCCCGAGCCGTTTATTCCCTGAAATCCATATACTTTTCCTGATGACATATCCAGATTTATATCCTCAAGCACTATACTTTTATTGATTGTTTTACAAAGCTTTTCTACCTCTATATGTGCCATTCTAGTTTTCCTCCTGAATAATGTTATACTTTTTGAACCTTATCACACCCACTATAACTGTTATAAATATTATCAAACACATAGCAGGGATTGCCACTTTGCAATCTATACCATCCTCATTTATCCACAAATGCCTTATCAGCATTGCATAATTTCCAATAACAAACAGGCTTTGAAAATATGCTGACAGCAGCAAAACCATGCACATTACCATAAAACTGTATATCGGCTTAAGCCAGAGTCCCAGTGCCATTTGTATCTGACATATTGCTACAGATAACATAAAAACCATTACTATATCTCCAACCGGCATTATTGCATCTGGCTTAAGTGACGTATCTGCCCCCAGATTAAAAAGAACAGTCTGCATATCTGTATTTACCTGCATTCCGGACTGTATGCCGCTTATACTGCAAAAAGACAGAATTAATGTAAAAATTATCCCAAAGAAAATAATATTGCAGAGCAGATTCCATATACATTTTGACAGCCACCATTTCACACGGCTTTTTCCCTTTATCAGAAGCTTATTTCCGAAACCGCATAAATTATTCATGGGATAACTCAGAGTCACAAAAAGTATCATTACAAAAAGCAGCATCCATGTCACTGGAAATTGAAACACATTTTCCATAGACATTTTATATTTTTCCATACCACCGAAATTATATAGCAGAACATCTCCCATATGCTTTTGTGTACTTATACCATACTGCGCATACGAATTCATTTTCTGCCACAGCATAAACAGTACAGCCATTTCAAATATAACCGGAAACAATAATAATTTCAGGTTTTTTATGCAGCCATATTTTATGTCATAACATAACAATTTCCACATTTTCATATATGCATCCTCACATTACATCCTTTTTATGCATCAAAACCATATTAACCGCAATTGTTATAGCAGCCATTAACATAGACATTAAAACTATGATCCAAAGTTTTGCCGGATATCCGGTCTGTACACATTTGGTAAAATAAAATGGTGAAAATTGATAATTTTCTGCCCCAGGAGTATTTGAAAACAACATATTATTAAGTACATTTAATACCATGCAGACAACAAACGGAAAAATACAATTAACCCATTTATATTTAATAAATAGTGCCGACAGCATCGTAATACATGCCAAAGCTCCACAAAACATAAAATCAACCAGCATATATACCGCTACATAAGCAAATGGCTGTGTATAATACAAGCTTGAAAATAGAGAATTGCCAAAAACCCCGTCCCAATCAATTAAATCATTTTTCTGAATTTCATTATAATCACTCACATCTATTAATTGCTTTTATGCTTGCTCTATATTGCTTTCATTTAACTTCTGAATTAACTTTTGAATAACGATTATGACAAACTTGTCATAACGTTTATACATCATGTGACATTGTCCAAACAAAGAGATATTCTCACTACAAAACACCCTAGAAACAACCTCCATCATTTATTACGACTATACTACAGAATACAACATTTTTCTATCATTGTAGGTCCTGAATATACAATAAATTCACATTATTTAATACTGTCTCTACGACTCTATGCACAAACAGTTGCTCGCCTCGACTTTTTTCTCTGACATATTCAGGAAAATCAACAATGTCTTTTTCCTCGGGACCAAACAACAAAAAATCTGTACTAGTCTCTAAAATTTGTGCTACTTCCATCAGCTTATCAACCGAACAAGCTGTTTCGCCGCTTTCAATTCGTTGCAATTGCCTTTCATTTGTATAGTCTAGATATTCAGATAATTCACTCTGGGTTAATTGCTTTCTTTTACGCAATATTTTAATTCGTTCTCCGACACTTTTCTTATCGTAATACTGCATGTCAACCTCCATATGCATTTTTTACAATGTCCTATTATGTCGCATAAAACAAATGAAATATATTTTTTTACCAAACTGTGATTTTTCCTTACCAAACTTGCTAAAATCGGTCGAACTGACCAGAAAATTTGCATAAACTGATTATTAATTCAGTAAGAACTTACCGAATGATAAGTATCTATTTTCGCTTAGATACATTGCAACATAGCATCATCAAGAATGACCGCGTCAAGGTCAACGCCTCTTTGCGGGACTAAAAGCAATCTTGAAAGGTTCTTCCTTGATGATATACTTCTAGTAGTCAGCAATAATAAATCATCTGATCTGAAAGGGCTGATCAGCCGTTAGTGAAACAAGCGGTCAGTTCAGCTAAAATTTGCACCAAACTTATCACTGATCACACATTTCATATAAAATTTTCAGAATGTTTTGAATTTGGCAAACTTGTGCAGGCTTCAGCGCTTCCAGAACACACATAATCTTTTCGCTTGTAAAATGTCCGGTTTCATCGCCAAACATAATATAATCACAACTTACAGACAGCGCCACAGATATTCTACTTAGCGTATCTGCAGAAAAGCCTTTTTTTCCTGTTTCTATTTCATATAAAAACTTTGCAGAAATATCAATTTTCTCTGCAAATGCCTCTCTCGTATAATTTTGCACTTCTCTTAATTCTCTTATTCTTTCTCCGACTCGTATATCCGACATGATATTCCTCCATATGTCAAAATATTACCTCTTTCGACAAATGGTTATAAACCGACAAAAGTTCCTATGTAATATACTTAATATTCATATTATTAAAATATCATCCTCTTGATTTATTTATCTGAAATTTACCAAACTGTCAAACATTTTAATTTAATGCTTTATTCTTATCTGCTAACTAGGTAAATACATGTATATACGTTATATTCAATCACAAAAAAATATTATAGGATAAATAATCCTCTGTTTGAGACTATTTTTTGCTATCCTAGTTTCTAACACGGAGGAGTATTATGCAAACGATCAAAAATTTTTTAAAAAAGAAATACAATCTTAGTAACTATCAAATTGCACAGTTAGCATTCTTATGTAAATCTTTTATTTCAGAAATAAGCAAAATAATTATTATGGGGATAATCTTTTATAATCATCTATCCCTTTACTTTTTTGCCCTATTGATAATGCTAGTACTAAGGTGTTCAACTGGAGGAATACATTTTTATACATATATCGGTTGCTTAACGACATCCCTAATCTTTTTATGGTCTGGAATTGTATGGCTTCCTAATATAACATTCCCTCTCAATATCAAGCTACTCCTTATACTTCTTTGTATATTAATTTGCTATTATATTGGTCCCATTTGTTCTAAATATCGACCACCTCATAGCAACAAATTTATTCAAAAACGCAAATTGATAATTACATTCTTTATTTTTCTTTTTTCTATAGCTTTATATATAATGCCAGAATCTTCCTATCTTAATGTAGGATTCTGGATTATTATATTACATTCATTGCAACTTATTATTGCAAAATTTTTTAGAAAGGAGCCCTCGTGATATGTTTACAGTCTTATTAACATCGCTCGCTGATTTTACTTGGTGGATTGAAACAAATTTCTCTAGTGTATTACTTTTTGGCGAATATGAATATCCACAAAAAGAAACTTTTGAGTAATACTTCAAAAAACACAAAATGGACAATCATTCTTGACTGTCCATTTTGTGTTTTTTCAATCCTATGGTAAATTGAACCCAATTCTTATCTTTTATAAACACATTCTCGCACAATACATCAACATTCCATTCTTCACACAGCGTCTTTATATGAAATAATCCAATACCTCTACCTGGACCTTTGCTACTATAGTCCATCTGGAACCACTGTTCTATTTCAGAATATGGAACATATCTATATGTATTCCGAATCACAAAATATACACTTGTTTCATCTTCACGTATTTCAATATAAATTTCTTTATCTCCATCATAAGCAGATGCTTCTATAGCATTATTTATGAGTGTTCCTATAATTTCTATAAGATGATATGTCGGTAACACCATATTTTTCAAATCACCATTCACCTTATACTCGACCTTAATTCCACTATTCTCTATTTCTTGAAATCTTTCATATAAAAATCCTGCTAAAATATTATTCTCTATAAAAAGCAATCTATTATACTTATTCTCATTTTGTAATTTCACGCAATATTCTTCTTGCGCTTTTACAAGTTGCTCATATGTTTTATATGTATAATGTGTAGAAAGTATTGCGGTAATATGATTTTTTAACTCATGTTGTCTTATACGTACACCATTAAGTAAATTATCAAATTTATATTGCATACGTACAGTACATTCTTTTTCTATTTGCATTTGCTCAATGGTTCTCTGCGAATAATTCCATTTTCCAAAAATAATTAGCAACACAATTGCCATTGGAACCAAACCAATAAACCAATCCACTCTAATACCATTCAACCATTTACTCTGTATCAAAATGAAGAACACAATAGATCCTATTAGACAAAAGAACAATATTGTATACTGATTCTTAATTTTAATATGCGATAGCATTTTATGTACCCTCAACTTTGGCAACAAGAAAATAGTCAATAATAAAACCTCGATATTTACACACACTGTTCTAATTGCCTCATTATCTGGCACTAAAATATATGTAATTATCAAACACATAACTTGACATAGCGTTACCACCATATAAAGTAAAACTATTCCTATTCCAGTTTGAACAATCGTTTTTTTAAATACAGTCTTACAGAAAAAAAAGAAAAGACAAACAAATATAAAAAAACTCGCCTTCTCTATTTTTAGAAATATTATTGTATCTTTCACCAACAAAGATATAATAGTATAAACTATAAACTCAATACTTATGCAAAACTTTCGACCAAATATTCTATAAGCCGCAATTATTATCGCAATAACTTCTGTTAAAAAAACAAATTTTTCCAACATATCACTTAAAACGTTCTCTTAATTCCTTCTTGTACATTATCCCAATCTCAACAGTTCCAACTTGTTTCTTTAGTTGTATTACTCTATTGGTAATATCTACATTATGTATATAATCCGTATTTACTACAACACTCCTGCTACACTGAATAAAACCATCACTATCTACATCTGATAAAAATTTCTTTAGTGTTACATATGGAATACTTAGCAAATCTCCATGTATTGTATGAATATACAATACATGATTAACACATTCAACATAAGCAATATCTTCTCTGTCTGCTGCTAGTATAATTCCATCCTTGCGAAAATACATTGTTTTTCCCTTCTTCTCTACAGAAGGAAAATTCAAGCACTGCTTTATCAACTCTTTTAGTTTATTACGATCAAATGGCTTTTCGATAAAACTATAGCAATGCAATTTTTCATAAGTATACAATCTTGCATCTTCTAAAGATGTTACAAATATAACTGGCATAAAAGCATACCGATCAATCTTTCGTATAGCATCAACAAAATTCAGACCTGATGAATCCCCGGGTCTACTCGTGTCTAAAATAATGTCTATGATGAACAAATCAATATCTTTTTCCAATACATATTGATATGCCTCCCTCACATTAGAACACATAAATACCGTATTCCTAGTATCTATTTCTTGTATTATTGACGTTATATATTCTAGTGTCACAAAATTATCTTCTAATACTAAAATTTTCTTCATCATATTTTCCCAACACTCTTCAATGGAAAGTTTTATGAATAGATTTAATACTTTCTATTATATCTTTTCGCTTACTTTCATCAACAAATTCCAATAAACAACTAATTTCACAAATCAGACCTTCCTTATCTCTTAAAAGTAATGCATATGGCAACGAAAACACTTCTGATAACTGCCACATAATTTCACTATCTGGAAAAATTTTTCCACTTTCCATACCACGCAGTTTTTTAACATCAACTTCTAACAAGTCAGCCATTTTCTTCTGATTATAATTTAAAGCTCTTCTTAATTTATAAAATATACTTTTACCCTTTTTACATGGAATCAATGCATTCTGAATATTTTCTATTTTCTTATATATATCACCATCTAATTCCACTTCGCTATTTCTTTGCAAGAGCTCAACTAACATACACAAGATCTCCAAATAACATATTAGTTCTTCAACTGTGCATTCCGAAAGGAAATAACTCAGTTCAATTTTACATCTTTTTCCAGTAAAAATATAATAAACGTCAGCTTCTGATTCACACAAACATTGAATTTCATAATAAGAAAATCTTCTTTTTCCTAACTCAGCTTTACTATAATGACTTTGACTCATTCTTAATAACTGCCCTATTTCTAACTGCGAAAGTTCCATTCTCAATCTTTCTTCTTTTAATCTCGTGCAAAAATTTTGATATGTTGTACTCATGGGTAAACTTTCCTCGAACTTTAATTCTATTTTACCTATTTTAAGATATTTTATTTACCTAATTTGCACCTCATTAGTACTATGGCACGATTTCCAATTTTAATTTAATGCATAACCAATTATTCTACGATTTTCTATATTCAATCTTTTACTAAATTTTAAACCAAGGACTACATAGAATATAAATATAATATTTACTGCTATTAAAAAATACAGGTAACTCCAAACATGACTTACCTGCATATTTTTGTTCTATTTAATTATATTTCCATTGTGTTTCTTATTAATCTCGATTGTTTTTCAATTTATATACGCCTTTACTAACACCCATTTATAATATAAATCATTATGTTTTTAACATAAAAACAAACCTGTTAAAAAGTTCATCTTTTGAAAAGAAAAACCAATGACAGCAAATAAACGCAGAGCATTTAGAGAATTGGTAAAAGACGGAAATAGTGTATATGAAAACTCTATGGGAGCTTGGGCTGAAGGACAGGTACCAGTTGAATTTTTATCAGTCTATAGAGACGAGGAATGCATTCGCCAGCATATTAAAGGTATGTCCTCTGAAGACGCTAGAAAATTCGCTTTAGACTATTACGGTTGGTCAGATGATGATTCTGTAGGTGCATCGATAGTATATAACACCACTGCAGACGATTTATCGAAACCACGGATGATGCAGTTGCATGGATAATCAGTGTAGCCTGTTAGCGTCCTGCAGACTTAGGATATTCGTAAGAATTATGGACACTTAAAAACTTGCATCAACATATCCAAAGTCATGCTGAAGAGGCTGGGTATCCAAGACTGAAAACTATCACTAATTCAATGGTGCAGAAGATTCTTCAGCGTTCTAATATAAAGCCATTTAAAATCAAGTATTACTGCGAGAAGCGTGATCCTGATTTTGAGAGCAAAATGCATGATGTGCTTGTTGTATATAAACAAGTCAGTATGCAGTTTGATGAAAGCGGTAAAATAATAATACCAACTGATGAACCGATGGTTCACACTATATCATGTGATGAAAAACCTGGGATTCAGGCAATTGCGACTACAGGATCTGACCTGCGTCCAACGAAGGGAAATGGCTGTGTTATGCGTGATGCAGAGTACAAACGTCTCGGAACATTGTCCTTGCTTGTTGGAATTGATCTTCTTACAGGAGAAGCTATTCCCATAGTAAGTGAGACACACAAAAGTTCAGATTTTATCAATCTGCTTAAAAAGTTGAATAAAAAATACCCAGAGGGTGATATCATTCGAATTGTTTGCGACAATCATTCTGCTCATAAATCAAAGGAAACCAGAAACTTTCTTGCAACATGTCCGGAAGGACGTTTTGTATTTGTGTTTACACCCAAGCATGGTTCATGGCTCAACATGATTGAGAGTTTCTTCAGTAAAATGCCAAAGCAAATGCTCAAGGGAATCCGTGTGGATTCCAAACAGGGACTCGAGGATCGCATCTACTTGTATTTTGAAGAAGTGAATCCAGAGCCAGTCGTTTATCATTGATCATATAAATTGGATGATATCAGTGTAGTTGAAGCACAAGAAGCAGGTGTGAAATCCAATGATAATTGTTTTAGTTAATTATTATTTGGTGTACTAGTTGAAACCGCAAAGGCAAATGGAATTGATCCACTTAGTTATCTTACCTATCTTCTTGAAAATCGTCCGAATGCTGATATGTCAGACGATGAACTTAAACCGTTAGCTCCTTGGAACGAAGCTGCTCGAAAACAATGCGAAAATAATGTGGAGTGAAATGCTCCAAATGTCTGGCATCCTTAGGGATGCCATTTTAAATATCCCTACGGGGGATTATTTAGCGCTTACGTTTGTAAACTTCTTTTTAATATTTTATCATAGAAGACCATTGTATTGTTCAATTTACAGAGATTTTTTCGTCTCTTTTAAATAATTATCCCCTGAAGCAAGCTCCAGAGGATATATGAAAAAGCATATTAACTTACATGTTTTTAGGGTATGCATAGTTTTTGGGATTTATCCCAAAATCTTGTCCAAAATAATGGATTTACCCTTAAAATTTGTCCAGTTTAGGGGATACAATTTAATTTATTTTTTGTATCAGCCCCTCATAAAAGACCCTCAACAAGTTTGGCTACCCCTCAAGAACTTTGATTATCCTATATTTTATCTGTTATTTTTACCGCATATTGATATACCATACTTTTTAAAACGCCTTCCCATAAATATATTATAATGGATAAACATTTTGTCATATCCCTAACATAATGTATATAAAATCATACTAAAAATACAATGATTTACTCATATACAATAAATGCACTATTTTCATTCAACAATTCTTGGTATCGAAAGCAATTACAATCGTGGTCATTTATGATTCCACATGCTTGCAAATGCGAAAATATCGTAATGGAACCCAAATATTTAAAGCCTCTTTTTTTTAAATCACAACTTAGTCTATCAGACAAACTATTCTTTACTTCTTCATATCCCTGTTGGTGTTTATGATATACCATTATTCTATAGTTAGAAAAAGACCATATATAATTATCAAAACTGCCAAATTCGTCTATTATTTTCAAAAAAGCTCTCGCATTATTAACTATTGCTAAAATCTTCTTTTTTGATTTTATCATCCCATCAGTATTCATAATACTCTCAATTTTAAAATCATCATAATTAGCGATTTTATTATAATCATAATTATCAAAACATTTTTTAAAAATGTCTCTTTTCTTTAACATCATGTTCCAATTCAAACCACACTGCATAACTTCCATTAACAAATATTCAAAGTGTTTTCTATCATCGTGTAGCGGTTTTCCCCACTCTTCATCATGATATTGTAACATAACCTCACTATCTAAGCACCATACACATCTGTTCATAAGCATATCCTTTCATTAATTATCTCTTTCTAACTCTAGTAAATATTTTTTTACTTCTGTTCCACACCCAAATCCAGTGACATTACCATCTTGATGAATTACTCTGTGGCAGGGAATAACAATCATAATTGGATTCTTGTTATTAGCCTGCCACACAGTGCGAGCTGCTTTATGATTACCAATCTGAATAGCAACATCTTTGTAACTCCGAGTTTCTCAGTACGTTATATTTCTTAATTCTTTCCAAACTAATTTTTGAAAAGCTGTTCCTATACAACATATTGGTAAGTTAAACTTCCTTCTTTTTCCTTTAAAATATTCATTTATTTGAATATATGCTTCATATATTAAATCAGAATGGTATGCATACTTCGCTATATCCATAGAAAAAGTATTTTGTAACAAATCTAACCCAATTATCTTTTCGTTTTCTTCCTTGATTTCTAATAATCCAATTGGACTTCTAAAAATGTAATTATTCATTTTCTCACATCTTAAAAATTTTTGTATATTATAACATTCTTAAGCCATACTCATCAATATTATATCTATTCAATTACTTAATCTATAATTCTTGAAATTCATAATCTTCAAAACAAACTTTTAACCTCTTCCCTGTTCCCCACGTTTTACATGCGATTCCAAACTCTATGCAATCATCTATTTCGATAGCCCTATGTAATTTAATAATTCTATTATTTCCGTCCATAAAACCAAATTCTGCCACTTTATCACTACATTCTATAAATAATGTTATTTTATGAGGAAATGCATATTCAATATCCATATTACTCTTTCCTATACAATCAAAAACTAATTTATTATTTACGTCAATTCCACCAAAATACATATCGCTCTTATCAAATCGCATAAATATACCAGCTTCAAACTTTGTTTCAAGATATCCTGGCTCAATACATATTGTTGCATATATAATATATTTTTTATTTAAATTATATTTTTTATCACCTAAATATACTTTAGGGCAATAATCTTCTGTCCATGTATTATATATTTTATTATTATTGAACTCAAAAATTATTTTATCGCCATCCATGTGAATAAGATTATCTTCATTATTTTCAGTCAAATAGTCTATTTTACAATCACCAGGTAGCTCACTATTTTTATATTTTTTTAAATACTCAATGCAGTCTTCTATTTTCTTATATAATTTTTGCTCACACAGATTAATTTCGTTAGGAATACTATGGTCTATATCTTTCTTATTTTTCAAAAATTTTTTTAGAGTACTACTAGTATACTTTTCCCATACGTAAGACAATTCATTCTTTATGTTTCTTAATTCTTCTGCCTGCCCAGTCGGATAATTAAATTTGTGCATGTGTGAAAGTAATTCTTCTATAAACACATCTTTGAATTTTACTGTATTAATAAAATATAATTTCATATTATTGATTATATAAGACATCCTTTCAGACTCACACTCTTGCTTATCTACCATCTCGCATAAGCGACTAATTATATTTGATTCCGAATAACGTTTACTCTTTATTGCCAACGCAAATGTTTCAAGCAAATATAGTAATATTTCTTTTTCTGTCTTTGACGCAAATTTATCATTCTTTTTAAGAATATATCCATTCTTGTTGCTTCTAAAAAAAGAATCTTTAGAAATAATATTTTTTATAACTTCTTCTGGCAGACAAAACAGTTCATAACTTGGCGTCCCCTTAAGATGTCCATCGTCTTGTATCATTAATAAGCGTCTTACCTCATCATAACCAACAAACAAAAATAAATGTTCCCAATTCTTTAATTTATAATTATTAGAATAAAATAATTCTATGAGATTTCCAAAAATTAAAACCGGTATATCATCATCTATATATTGTTTTATATCATCCAAAACATTTTCACTTAAATCAAAAGAGATAACATCTACTCCCAAATAGTTTTTCCAAAAATTTATCACAAGTTCCTCATTATTTTCCACATCCTGTATATGATACGCTTGAAACGTTTTTGTAATCATATACGAATAACTTCCATAACCATCGTGATAACTCTCCAGCACAACTGCAATAGGATGTTCAAAACACGTCACACGATCCAAACCATAATATTTCAAATTGTCTTTTATTTCAAATAACGTTTTCATTTATTTATCCCTTTCGCATTAAAACATAGATTCTAAGAAATATATAAACAGACTAATCTATATCGTTCATCTATACATTAAATTGTAGCACAAAAATAAAAATGCTTTGTGATAATATATTTTTATAAGAGAGAATAGAACCATGTAATCTTTTTCAAATCTTATCTTTTAAAAAATAAGATAACCTGACTCTATTCTCATTTCTCAACAATATGCATTATAAACTTTCGCCAAAATCCATTTTATATTTTCCAACTAATTTAATTTGCCAATCCGACACCGGTTGCAATTTACCAAAATAAAATCTTAATTTTTCTGGTTCTTCAACAAATTCCAATCCCTGTATCAACTCTCTATTATCAAACAACCATTTTAATCTATCAATTGCATATTTAACATGAGATAATGAATACACTCGTCTAGGTATTGCTATACGCACTAATTCCATATCAGCCAATTTGTCGCTACCATCTTCATTTCTTCCTTCTGAAATTGTACCTCTCTCCATTGCACGTATACCGCTACACAAATATAAAGCAGCCGTTAATGCTCCTGCTGGATACTCATTCATTGGGATATGTGGCAAAAACTTTTTCGCATCAATATGAACACCTAATCCACCTGCTGGTGTAACAACCGGAATGTTATATTCTTGAAGTTTTTCAACCATATATCGAATAAATTCTGGTCCCTGGGATATTACATCTTCATTCATAGTCTCATCTAATCCTACTGTAATTGCCTCCATTTCTTTTACAGACATTCCTCCATATGTCAGAAAACCTTCATACATAGGAACATATGATATCATCGAATCATACAATTCTTTATTTCGCAAGCATATTCCACCGCCTCTTGCAAACCCAAGTTTTCTAGCCGAAAAATATATAATATCAACCTGTTCCGCAATTAATTTTGTAATTTTTCTAATTGATAACTGCTTATACTTCTCTTCTCGCTCTTTAATAAAATGTAAATTATCTTGAAGTAAACTTGCATCTAACACTAATAAAATTCCATTTTTTCTGCATATCGTTGAAATAGAAATAATATTATCTAGCGAAACAGGTTGTCCTCCTATCAAATTAGACCCCGCTTCTATTCTAACAAACGGAATTCTATCTGCCCCATACTGTACAATAGTTTTTTTTAAATTTTCAATATCAAAATTACCTTTAAATTGGTTTTCATTACTAGTTTCTAACGCATCATCAAAAATCATTTCAGTATATGTTGCTTTTGCATTTTTTATGAAATCTTTAATCGAATCAAATCTAACATTCATAGGTACGACATCATTGGGTTTTACGAATCTTTCAATTAAAATATGTTCACAAGCCCTTCCTTGATGTGCTGGTAAAAAAAACTTCATTTCAAAGAGTTCTTCAAGTTTTTTTTGCATTCTTGTATATGTTGCAGAACCTGCATAACTATCATCTGCCTGCATCATTGCTGCTTGCATTGTATCACTCATCGCATTAACGCCACTATCTGTAAGCATATCAAGAAAAATATCTTTATTATACAAAAGAAAAGTGTTGTTTCCAGCCTCTGTAATAGCCTTCATTCGTTCTTCAATTGGAATCAAATCAAGTATCTGTACAATTCTCGCCCTATGTAATTCTAATGGTATGTTTTCTTCAGAATAAAATTTTATTTTTTTCATTTTTATTACTCCTACAAATTTTTTATATCATTTATGATTTTATAGCTCCCATTATGTAAATCCATTTTAATAATGTTATTTATATAATATTTTTTATTATCTAAAATTCTTTTTATATTTGATTCGATTTTATCGACATTCTCTAATATCAAACCAAAATCATGTTTTTCAAGTAATTTCTGTATTCCTCTTTCCTGAAAAAGGAATCCATCAATAGCATCTATTAATATCGGTTTTTTTTCCATTAATGCTTCATAGATAGCATTTGCACCAGCTTTTGTAATGACTAAGTCACATATATTCATATACATTTCTATATTATCAACAAAGCCTAATACCTTAATATTATCTTCACATCTTCTTTTTTTTACAATTTTTTGACATTGATTGTATAAAGTTAAATTCTTTCCACATATTACTATAATCTGTAATTCACAACTTATCTCCACTAATTTTTTTAACATGTCAAAATAATGATATATACCTTGTGACCCCGCATTAAGCAAAATTATCGGCTTTTGTTTATCAAAACCGAGTTCTTCACATATACTATTTTCACATATTAGTTGAAATCTATAAGATATCGGATAACCACTCTCTACAATTTTCTGAGTCGCTATATTGGCTCGTGTTAATATGTTTTTTACAACATCAGTTGCACAATAATATTTATCAGCTCCCTCTACTGCAAATCCCACAGCAATTGGCTCATATGGATCTGTAACAACAACACAAAACTTTATATTACTTAATTCCGAATGTTCTCTTATCACACGTATAATTGCAGCATTAATTGTGTGAGAAACCGAAATCAAAATATCAAATTTATGTTCTATAAGGAATAAATATATATATTCTTTTACACCATCATAAAAATCTTGAGATAAATCCGGTCTTGTCATATATGTAAATTCACAATACTTCTCACATAATGCTACTGAATTTACCATCAAAAAATTATAAAAATCACTTAAAATCTTATTACTTACCATCATATCCTCATAAAAAGATGGAAAACAATATATATCTTTCTCTCCTTGCCTTTCAAATTCTTCTTTTAACGCATTCATAACACTAATATGCCCATTCCCTGTCTTGGCCGCTATAATACCTACCTTCATATCATTTCCTCCAATTTCTGCACATCAATTTTCCCACTTTCTAGACACGGAAATGCTTCTAATTCAACAAATTTTGTAGGAATCATATAATATGGAAGCATTTTAGAGATTTCAACTCGCACTTGTGAAAAAGAAATTTTTCTTCGTAAAACAACAAATGTAATTAATTTTCCATTATAAACTGTTTTGGCTGTTTCAACCGCCTCTATTTCCTCTATTACTACATCGATTTCAGATAATTCAACCCTAAAGCCATTAATTTTAATTTGTGTATCTTTTCTATTTAAGAACTCAACTTCTCCATTCGGAAGCCATTTCGCCATGTCTCCTGTAGCAAATGCCTTCTTACCATCAAATTCCACAAATTTTCTTATGTTATAACTTTCATTAACATATCCCATCCCAACGCTTTTACCGACCACATAAATCTCACCGATTGCATTTATAGGAACGATATTCTTTTCACTGTCCAATATATATATATAACTCTCATCTGTCGGTTTCCCAATTGGCACACTCGAAACTCCAACTATTTCCCCCGCCCTTTCTTCTTTTGTTACCTCATGAATAAGACATCCCACTGTACATTCACATGGACCATATCCATTATATATTTGGCACTCTTTATTCAACACCTTGTTATATTTTTCAATATGGCGATACGTTACTTTTTCTCCACCTAAATGTACATATTTTAATGACGGAAGATATTTTCCAAAACTTGATATAATATTAAAAAAAGACGGTGTAACATTAATATTATTTATTTCATTATTATAAATAAAATCTATATATGAACTAAAGTTTTTCATTGTGTTTTTGTCTATACAAAATAATGTTCCTCCGCACATAAGAGTGGACAAAATATCATATAAACCAAAATCAAAACTATAACTCAATATATGAAGTGATTTTACAAACTGGTTATAGGAAAAATACTGTATCAACCATTCTATTTCAAGCATAATATTTTCTTGTGAAATGATTACTCCTTTGGGTTTCCCTGTTGTACCAGATGTAAAAATTATATAACATGGTTCTTCCTTCGAGACACATTCACAAATCTCAGAATAATTCTCTGTATAATCTATATTTTCAACTGACATTAAATTATTATCTATAGTTGATGAAAGAAATTTATTCTTTATTTTATCGCAGCAAAGAATTGTATTCATATTTAGATCATTAATAATTTTTTCCACTCTTTTTTCTGGATATGAAGGGTTTATTGTTACTATACATTTACCCGCTTTTAAAATTGCAAGAATAGCAGCAACCGTAGAAACATCGTTTTCTGAATATACACCAATATATTTTGTCTCAGAATTACAAATAATAGAAGCAACCTTATTTGCCATATTATTTATCTCTTTATATGTATACTCTCGGCTTCCGCTAACAACTGCAATTTTATCTTGTAGATTTTTAAGTTTTCTTGAAAATTTTTGAATAAAATTTTCTCTATAATAACATCTTATCTCTCTATTATTGAAAAACTTAATTTTTGCCTTTTCTTTCGGGCATACAATTTCATACGAACTTATTTTCATGAATTTATTAATATTAATCTGTCTCAAAAACCAATCATAATTTTGTACAAAATAACTAATACTTTCACTTTTAATCAAATTTGAATTATAGTATATTCTGCATGTCCTTTGCGTAGTATTTTTTACAATTTCCAATATTAATTGGATTTTTCCGTCAACAACACTTTTGTCTAATTCATGAGAATTAATGTAAAAAAGTATATCTCTAAATACTGTGTTTCCATCTTCAATTTCTTCGATTTTCTCTTTAAGATAATCTTTAATATGCGTATAATCCATATCTAAATCATCAATGAAAATCTCACCCGCTTTTGAAAAATACTTTAAACACAGGAGAAATTTTTCATTATTTCTGTATCGATATAACAATATCCAAAACGATAAAATCAAATCTAATTCATCTAAATTTTCATAATTAATTTCCAAACTGATTTCTTTATATACATTCACCCTTTTCTTGATATTGTCTAATTTCATATTCTATTTTTTTCATCCTTTCCTTGTAAAACATTGAATTCGGCTCAAAATAAATAGATGGCAGAATTCCTTCTGTCTCATGTGTACAACATGTACAGCAATTATGCCTATTTACTTTTTGTCGAACTTCCATTGCCTGTTTACTATTCCAAAGTTTTAAAAAATCCATATCATATTCTCTTAAATTTCCCATTAATATCGGACTATCAGAACAATTTTTATCCGCTAAAACTTCACATGGATTAACATTTCCATTATAATCTATGTATACTCCGTGAACTCCTGCATAACATAGAAACTCTCGTTTTTCAGTTTGTAAAGTTCTTTCGATAATGTCATAAAACGTTAATGGATAATATCCCTTAGGATTATTAATTTTTCCATTTTTTCCCTTAATAAATAGCTCTCTTAACGTCTTATTTGCTTTAATATAATTTTCTTTTTTTACGTTTTTAATATCTGTCCCACATCTCGGACTCTGCCTTACTAATAATAAAGAAATAACGTCTGGCTCTAACTCTTCTGATATGTATTTAAAAAAATCAGAAATTGTTTCTTCGTTATTTGCTGTCATAGTTGTTACTATACCAACTTGAAGATTATTATATTTCTTCTTTAATTCATTCGCTTTTCTAATTGTCTTAACACATTTATCGAAAGTTCCTTGCCCTCGTGTCCACTCATGGTGTTCTCTAAAACCATCTAACGAAAAATTAAGAACAAATATTTTATTAGGATCATTACTACATATTTTTTCCGTCTGAGAAATAATGACATCCATCAATTGTCCATTGGTCGTTGTACTAGCCCACTGCATATTACATTTATTCTGAAAAAGCAAAATTATATCCGCTAAATCTTTTCTTATAAATGGTTCACCACCACAGAATAAACCAGAAGTAAAAAAGCCCATACTATCTGCTAATTTCTGATATTCTTGTAAAGATAACTGATCTTTATTATCTTTTTTTGCATTCTCAGTATTAAAGCAATGTTTACAATTAAGATTGCATTGATTGGTTACCAAAAATGAAATTGTTAATGGTGTTTGATATTTCTCTAAATGTCGTAATTGGTATTTACATATAAATTTATTTAATATAGCTTCTTTCTGTAAAAGTTCACCTTTATTGAACATAATATAACTCTCCCTTCATTTTAATTTGGACACAATGCATTCATTATTTCCTTCAAATCTCCAACTGAAATCACTGAGAAAAACATATAATTTTTGTCACTATTGATGATTTCAATATCAAATTCTTCCTCTAACGAATAAAACAATCCCATAAAATGAATTGAATCATATCCCAAATCACATACAAATTTACTTGTATCAAGAATTTCTATCGTGGAATCAATCATATTTTCTCTGATAATATTCTCTATTCTCTCATTAAACTTTTCCATGTTCTTTACATTCTCCTTTATCCAAATTTTATTCTCATATCAAATACTCTAATTAATACTAGTTATATTTATTTTCAAACGCTTTCCCCCTGCATTATCTTACATTTTTTTCAATTTTCTAAAAATCTTAGAATAATAAGTTTTTTCTAAATAATATATATCTTTAATCAACTGTTGACATATATATATATGCTCTTTATTAATCACATGACTATAAACAAATTTTGATATATATGAACGTATTTGTGTCCAATAATTAATCACATCATTATTCTCATTTCCACCATTGCCTATATTAACTATGTTATTCATCAAATAAAACTCGATTCTCTTATCATTAATCAATTTGCTTAAATTATTTATACTTTTACTTCCTACTGTTGGATCTGCACACTTTATATAATAATACTCAAAATCCCTTTCATATAATTTTATGTTTTCTAAATTTTTATAAATATTTTGTCGGTTTTCCAAATATTTGTTAACATAATTAGAAATAGATAAATTATCCTTCTTTTCCCTAGATAAATCTTCCCCTGAAATAAAACATGATGATGGAATATCTCTTCCGTTAATTCTACTGATTGGAGATAAAGTATTATAAAAAAAATCATTATTTTCTATATTATTCAAAAAACTTTGATATCCAAGTTCGATATTTCCCTGTTTAATTTCCATCTCTGAATAATTATAGCTATAAAAAAAGGGTTGTTCTAAAGCCCAAAAAGATTCTTTTTTTATATTGCTACCAAAAATTGTAATTGAATGTCCGTTATGCTCTTTATTAAAAAAATCTTTTCTTTTTTCTTCATAGTAATTATCGATTCCAACAACAACATAATACTTTGCCAATAATGCCTGAGTAATTTCTGAAATTATGTCATTTGTTGGTTCTAAATAAAAATTTATATCTTTATACCTCATTATTTTGAAAATATTATTAAATTCATTGTTAAAACCTGCTATTCCTTCTTCCGTTAGAACATAGTGGAAGAATTGATTATATTTAATACAATCAGCATTTCCAAGAATTTGACTTAATACTGGCAATAACGCCATATGGAAACAGTCCTTAAACCATAAAGAATTAAATGGCGTAATAGGTAAAATAATTTCTTTCATCATTATCATCTCCGTTTTTCTCTAGTCGAGTTCATATTTATACAGTTTTTGTCACTCCCTAACTATTTACTCTCCCTTAAAAATCTTTTTATCATTCTTATTCTTGCTTTACACATCTCAGTTTTTCTAACACATAATTACACACATCATCCAACGTGTTAAGTTTGTCATAATTCAGATCTTCGTCATTAAATTTAATTACAAAAAAAACTTCAATTTCAATGACAATTTTAACAAACGATAATGAATCAATTCCTAAATCTGCTAATTTCTTTTTTTCATCTAATTCAATATATGGACAAATATTTAGAAAAATATTTTTTATATTTTCGCTTACATAATTAATCATTTTTTCTTGTATGATAATTAGGAAGTTAATTATCACACGTTTCCTTTCTTTTAATATCGT
>OGLS01000160.1_pt1 | contig 72825 bp, 50 predicted proteins | sample 1572881 | NCBI WGS metagenome assembly OGLS01 (sample SAMEA2582013, study PRJEB24529) | metagenome | biome: Human gut stool | place: China | collected 2011
TGCAGTTCTTGCTCTGGCAAGCGGCAAAGCCGAGCGGAGACAACTGCACCCCCTGGAGACAACTGCACCCCCTGGGATACCTGCGCCCCCTTTGATTTCCCTTCGCTTTTAAAATAATGTGGTTAAAAGCGCAGAATTTAGTCGAAAAGTAGTAATTTTGCAGTTAGAAAGATTTCTCATTCTTATAATTACTATATGAAAGAATTAGCACTCAAGTACGGATGCAATCCGAACCAGAAGCCTTCACGCATTTACATGGAAGAAGGCGAACTCCCCATCGAAGTACTTAACGGTCGTCCTGGCTACATCAACTTCCTCGACGCGTTCAACTCTTGGCAGCTCGTTAAGGAGCTGAAGGCTGCAACCGGTCTGCCCTCTGCAGCATCGTTCAAGCACGTATCGCCTGCAGGAGCCGCTGTTGGTCTGCCTTTGAGCGACACTCTGAAGAAGGTGTACTTCGTTGACGACGTGAAAATGGAGCTCTCTCCGATTGCATGTGCGTATGCCCGTGCTCGTGGTGCCGACCGCATGAGCTCTTACGGCGACTTCGTGGCGCTCAGCGACACCTGCGACGCTGCTACGGCTACACTCATCAAGCGTGAGGTGAGCGACGGTGTGATTGCTCCCGACTTCACCGACGAGGCTCTCGAAATCCTCCGTGCGAAGCGCAAGGGCACATATAACGTAATAAAGATTGACCCGAACTACGTGCCGGCTCCAATTGAGCGCAAGCAGGTGTTCGGAGTGACGTTCGAACAGGGACGCAACGAGGTGCGCCTCGACGACCCTGCACTGTTCGAGAACATACCTACAAAGTCGAAGAATTTCACCGAGGAAGCTATCCGCGACCTCATCATCTCGCTCATCACACTGAAGTACACACAGTCGAACTCTGTATGCTACGTGAAGGACGGTCAGGCTATCGGCATCGGTGCCGGTCAGCAGAGTCGCATCCACTGCACACGCCTCGCTGGCAACAAGGCAGACATCTGGTGGTTGCGTCAGCACCCGAAGGTGATGAACCTTCCGTTCGTTGACGGCATCCGTCGCGCCGACCGCGACAACACCATCGACGTGTACATCTCTGAGGACCACGACGACGTGCTGCGTGACGGCACATGGCAGCTCTTCTTCAAGGAGAAACCCGAGGTGCTCACCATGGAGGAGAAGAAGGCATGGATAGCAGAGAACCGCGGCGTGGCACTCGGCTCAGATGCGTTCTTCCCGTTCGGCGACAACATCGAGCGTGCGCACAAGAGCGGTGTAGAGTACATCGCACAGGCAGGCGGATCGGTTCGCGACGATAATGTTATTGATACCTGCGACAAGTATGGCATCACAATGGCGTTCACTGGTGTGCGCCTCTTCCATCATTAATCTGATGGGTTGAAGTGGTGAGAGGTTGAGATGTTGATATATGTTGAGGCTTTCACCCGATAAACGATTTGAATAACTAATAAAGACAAATATGAGCAAAGGTGACGATATTGACGCAATCATTGCTAATGGCATTTCATGGGGCCGTGGTGGAGCGTCGAGCAGAAAAGATGATGACGGCAAAGTAAAGACCAAGGCAAAGAAGAAGAAATACATCACAGGTGCCCATGGTAGTGGTTCGGCACGTCAGAAGGCGAAGTATCGCGAGCAGCGTGCCAACAGAAATAAGAAGTAATGATTTAAAACAAATAAAAAGCAGCGAAGACTTTTGTGTCTTCGCTGCTTTTTATTTATATGGTTTAATAACCGTGATAGTCGACTTTCGGTGCTATTCCAGCGGTTCGGTTGTCAGCTCCGTTACTGCTCCCGTTGCGCTGTCGAGCAGTATCTTCGATGTTAGTTTCTTGCCGAAGAGAGCTCCGTTGAGCATTTCTATCTTTCCGAACTGTGCTGCCCACATCTCGTAGCGAGCTATCTTTTTGTCGTTGTTCGAGAGTGTGAGACGTATCTTTCCGGGCAGACACACTGCGAGTTGCAGTTCGTCTTTCAGTTTCTTAGCCATTTCGTGCACGACGGGCGGTTCTGCCGTCACGTTCTCCTCTGCGATGTCCACGTAGTAGGGCTCGCCAGAGAGGTCGTCGGTGGTAGAGAGTCCGAACTTCTTCGAGAAGCGGAACGCCATGACGCGCTGTGCTTTCTTCTCAGGTACGAGCGTTACGACATACTCTGTTGTGTCTACCGTTGTGGTGCCCTGGAAGAGCTGCATGAGTGCGCGCTCCTGACGGTTCAGCTGCTCGTACATCAGTCGGAGCTGTTCGCCATCCTTCGGCATGAAGTCGGCTTCGCCACGCGAGAGCAAGTTGCGCGAGTCGCGCACGTCGTATATCTCCTGTGCCACGAGTTGTGCCATCTTTGGCTGGTTGGCTGCGGCGAGGATGTCCTGGCTCATATAGTCGCGCGGATTGAGCGGCTTAGCCTTTGGTGCGGGGCGGAATGGTTCCTCCTCCTTTGCTGCCGGTGCCTTTGTGTTGATGGCGCGCAGCACACCATTCGCGTCGCAGTCTACCGACAGCACAGTGTGCTTCTTGTCGATGCCGATGACGTGGCGCTGACTCTCGTCGCGCATAGCTGTTGTGCTGAACGTTACGCCAACGATGCGGTAGTCGGTTGTTGTCACCTGCGGTGCTGCGGTCTTGAAGTAAAGGTCCGAGTACTCGTTGAGCTGTCCGGGTGTGGTGACGCTTTTCTCTACGAGCACGTGCACACGCACTGCCGTTTTCGGGAGGTAGTAGACGAGTCCGTCAGCCTCCTTCTTGCCGCCTGCGAACGCTGGTAGAGTGGTGAGTGCGGCGAGGATTAGTGTTGAAAGGATGTGTTTCATATTCTATTTCTCTAAGTTCTTGAATGCTTCGGGCAGACTGTCGATGATGTCGCTTGCTATCAGACTCTCTTTGCCTACGCGCTTGGCGGCGATGTCGCCTGCCATTCCGTGCAGATACATGCCCATAAGGCAGGCGTTCTTGCGCGAGTAGCCACGTGCGAGCAGTGCGGTGATGATGCCGGTGAGCACGTCGCCGCTGCCGGCGGTTGCCATTCCGGAGTTGCCGGTGGTGTTGAACACCACGCCTCCGTCGGGCAGGCAGAGTGCCGAGTAGTGACCCTTCAGTATGATATAGGCGCAGAGGTCGCGTGCCATGTCGCGTGCGAATGTGAGGCGGTCGTAGTCGGAGGTGATGCGTCTGCCAGCGAGTCGGTCGAACTCGCGCGGGTGTGGTGTCATAATCATGTTGTTAGGCAGCTGCTGCACCCACGAGCCGTGTGCGCCGAGCATGTTCAGTGCGTCGGCATCGAGCACTACGGGGCAGTTGGTCTGTTGCAGCTGCGACATGAGTGCGAGCGCTGTGCTCTCCTCCTTGCCCAGTCCCGGACCGATGCCCACGGCTTGATAGCAGTCGGTGTCGATAGCCTCCGAGTAGTAGTTCTCGCGGTCGACGAGGCATATTGCCTCCGGCACAGCCATCTGCATGATGTTAAGGTTGCACTGCGGTGTGAGTGCAGTCACCTTTCCTGCGCCACTACGCATACACGCCTTCGAGGCGAGTATGGCTGCGCCCGCCATGCCGCGACTGCCGGCTATGAGCAGCGCGTTGCCCATGGAGCCTTTGTGTGCGAAGTCGTCGCGTTTCAGCATCAGACCTTTGATGTACGAGGTCTCAATGGTGTCGTATAGCGAGGGGAATGTGTCGATGAAGTATTTCGAGAGACGTATGTCGAGCGTGCGCACCTCGCCTAAGTACTGCTGGCAGTCGGCGAAGAACATGGCGAGCTTCTTGATGTGCAGCGTCAGTGTCACGTTTGCCTTCACCACGGCAGGTTCCTCCTGCGGGCGATTGCTCTCCGTCATCAATCCCGATGGTATGTCGATGCTCACCACCTGCGAGGGCGACTGGTTGATGTACTTCACGAGTGAGGCGAAGCCACCCGTCAGCGGTTCCTTCAGTCCCGACCCGAAGAGTCCGTCTACGACGAGCGTCTTCTCGGTAAGTTGTGGCGGTTCGAAGTTGGCAGTTATCTCTGTGAACTTACGCACTAAGCCTTCGCCGATGATGCGGTCGCGATTTTTGGCGCATTCCTCCGATAGGTGGTTGTGTATGTTGAAGAGGAACACATCCACCACGTACCCTTTCTCTGCGAGCATACGCGACATGGCGAGTGCGTCGCCGCCGTTGTTGCCCGGACCGGCGAACACTACGATAGGTGTCGACTGTGTCCACTGCTCGCAGATGGCGTTGCAGATGGCTCTTGCCGAGCGCTCCATGAGGTCGATGGATGCTATGGGTTCGTGTTCGATTGTATATTTGTCGAGCTCTCTGATTTGAGCTCCTGTTAGAATCTTCATATCTTCGGTTTTTTGCTTTTCTTTTTCAAATTACAAAGTTAGTGCAAATTGAAGACAATACAAAATAAGCGTGTTTATTTTTTTGTTTACTGGATAGCAATAATAAAGTCACTAAATAAAGTCATCAAAAAGTGCTGCGTACTTAGCCTATGGGCACAAAAAAAGGGGCTCCGCCGAGTCCCAACCTTTGTTAACCTTAAATCTAATACCATGAAAAACATTGCAAAGGTATTGATTTTGAGGCACATTGTCAAGTTTTATCGCGCTTTTCTTGCGCTTTTGCAACCCAAACACGCAATTTTTTGATGTATGTCAATAGTGTGTGCGCATTTCAGTGATAAGTAGTTGAGTATTATATACATAGTTTACATGTGTAGAAAGCCTATGCAAGTCATCGTTCACCGTACGGAATCTGATCGGGTGGCGAACGGAATCTGATTGGGCGGCGTACGGAATCCGATTGGACGGCGAACGGAATCCGATTGGGTGGCGAACGGAATCTGATTGGACGGCGAACGCGAGCGGTGGCAAAACGAAAGAAACCACAGCACCAAACAAGGTGCTGTGGTTTCCATAAGTTTATGTATAAAGCTGCGCTTTAGTATATATAAAGTAGCGCTTTAGTATCTATAAAGTAGCACTTTAGCACAGCTAAAGCAGCACTTACTTCAGCACGACCTTTTTGCCGTTCACTACGTAGACACCGCTCTTGAGAGCCTTTGTGTTCACGCGCTGACCATTGAGGTTGTAAACCTTTGCGTCCTCAGGCATGTTGTCGATGGTGATGTTCTGGATGCCGTTAACCACCTCGTCGACAACCTTGAGCTTGTACGAAGCCGAAGCCGCCTTGAAGTTCTTGTCGCCAGCGAACCATACGGTGATTGTTGTCTCGCCAGTGCTGCGAAGTATTACAACGCCATTGGCTGCCACCTCTGCCACCTCTTCGTTAGAGCTGGTGTATGAGAGCGGAGCAACCTCTGATTCGTTGTATAGTGTAGCACCGCTGAAGGTGTTACCCTCACGCATGTTGGCTGTGTACTCCTCCTTGTCGAACGAGAGTTCTGGTGTGGTGCGGTAGTCGTTGACGATGAGTGTGCAAGAAGCAGAAGCTGCCTTGTACTCGTCGTTGCCTGCGAATGTAACGTCGATGTTCACGCGACCAGCCTTCTTCAGTGTCACGTTGCCCTCTGCGTCAACCTCTGCAACGTCGGTCTTGTTGGAAGAGTATGTCACTGCGAGGTTGTTCGGGTTCAGGAAGCCGAGGTCCTTAACAGTTGTGTTCGGGTTTGCAAGGTCTATCATTATCATTGTGTCTTCGAACGAGATGCCTGCGTCCTTCTTCTCCTTCTTAATCACCTTAATGACGTACGAAGCCTGAGCCGGCAGATAGTCGTCGTTGCCGGCGAACTTGGCTGTGATGGTCACTTCGCCCGGGTTCTGCGAGAGCAGCACCGTGCCGCTACCGGTTACCATGCAGAAGTCTGTGTTGCTGCTTGAGTATTTAACGGGGAGGTTGAGTTCCTCGTCAGCTGCGTTCTTAATGGTCGGCTGGAAGCCGTCGAAGAGCGGAGCCTCGTCGGTGTAGCAGGTGTAAACGTCCTGCGGGAATGTCATCGTTACGGGCTGAGGTTCCTTCTTAGTTACGTTTATCTTGTAAGAAGCCTGGCAAGCCTCATACTTCTCGTTGCCGTGGAAGTAGGCTGTGATGGTGGCTGTGCCTGCGATTTTGTCGCTGAGCCATACCACGCCGTTCTCGTCAACATCTGCGAGGTCCTCGTTGTCTGAGGTGTAGACGATTTTGAGACCCTCGATAGCCTCGCCGTTCTCGCCCTTCACGGTAGCCTTCGGCGAACTGAAGTTGCGGATGGCGTTGATGTCGGTGAGGTTGTACTCCTCCTTCGGGAACGACATCGTTGTGGTCTCCTTCTTAGCGAGCGGAGTAAGCTCGATGCTCTGGACGTAAGCTACCTGGCTTCCGCCTAAGAGCTTGAATGTGCCGTCAGCGAATGGTACGTCCATGGTGATTGTGCCGTTTGCATCGTCCGTTACAGCAACCTTTTCGGAATAGTTCACACATTTGAGTTCAGGAGCGTTGCTGTCTTTGTACTTCACTGTTACGCGGTAGCCGTACGGGAACTTGCTGAATGTCGGTGAAACGGCGTAGCCCTGCTGTGTAGCGTCAGAGGCAGAAACTTTCTTCAGCTGCAATCCGCCACCGAAGTTGTTGAGCATAGCGTTGTGAACGGTGAAGGTGTAGCTGTCGCCGTTGAGGTCTACGAAGTCGAACTCGCCCTCCTTGTATTTGTTTTCATTGCCGAAGCAGTCGAAAGCTCCCTCGTTGCAGTCGAAGAGCACCTTTGTCGGGTCGGCAGCCTGGCGGTATGCGATGGTGTAAGAAGCCGACGAACCGATATAGCCTTTCTCTGGAGTGAATGTGGCTGTGATGGTAGCCTTACCGAAAGCGAGGAATGATACTGCACCAGTTGTGGGGTTCACGCTGATAGCCTCTTCGTTGTCGCTTGCGTAGCTGATTGAGCCTTTAGCGTCAGCTGGGGTAACTGTAGCTGTCTTGTCTGCGAAGCTGTCGCCCTGACGTACGGTGAATGTCTTGCCGTCAACGTCCGCACCGAAGGTGAGCGATGTGCTTGTTGAGGAAGTACCGCCAAGTTCTGTTATGTCAACGCTGTTAAAGAAGAATTGACCAGCTTTAGTTGTTGCTGCTGTACCATATTTACATTTGGCTCCAACAGTAAAAGTAACAGAAGTGGCTCCTTCTGCATTCTCCCATGTTGCGGTTTGTTTTTCTTTTGATACAGTTACTGAACCGTTGTTAGGTGTAAAATCTGCCCACTGCTTCAATCCATTAGTAGAAATATGAAAAACGATTTTGCATATTTTCCCACTGCTTGTAGAAATGGTGAGTGAGTTTTTGGCATAAAGACGGATGTCTTTAGAGTTTGGGTTTTGTGTAGGTGCAGTGCTTCCACTATTCTTATCTGCAGAGAATGTGTAGGGAGACTGTACTAAAGGATTTGACCATGTTAGCTTTGTAAAGTCGATGGTCGTCTGCGCCATAACCGCTGCGCTAACGAGCACGAGCAGGTTTAGCATGAAAAAGCGTAGATGTTTAATCATAATGCTTGGTTTTTTAGTTGTTTATAATTAGTTGTTTATTCTTTTTGCTTGAATTTGTTTTGTTCCGCTTGAATATATTCTGTTATTGATGTATTACAACGCAAAGTTACTAATTAATTGACATATAAACAAGTGCGTGGGTCAATAAAGATTGCATTGTAATGTTTTATTCTCAACCGTTGCTGTTCGGTGAAACAGAAGTGTTAAAATGAAAATGGTCGGTTAGCATTGCGCCAACCGACCATTATGTCTTGATTTATCGGAAATCAAATCCTTACTCGCCAAGGCTGATAGCCTCCTGCGGGCAAACGCTTGCGCATGTGCCACACTCTGTGCAGAGGTCAGGGTTGATTGAATACTTTTCGCCTTCTGAGATAGCCTCTACCGGGCACTCGCCAATACATGTACCGCATGCGATGCAGTCGTCACCAATTACGTAAGCCATAATCTTTAATGTTTAAATTGTTATTGTTAAATGTTTATTGTTTCTGTCGATACCTACTTTTGTAGTAGTTGCAAAGGTAGTGTTTTTCTTTGAGATACCTACAAATAGGTATTACATTTAACATTTATTTTCTCTCCAGCGTGAGTTTTATTTTGCCCACGAACACGGCGTGCTTGCCGTTCTGGTCGTCTGGGATTGGCTTGCCGTCGGCGTTGGGCGCATACTTCAGCTCGGTGAAGTAGGAGTGGGAGTGTCCGCCGAGCACGAGGTCGATGTCGTGGTTTTGTGCGAGCATGTCGGCATCGTCCACGTCGTCCTGCATGTCCCAGCCGAGGTGGGAGAGGCATATCACCACGTCGCACTTCTTATCGTGGCGCAGCTCGCGTGCTACCTTGTCGGCTGTGGCTACGGGGTCGAGGTACTTCACGCCTACGCACTTCGTCGCGTCGACCAGTCCGTCGAGCTTCGGCGATATGCCGAACACGCCGATGCGCAAGCCGTTGCGCTTCAGTATGATGTAGGGCTTTGTGAGTCCGTCGACGACGGTGCCACGGAAGTCGTAGTTGGCGCAGACGACGGGGAACTTGGCTTCGCGGAAGATGCGTGCCATGTTCTCCAGTCCGAAGTCGAACTCGTGGTTGCCTATCGCCACAGCGTCGTACTTCATCGCCGACATCAGCTCCGTTTCCACCGAGCCTTTGAAGAGGGTGTAGTAGGGCGAGCCTTGCGAGAAGTCGCCCGAGTCGAATAGCAGCACGTCGGGGTTGGCTTCACGCTCCTGACGTATCATCTCCATGCGGCGTATGAAGCCACCTCTGCCGGCTACGAGCGTGTCGGCGAGGTTGGGGTTGAGCGGCATGATGCAGCTGTGCGTGTCGTTGGTGTGCAGTATCTCTATGGTCTTCTGCGCTGCCGCGCTGAGCGTGGTGGCGAGCGCAAGAGCTATAATGTATATGTAGCGTTTCATTTTACTTTTTTACCTTTTTACTCTTTTACTTTTAAAAGCTTTTAGGCTGCGTGGTATGGGCAAGATGCCCATACCTCCTATTCTTTTTACTTTTTTACTCTTTTACTTTTTTACTTTTCAACGATTGTCATGCGTCCCTCTACGGCGCAGCTCACCGCTTCGCCCTTGGCGTTTGCAGCCTTGAAGTACTGCTCAATGAGGAAGCGCACGTTGTTCTCTTCGCCCGTGGGCGACACCACGTCGGTCTTCTTGCGGAATGCCTCCATGTGGTCGTTGCCCTGTGCCAGGTAGTCGAGTGTAGCCACGCGATAGTCGGCGTTGGGGTCGACGGGCTTTCCGTTGATAGTGGCAGAGACGAGCTTGCCGTCAGCCGTTGCCGTCAGGCGCAGCGAGTGGCTCAGTCCCTCGCCGTGGCGCATAGCTATCTGCCCGAACAGCTCAAGCACGTCGGCTCCGCTGAGCGTGAGGAAGCAAATCTTGTTGTCGAACGGTGCCACGTCGAGAATGTTGCCGCGCGTCACGGTGCCCTTGCTCAGCGCAGCGCGTATGCCGCCCATGTTGTACACGGCGAAGTCGGGCTGCTCGTTGAATTTTGCGCCGCCCCACACGAGTATGTCGGCGAGAAGGTTTGATAGCGGACTCTCGGGGCGCTTCACCCAGAGATTTTCTGCAGCATGGCCCTGCACGGGGTTCATCTCTGCGTCCACCAGCTTCTTGCGTTCGAGCAAGGCGGTGTTGGTTCTTACCACTTCAGGGTCGGTGCTGTTGTCGTAACGCGAGTCGATGAGTATGCGGCAGCGTTCCACCGACGCTAAACGATACTGAGCTGTAGAGCACGAAGCAAAGGCAAGCGCCAGAACGGCTGCTGCCGAGATGCTTATTGTGTGTAATCTGTTCATTATATGCAAGTTTTGATTTTTATGGTGTTATGTTAAACTTTATATAAACGTAGTGCAAAGATACTCATTATTTCTGATAAAATTTTGCTGAACGGATAAAAAGTCGTAACTTTGCACTCGCTTTTCGGCGTAACCGATGACGGGAAGATGAGTAGCCCGATTATGTTGCGCGAGAACGATAAACAAATTTAATTATCAAAAGAAAATGGATTTAATTAAAGTTGCTGAAGAAGCATTTGCAACCGGCAAGAAGTTCCCTGAGTTCCGTTCAGGTGACACAATCACAGTCGCTTACAAAATTATCGAGGGTTCAAAGGAGCGTATTCAGCTCTACCGTGGTGTAGTTATCAAGATCTCTGGTCACGGAGACAAGAAGCGTTTCACCGTTCGTAAGATGTCAGGTACAGTAGGTGTAGAGCGTATCTTCCCTATCGAGTCGCCGAACATCGACAGCATCGAGGTGAACAAGCACGGTAAGGTACGTCGCGCTAAGCTCTACTACCTCCGCAACCTTACTGGTAAGAAGGCACGTATCGCTGAGCGTCGCGTTGTTGCTCCTTCAGCTGAGTAATCACCCGTCAGACAACAAGAAAAACAAAGGCAGAAATACATTGCGTATTTCTGCCTTTTGTTGTTTATAGGTTTTTTGTTTTTTCGAATTGTAATATCTCTTTCTTATCTACAGATTGCAGAACTGGTCGATGAGTTTCTTGTGGAACAGGCGTCCTACCTTCACGTCCTCCACCTTGTCGAACGGCGGATAGAAGCGGCAGGTGTTGTTCGTCACCTCCATGAGATAGCCGATGTTGATGATGTGTTTCTGGCTCACGCGCACCAGCTGGCTGTTCAGCGCGAGCAGCATGTCGCTGTTCACGTTGCGCTTCAGGCGTATCGGCGTCTTCTGGTGGGCGAGGGTCAGCTCCCACACGCGCAGATCGTGGTTGTAGGCAAGCACACCAATCTCGCGTATGTCCACAAGACGGAAGTCGACGGAGTTGGTGTAGACGATGAACTTGCCGTCGTTGCGACAGGCGATGCCGTTGGCAGGGTCGCCGATGGTTGTCTCGTCGTCGAAGGCGTCGTCAGCGGCTTCCTCCAGTTCGGCTTCGCCTCTCGTCTCGGCGTAGTTATAGACGGAGTTAGGCGCACCAGCCATCTCTATGCAGACGCGTCGCACGATGTTGCGCAGTTCGGTGTCGTCGATAGGCTTCATCAGGTAGTCGAACGCCTTGTTGCGGAACGCCGAGAGCATGAAGCGGTCGTGCGCGGTGTACATCACCGTGCGGCATTTGTATTGCGGCAGACAGTTGACGTGCTCCAGAAACTCTATGCCCGAGATGTCGGGCAGCTCGATGTCGAGGAACAGCACGTCGGGTCGTGTCTCGTTTATCATGCGCAGACCGTCGAGTCCGTTCATGGCTATGCCGCACAACTCGGTCTCGTCATACGCTGCGAGCTTTTTTGCGAGGGCGTTGGCAGCCGCTTTGTCGTCGTCGACAATTACAAATCTCATCATAAGTCTTTCTTTTTTTAGTTGCGTTTCTATTCAGCTTACTGTTACAGGAACTTCACTCCGTCGGGCACGCGCACCGTTGCACGGCATCCGCAGACGTTTCCGTCGTGCTCTATGTTCGTTATCTCGAAGCGTATCTTGTTCTTGTTATGCTCGTTGTTTATGGCTACGGTCTGCGCTATGATGCCCAGTCCGGTCTTCTTCTTGAACGTGCCATTGAAGGTGGAGAAGCCGGGCCCGTTGTCGCTCACGTTGATGACTGTAGTGTGCAGTTCGCGGTGCACTTCGATGGTGAGTTCCTTGTGTCCGTCCCATCCCTTCAGACCGTGTATGATGGCGTTCTCGGTGAGAATCTGCAGGAACATCGACGGCACAAGCACCTTCTCGCGGTCTACGTCTGCCGCCACATTGATGTGCCAAGCGAAGTCGTCGCCCAGCATGAAGCGCTCAACGCGTATGTACTTCTCCACGAAGTCGAGCTCCTCGGCGAGCTTCACGGCGGGTTGTCGCGACATGTCGAGGTTGGTTCTGATGAGGCGCGTGAGGTCGAGCAGCTCGGTGTCGTCCACGCGTCCGGCGTTAACAATCTTGTTGTTGAGCACGTTGAACACGAAGTGTGGCGAGATGCGGTTGCGCACGATGTTCAGACGCAGGTTCATGATGTCCATCTGCGCCTTCATCTGCTTGCGTTTGCTCTGCATTATCCATAGCGCGAAGAGCAGCATGAGCAGCAGTACGATGGCAATGCTGAGCAGCAGCTGCTTCTGTGTCTTCTCGATTGTGGCGTTCTTGTGCTCTATTGTGAGGTCGTGGTGCAGCTTTAGCGTGTCGCTTGTGAATCGCGCCATGATTTCGGCAGAACGCATGTTCGAGTGGTTATGTTCGAGCGAGTCGTTGTATTCGCTGATTTCGTTCATCAGCGTGTAAGCCCGTCGGTAGTCGCCCACCTTTTCGTAGTAGCGTTGCAGATAGATGTTGCGCAGGTTGGCGAGTGAGTATTGCACGGGGTGGTTTTCCGTCTCGTCTTTGGAGTCTATTATGCGCTTAGCCGCGGCGGTGTTGCCCGTTCGGGTGGCTATGCCGATGCGTATTGTCTTGCAGTAGTGGAGCGCAGTGAGGTCGTGCCTCTTGCGGAAGTAAGGCTCAACCTCGTCGAGGCATTGCTGCGCCCGGCTGATGCTGTCCATGTTCAGATAGACGTCGGCGAGGTTCACCTTGCACTGGTACATGTCGAAGTTGTTCTGCATGCCGTGGCGCTCTATGGTGCGCTTCATGCGCAGGAACATCTTGAGCGCCTGCGGATAGTCCTTCAGAAAATAGTAGTAGTTGCCGAAGTTGTTTAGGAAGTAAGCCTGCATTGACGGCGACATCATCTGGAAGTAGTTCTCCGTAGCCTTATAATAATGTAGTGCGGTGTCGAAGTCGTGCAGCGAGAGGTATATCTGCGCCAGTCCCATGTAGAGCGTAATGTTCTCCTTCTCGGGCAGCGAGAGCGAGTCGACGAGGAAGAGCGCGCGGCGGTACCACTGCGCCGCCTTCGGAATCTCGTTGTTCTGAATGTAGGCGTCGGCGAGATTGGCGCACACGTTGGGCATATTGTGCTTAGCGTCGCTGTTGGCGAGCAGGTCGTAAGCAGAGCGGTATAGCTCTATAGCCTGTTCCTTGTTGCGGTGGAAATTGTGGTAGTAGACGGCGCGGCAGTTGTACGCTCCGGCTACGAGCGAGTTGAGTCGGAGTGTCTGTTTTCTGCTAAGTTTCTGCTTGCGTTGTTCGCTGGCGAAGCGCAGAATGTTGTCGATGCAGTTCTTGGAGCGTTCCGGACTGTCGCTGAGCGAGAAGAAGCGTGCCTCGCGCAGTCGGTATTCGTAGGCTGTGATGCTGTCGGGCGCTGTGCGTATGCCCTCGTCGATGATTCGTTGTGTGGAAGGCGCGAAGGCCATCACCGAGTCGTCGAGCTGTCGCAGGCGGTTGATGCGTGCCGAGTCGGTGTCGTCTGTGGCGGACGCGCTTCTTCCGCCGCACCCTACGCTCAGAACAGACACGACGAGTGCGACGAGAAGCGTAGCGCATGTCCTACAGACGAATGTTGAGATGCGTTTTGCGCATGCTTCTCTGACGATTAGTAGATAGCTTGGTTTCATTGTTTCTGGCATTAAGTCTGTCTGACCGTTAGTTGAGCGTCAGTCCGTCGGGTGCGATGCTGATGAGTCGCTGGCGATAGAGGTCGCCCACGGCTTTCTTGAACACCTTCTTGCTCACCTGGAAGCGTCGCTTGATGTCCTCAGCGTCGCTCTTGTCGCCCAGGTCGCACTTGCCGTTGTGCTCCTTGAGGTACTGCAACAGCGTGTCGGCGAAGTCGAGAGTCTGCTGTCGTCCGGTAGGCTGCAGCGTTACGTCAATCTTTCCGTCGGGACGCACGGTGCCGATGTAGCCCTTCACGCGGTCGCCGGTATGCAGATAGCGGAACACCTGATCCTCGTAGACCAGTCCCGGGTAGCAGTTGTCGATGATCACCTTGAAGCCCATCTCCGTCTTCTGCCACACCAGCAGGTCTACCTCCTGACCGTGGTTGTAGAACGGGTGGCGCTCTGCGAAGTATTTCTCCACCTTTGCCGACGCCACGATGCGGTAGCTCTCCTCGTCGATGTGTACATGCACGATGTAGCTCTCGCCTTTCTGCATGCGCTTCTTCTGCTCGCGGAACGGGCAGAAGAGGTCTTTCATCAAGCCCCAGTTGAGGAATGCGCCGTACTCGTTCACCCACGACACTTCGAGGTAGGCGAAGTCGCCCACCTTGCACAGCGGTGTCTCCGTAGTGGCTACGGGGCGCTCGTCCTGGTCGAGGTAGACGAACACGTTAAGCTCGTCGCCGGGCTTCGTGCCTTCGGGCACATAGCGCTTAGGCATGAGTATCTCTCCTTCGTCGCCGCCGTCGAGGTAGATACCGAAGTCAACCTCCTTAACGACAGTCATTTTATTGTAGTCGCCGAGTTTTATCATATTGTTTTGTTGTTCGTTTGTTTATTTGTAGGAGGGTATGTGCATTCCTGCCGTACCCTTGTAAATGGTGTTCACTAATGCTACAGCTTTATCAGTCCGTCCTCGATGTGTATTGTGCGGTCGGTGATAGAAGCGAGGTGCTCGTCGTGGGTGACGATTACGAAAGTCTGGCCGAACTTGTCGCGCAGGTCGAAGAAGAGCTGGTGCAGCTCTGCCTTGTTCTTCGAGTCGAGCGAGCCCGACGGCTCGTCGGCGAGCACCACAGCCGGATTGTTCACCAGCGCGCGCGCCACAGCCACACGCTGCTTCTCGCCGCCCGATAGTTCGTTGGGCTTGTGGTTGGCGCGGTCGGCGAGTCCCATGAAATCGAGCAGTTCGAGAGCGCGTTTTTTCGCCTCGGATGTGCCTTTGCCTCCGATGTATGCGGGTATCATGATGTTCTCGAGTGCCGTGAACTCGGGCAGGAGCTGGTGAAACTGGAAGACGAAGCCGATGTGCTGATTGCGGAAGTCGCTCAGCTTGTTCGACGAGAGGCTCATCACGTCTACGCCGTCAACGCTTATCGAGCCGCTGTCGGGCTTGTCGAGCGTGCCCATTATCTGCAACAGTGTGGTCTTGCCGGCACCGCTCGGGCCTACAATGCTCACTACTTCTCCTTTGTCTATATGCAAGTTGATGCCCTTGAGCACTTGCAGCGAGCCGAAGCTCTTGGTTATTCCTTTTATGTCGATCATAGTTGGTGGTGTTATGTTGAGATGTTGAGGTGTTGTGATGTTGTGATGGTGAGGTGTTGAGATGGTGAGATGTTGAGATTAGCTTTTCAATTCAAAATTCTTTAATTCAGAATCGGCGCAGCCGACAATTCAAAACTCAAAACTCAAAACTCAAAATTTCTTCTTAATCCATTTTCCGATTGCCTCGTATGCACTCTGGTCCTCGGTGTGCTGCGGCTGAGCGAACGTCATTTCGTCCATAGCGTCGCCGTGCTGGTCGGGGAAGATGATCATGATGTTTGAGCCAGAGAAGTGGTGCTTTATCTCTTCGGGCAGATGCTCCAGCGCGTTCTTGAACGACACCGTGCCCTTTCTTGCCGTCACAACCACGAAGAGATGGTCCTTCTGTATGCTCTCGGCGATGTGCGGCATCTCGTTCCAGTGGGTCATCTCGGTGAACGAGCAGCGCATGGTGGGGTGGTAGTGGCGTATGTAGTCGGCTATGAGCGGCAGCGTGTCGCCGCGTCCGTGAAACTCCGTGTGGCACTCCATGTTGCATGCCAGGCGCGAGAGGCGCTCCAGCCAGCGGTAGAAGCCCGGCTCGAACTGCGCACGCGACGGCACAACCACCTTTATGCGGCGTATTGTGGGCAGCGGCTGATTGAGGCGAGCCATTATTATCTGAGAGTTGAGGCCGTTGAAGAGGCTCTGGTGGAACGCTCCCCAGAACTTCTGCGACACCTCAGGGTGCATGTGCATGCCGATGATGATGTCCGTTGCGCGGAACTCCTTGAAGGCGTGGCGTATGCCGTTGGCGATGTTCGCCGCAACGCGCACCTGCGTCTGCATCGTCATATCTGCCGACGCACTGTACTGCGCCATGCGCTCCAGCAGCTGGCTGCCTTTCTCCATGTTGCGCTGCATGTCGTCGTCGTCGTACACCACGTTCAGACCCACGAGCTGCGTGGTGTTCTTCGGGTTGCGCATGAGCATCGCGAGGTTAACGAGGCGCTGCGCATACTCGGGGTATTTCAGCGGTATGAGTATCTTCTCCTCAGCCGTGGCCGGCTTGTCGTCGCTCGGCATCTCGCGGTCGCGCAGCGTGATCTGTTGCGCCGCACGCTCTGTCATCATCGTCGAGATGATGCACGTAACGAGAATCATGAGCACCACGCTGTTCAGCATGTCGTCGGTGACGAGCGGCTTGCCCGGCTCCAGCTCCACGCGCATACCAATCATGAGCATAGCGATGGCGCCGGCGGCGTGTGCCGAAGTGAGTCCGAACATCATGTTGCCCGACGACTTCGGCAGTCGGAACATGGAGGCTGCGGTGTATGCGGCTATCGCCTTGCCGAGCGTTCCGAAGCCCGCAATGACGAGCATCGCTATGATGATGGTGCTGCCCTCGAAGAGCAGTCGCACGTTGATGAGCATGCCCACGCCGATGAGGAAGTAGGGTATGAAGAGTGCGTTGCCGATGAACTCGATGCGGTTCATAAGCGGCGACACGTGGGGTATGTAGCGGTTGAGGATGATGCCGGCTACGAAGGCGCCGATGATGCCTTCAAGACCTACGGCTTCGCTCGCCGCCGCACTCATGAAGAGCATCGACATCACGAAGATGAACTGCATGACGGCGTCGCTGTAGCGGCGCAGGAACCAGCGTGTGAAGCGCGGAATGAGCAGGAACATCGCGACGCAGTAGCCCACGAACTTGCCCACGAACAGCAGCCAGAACCACACGCTCGTCTCGCCGCCGTACGAGGCGACGATGGCTGTAAGCGCCACGAGCGCCATGAGCAGCGAAATCATCGACGAACCGACCGAGAGCGTCACGCTCGGCTTGCGCTGCAGACCGTAGCGGCCAACGATGGGGTAGGCGATGAGCGTGTTCGACGCCATGAGGCAGCCCAAGAGCAGCGACGCGAACACGGAGTAATGCAGCAGGGATATGCTGGCGAAGTATGTCAGCACGAGCGGCAGCGCGAACGTGAGCAGACCGAATCCGAGGAAGCGGCCCTTGTTACGCTTCACGCCCTCCATGTCCATCTCCAGCGAGGCGAGGAACATGATGTAGTAGAGTCCGACCTTGCCGAACAGCTCGAACGAGTCGTCGCGCGCAAGGATGTTGAAGCCGTACTTGCCGACTGCTACTCCGGCGAGCACCATGCCAATGATATGCGGGATGCGCAGCTTGCCCATGATGATAGGGGCAAACAGAATGATGAGCATCACCACAAAGAATATCAGGGTGGGGTCGGTTATCGGGAAATAGCTGGCAAGATTGGTCATGTACTGATTGTTTTTTTATCTGCAAAGATAAACAAAAAATCGCTAACAGCTCAATCCGTGTTAATAAAAAAACTCCGCATGCGCAGCGCATACGGAGTTTTTTTATGTGTTAATAGCCTGCGGTGAGTGTGTTCACGCAAATCATGCGGAAGCTCATGCCATCTTTCGAATCACTGTAGTCTTCGTAAACGCGCATCTGACTGCCCTTGAAGCGTACAGTTACGTAGCCGTCCCATTTGTCTGTGTTATCCTGATCGAAGAGGTCATAATAGTACAGTGTGCCGTTGCTGCGGTCGCGCCAATCCCATCCAGACACCTCGGCTGTGCCGTCCACGTAGAAGCAGAGGTAGGTGCTGCTTGAGAATATAACGCGCTTGCAGAACTCGTAGTCCTTGACAAGAACATCATCCTTGTCATAGTCCCACTTTCCTGCAGCCGGTGAGAATTCTACATTATGCGAAACCACACCGTTTTCAATCCACTGCTTGCCGTGTGCTATGTATGCACCGTTGAAGTAGTGCCATGTCTCGAAACTATTCATTCGCCATGAGCGGCAGATGCTGCGCATTTCCAGCGGCTTCTCGTCAACATTGTAGCTTACGTATACCGTCGACTTCGAGCCGTCGCTGTTGGTGTATACCACTTCCGAACTGCCTTCCTGCAGCTTGCGCAGGTCGAGTAATGCGCCGTTGTTGAATCGGTACACGCCCTTCTGCTCGCGTGTGTATGTGCCGTAAGTGTACGAACCGTTGTCGAAGATTATTGTGCCGTCCTCGTTGGCACGTGTAGCCATGCGCTTTGTGCCGCGTTTCTTGAAGACAGAAACCGAACCGTCTGCCTCGCGTTTCGCTTTCACGGTCTTCTGCGGCGCATGGTTAGAGCGTGCTCCGCTCATGAGGTAGTGGCCGTCACCGAAAAGCTCGATAGACGAGAATTCGGGATTGCCTTCCAATGTACTCTGAACCTCGATCTTTATCGCGTCCTCAGCATAAGGCTCATCTTCGAAATTGCCGGGTGTGAACTCTGTGGTAGGCAATGCGCCTTCGGGTATCTTCTCATCGCCATATTCGCCGTTTTCGTCGCTTTCGCAGGCTGTGAAGCCTACCGATGCAAGTGCGATGAGGCAGGCATAAAGAAAGTTTCTTTTCATATATGTTTTCGTTTAGGGTTTTGTATTCTGTTTTTTTTGTATTGCTTAGAAACGGATGGCTACGTATGCGCGGATGCCGCTCTGCTTCAGCGTGAACTTCTCGGTTGAGAAGTAGCTCTCGCTGTCGCCATCGTCGTAGTCGCTGCCGTTGTCGTAGTCGCCATCGTTGTTACCCTCGTCGTCGCCGCCGTCGAAGCTTGTCTGCTTGTACTTAACCTTGCCCCAAAGACCCTCTACACCGAGCGAGATGCTCTTGTAAGCTACCGATACGCCGGCTGCCATCATGCAACCGAAACCGTAGGCGAAAGTGTCGTTCTGCAGTACGCCCGTCGCTGTAGGCATCACGTGGAAGTAGGCTGCTGCGATGAGCTTGTTCCAAGGATTCACGCTAACGCTCGGACCAACGTGTACGCTGTAGTCGAACTTGTGCATACCGAGGTTGATGTTGCTAGGAAGTACAGACGGATTGCCGTCGGGCTTGCCGCTGACGATGTCGTCGAAGCCGTCAGAAGCGCGTGTGCCGCTCTGCTTTCCTGCTGCCATCTCGTTGAGCTTCAGCTTGGTATAGGTGAAGTCGAAGAAGCCGTAGTCGATACCAATCTTGATGAGTCCGGCGATTGGCTTGGCGTGAAGATAGGCTGTGCGACCCTGCTGTACGAAGAACGATCCGTTGGTCTTCCATGTCATCGCCTCGCCGTCTGTGCGCTCAAGGTTAGGCTGGGTGATACCGAACTTCCAGTATTTCTTGCGCTTCCAAACCTTAGTGTAGTTCTGCTCCTTCTCAAGGGTGTTCACGCGGTTCTCCATCTGTGCGAGCTTCTCGCTCAGAGTGTCTACGGGTTGGGTCAGAACAGAGTCTGACGATGCGCTGTAGGTCTGCACAGACGCTGCTGATGCAGACATGGCAATGGCGGTGAAGGCTGCCATCATTACAGTCTTGATAACTTTTCTCATTGTCTTTTGTATTTTAACTGATTTTTAACTTTATAGGGACATAACGCCGTGAAAACGTTAGAAAAATACTTAATACTTTTTTCTATATGCAAAGTTATGTAAAAGTTAAGAATCGTGCAAACGTTCTTCTTTCAGCGCATTTAGATGAACTTTAGAACAATTTGGAATGTTCTGCAAATATTTGGCATGTTCTGCAATATCGGTGTACATCATGCAAAAACATAGTATGATGTACACTTATTAACGCAAATTAAAATAATGTTAAAATAAAAGACAACCGTTGGGAGATTTTTTCGCATACGCTATATTAATAACAAAAAAGGGTGCAGCAAACTATTGTCTGCTACACCCCCCATAAAGTTTATGGATGTGGAAATTGGTTTAGAATTCAGCACTCTTCGGAGTACGCGGGAACGGAATCACGTCGCGGATGTTCTGCATACCTGTTACGAAGAGTATGAGGCGCTCGAAGCCGAGGCCGAAGCCAGCGTGCGGACATGAGCCGTACTTGCGTGTGTCGAGGTACCATGTCATATCCTTCATCGGGATGTTGCGCTCCTCAATCTCGTTCATCAGCTTGTCGTAGCTCTCCTCGCGTACAGAACCGCCGATGATCTCGCCGATCTGCGGGAAGAGAACGTCGGTGCCCTGAACGGTCTGGCCGCTCTTGCCGCCGAAGCCGCTCTCCTCAGCGTCTATCTTCATGTAGAACGCCTTGATAGCCTTCGGATAGTTGGTCATGATAACCGGCTTCTTGAAGTGCTCCTCAACGAGGAAACGCTCGTGCTCAGAAGCCAAGTCGTCGCCCCACTCGCATGGGAACTCGAACTTCTTGCCGTTCTGTATAGCCTCCTGCAGGATGCGGATGCCCTCGGTGTAAGGCAGACGAACGAACTCGGAGTTGAGCACGCCCTCAAGACGTGCGATGAGACCCTTGTCTATCATCTTGTTGAGGAACTCGAGGTCGTCCTTGCAGTAGTCGAGCGCCCAACGGATGCAATACTTGATGAAGTCCTCCTCGAGGTCCATGAGTCCGGCGAGGTCGAGGAATGCCACCTCAGGCTCTACCATCCAGAACTCAGCCAAGTGGCGCGGAGTGTTAGAGTTCTCTGCGCGGAATGTCGGACCGAAGGTGTAGATGGCTCCGAGCGCTGTGGCTCCGAGCTCGCCCTCGAGCTGTCCAGACACGGTGAGCGAAGTCTGCTTGCCGAAGAAATCGTCAGAGTAGTCGATCTTGCCGTCCTCTGTCTTCTTCAGGTTGTAGAGGTTCTTGGTCGTAACCTGGAACATCTGACCTGCACCCTCGCAGTCGCTTGCGGTGATGAGCGGAGTGTTGAAGTAGAAGTAGCCGTGCTCGTGGAAGTAGGTGTGGATGGCCATCGCCATGTTGTGGCGTATGCGCATCACTGCACCGAATGTGTTGGTGCGCAGACGCAGATGAGCGTACTGACGCATGTATTCGAACGACTGTCCCTTCTTCTGCATCGGGTAGTCGCTGCCGCAGAGTCCGTACACTTCGAGGCTCTCGCACTGTATCTCAGATGTCTGACCCGCACCCTGACTCTCTACGAGCGTACCTACTGCGCTGATGCAGGCACCGGTGGTGATCTGCTTCAGCATCTCGGCGTCGAACTTGGTGGGGTCTACCACGATCTGTATGTTCTTGATTGTAGAACCGTCGTTGAGCGCGATGAAGTCGACAGCTTTTGAACTGCGGTGAGTGCGCACCCAACCCTTTACGTTGATTTGGCTTCCGAAGTCGGTGCTACGGAGAGCGTCAATAACTTTTGTTCTTTCCATTATATTGTTTAAATTGGAAAGTTGAAATGGTGCGATGTCAACATGTCAACACCTCACCACTTCAACTTGTTTATGTTTTACTCGAATGCTCCCATGCGCAGCATCTCCACTTCCTTCTCTGTGAGGAAGCGCCAATCGCCGCGGCGGAGGTTCTTCTTGGTGAGTCCTGCGAACTGCACGCGGTCGAGCTTAACGACGCGGTAGCCGAGGTGCTCGAAGATGCGGCGTACGATGCGGTTCTTGCCGCTGTGGATCTCGATGCCTACCTGGCTCTTGTCTGTGTCGCTTGCGTACTCGATAGCGTCTGCATGTATCTCGCCGTCCTCCAGCTCGATGCCCTGAGCGATCTGCTGCATGTCATGAGCCGTTACGTTCTTGTCGAGGTATACGTGGTATACCTTCTTCTTCAGGAACTTCGGGTGTGTGAGCTTAGAAGCGAGGTCGCCGTCGTTGGTGAGCAGGAGCACGCCGGTTGTGTTGCGGTCGAGGCGTCCTACCGGGTAGATGCGCTCCGGGCACACGTTCTTCACGAGGTCCATCACGGTCTTACGCTGCTGCGGGTCGTCGCTTGTTGTCACGCAGTCCTTCGGTTTGTTGAGCAGCACGTACACCTTCTTCTCGAGTGTTACGGGCTGGTCGTGGAATTTTATCTCGTCTGTGCGCTTGATCTTGGTGCCGAGCTCGGTCACTACCTCTCCGTTCACAGTAACCACGCCTGTCTGGATGAACTCGTCAGCCTCACGGCGCGAGCAGATACCTGCGTTGGCGAGGAACTTGTTCAGACGAAGCGGTTCGTTCGGATCGTAGTTCTCCTCCTTGTACTCAATGCGCTTTTTCATGCTATACTTTGCGTTGGGGTCGTAGCCCGGTGTGCGCTGACGCTGCTGGTAGCCACCCTGATTGTAGCCGCCCTGCTGTCCGTAGCCGCCGCGGTTGTAGCCGCCGCGCTGCTGACCGTAGCCGCCCTGCTGTCCGTAACCGCCGCGCTGCTGGTAGCCGCCCTGCTGTCCGTAGCCGCCGCGCTGCTGATAGCCGCCCTGCTGGCGCTGTCCGTAGCCGCCGCGCTGCTGGTAGCCGCCCTGCTGACGAGGCTGATAGCCACCCTGCTGCTGCTCGCCGTCCTGGTTGTAGCGCGGACGATAGCCGCCCTGCTGGCGTGGCTGGTAGCCGCCCTGCTGCTGCTCGCCGTCCTGGTTGTAGCGCGGACGATAGCCGCCCTGCTGACGTGGCTGGTAGCCGCCCTGCTGCTGCTCGCCGTCCTGATTGTAGCGCGGGCGATAGCCGCCCTGCTGACGTGGCTGATAGCCGCCGCGCTGCTGGTAGCCGCCCTGACGTGGCTGGTATCCGCCCTGACGTGGCTGGTAGCCACCCTGCTGCTGAGAGCCGAGGCCAGATCCGAAGCCTTCCGGACGGAAGCCGCCGTCCTCGCTCTGTGTTGAAGCCGAAGCCGAGTGCTGTGTGTGAATACGCGGGCGACGTCCCGTCACGCTGCGATACTCTTTCTGATAGTTTCCTGCGGCACGGCCGTAGCTCTCGCTATTGCCAGTAGTCTGATCCGCTGTGTTCTGTTCCTGATTCTTTACGTTTTCTGAATCCATAATTGCTTATTTGGTTTTATTGTTTATGTATATAGCCTCACGGCTAATGTCTAATTATATCTTGTTGTATCTTGCTTAGATGCCGGTGTAGTTCATCGGCGTGATAGCCATCAGTTCCGCCTTCACAGCGTCGCTCACGTTGAGAGTCTGGATGAACTCGTGGATGGTCTCCTCGGTCATGTGCTTGTTGGTGCGTGTGAGTGCTTTCAGTGCCTCGTACGGATGCGGGTATGCCTCGCGACGGAGGATGGTCTGGATGGCTTCTGCCACTACTGCCCATGTGTTGTTGAGGTCTTCCTTGAGCTTCTCCTCGTTGAGGATGAGCTTGCGCAGACCCTTGAGTGTGCTCTCGATAGCGATTACGCCGTGGCCGAACGGTACGCCTACGTTGCGCAGAACGGTAGAGTCGGTGAGGTCGCGCTGCAGACGGCTCACGGGGAGCTTCTGTGCGAGGAACTGCAGAACGGCGTTAGCCATGCCGAGGTTGCCCTCAGAGTTCTCGAAGTCGATGGGGTTCACCTTGTGCGGCATTGCCGACGAGCCTACTTCGCCTGCCTTGATCTTCTGCTTGAAATACTCCATTGAGATGTACATCCAGAAGTCGCGGTCGAGGTCGATGATGATTGTGTTGATGCGGCGCATTGCGTCGAACACAGAACCGAGGCAGTCGTAGTTGGAGATCTGTGTAGTGAACTGCTCGCGCTCCAGTCCGAGCTTCTCGCTCACGAAGCGGTTGCCGAACGCCTTCCAGTCGTACTCGGGGTAGGCTACGTGATGAGCGTTGTAGTTGCCGGTAGCACCGCCGAACTTAGCGGTGAGGCGGCACTCCTTCAGCTGGCGCAGCTGCTCTTCAAGACGGTATACGAACACCATCACCTCCTTGCCCAAACGTGTAGGCGAAGCGGGCTGTCCGTGTGTCTTTGCGAGCATAGGCACTGCTGCCCACTCCTCTGCATACTGGCGGAGCTGTGCGATGAGCTCCTCGCAGAGCGGGTAGTAGAACTGCTCGAGCGCCTCCTTGATAGAGAGGGGCACTGATGTATTATTGATGTCCTGCGAAGTGAGACCGAAGTGGATAAACTCCTTGTAAGCGTCGAGTCCACCGATGCGGTCGAACTCCTCTTTTATGAAGTATTCCACAGCCTTCACGTCGTGGTTAGTTACTTTCTCGATGTCCTTCACGCGCTGTGCTTCCTCTTCGCCGAAGTTGCGGTAGATGTCGCGCAGCTGGTCGAAGAGCTGATGGTCGAACGAAGCGAGCTGCGGCAATGGCAACTCACAAAGCGTGATGAAGTATTCGATTTCCACACGTACGCGGTAGCGTATCAGTGCATACTCAGAGAAGTAGTCGGCAAGGCGCTCGGTCTTGCCACGATAACGGCCGTCAATCGGCGAGATGGCTGTCAGCAAATCAAGTTTCATAATTGGCTATTATATATAATATGTGTAATTACGAGTGCAAAATTACAAATAAGTTTTTATTTGTGTGTAGTTTTTTTGTGAAATAATGTGATTTGTGGTGTTAATGCGCAGTAGGTAAACAAAAAAAGCGAACAAGTTGTATAACTTGTTCGCTTTGTGTGGGCGTTGACGGATTCGAACCGCCGACCCTCTGCTTGTAAGGCAGATGCTCTAAACCAGCTGAGCTAAACGCCCTTGCTTCACAATTGCTTTGTTCTTGAAAGCGAGTGCAAAGGTATAGCATTTTTTTGTAACCACCAAATGTTTGATGAAAAAACTTCTTGTTTTAACATCCTATAACTAAAAATGGTGTATTCGAGATTTTCGTTTTACAGCAGTTTTACATCCCTCAAATTACCGCGGCGTGGCAAGGTTGTTTGCCTGCTGCGGCAATGTCGTTGTACATGCTAAGCAAACAATGTTGCCACGCCGTGGCAATTTGAGGGTTGTTTTTGGCAGATGTTCCGATGGCTTTGCCTGCCTGCTTTTTTAGTTGCGCTTCTGCGTTATACCGCCGTTCTTGGTGAGTATGAGTGTAGCCTTCTGCAGTCCGCGCGATTTGTGTTCGAAGATGAGGTTGGGGTTGAAGCGGCGTCCTTTGAATATTGTTTCAAAGTGTAGGTGTTCGGTTGTGGCGCGTCCGGTGCGTCCGGTCAGACCGATAATCTGTCCGGCTTTCACCTTGTCGCCCACCTTCACGAGGTTCTTCGACTGGTGCGAGTAGAGCGTTTCGAGTCCGTTGGCGTGCTTGATAACGATGCACAGGCCGTAGCCGTAGTGTGTGGCTGAGCGTGTCACTACGCCGTCGAAGGCTGCCACTATTTCGTCCTTCGGCTTCGTCTTCAGGTCTACTCCGCTGTGTCGGCGTTTGCCTCCGTATGGGCTTATTACCTTTGCGCCTGGCAGCGGGTATGCCCATGTGCCCTTCTTCATCTCTTCGAGGTTCCACTTGTAGGTCGATTGTTTGGTGAAGACGTCCTCGGTGGTGAAGTTCTTGCTATCGTCGAAGTCTACCTTCTCGCCGATGGTCGACACGTTTATGTAGTTGTACTGCTTCTCGCAGAGCAGTGTGTGGCGGTGGAGCCGGTGACTGCCGATGCCCACAACGGCGGTTGGGTTGATGCGTTTGCCGTCGATCATGATAGAGAAGTCGCAGTAGAACTTGCCACCGCGTTGTCCGACGATGGCTATGGTCTGTCCGGCGCGCACGTGTTGTCCCACCTCTACCACGTTCTCGGCGTTGTTGGCGTAGACGGTTTCGAGTCCGTTGCGGTGGCGTATCACGATGGTGTAGCCCATGTCGGGGAACTTGCGCGAGACACGTACCGTGCCGTCGAACATTGCCTTCACTGCGTCGCCGTCCTTGGTGGTTATCTCCACTACGTTGTTCTTGCGCAGTGTTGCTTTGCCCACGGGCAGCGGGAAGGAGTATTCGTTCGGCTTCAGTGCATCGAGGTCGATGTTGAAGGCGTTGGAACGACTGAAGAGTCCGGGCGTGGGTACGCTTATCTGCTGCTGTTCGGCAGCGGTGAACTGATGTTTGACGGGGGTTGCCGACACGAGTGTGAGTGTGGCTATGGCTAATAGTAGTTTCTTTATTCGCATTATAGTTATTTTGGTCTATAGTATGATGCCCGTGTAGATGCGTCCCGACTCGGTGCCGAGTCGGCGTGCCGAGAAGTAGTTGTCTACGTTGTCGTATGTGCAGATGTTGCTTTCGTTGATGTTCTCTGGAGCCACACCTGCAATTTCGAGCAGCTGTCGGTTAGCGAGTATAAGGTCGATGTGCCACTTCTTCTCAAACAATTTGGAGGGGTCGGTGGCATCTGCGTTGCGCTTTATCTCCTGCTTTGCGAGTGTTGTCATATCGAAGCCTGCAGCTTCAAAGGCGGCGTACACCTCGTCGCCCACCTCGAAGTTCTTCTGCGAAATGCCCGGACCGATAACAGCCTTCAGCTTCTTCGCGTCGGTCTTGTAAGCCACGCCCATGTCAGCAATCGCCTTGCTCACGATGCGTGCTTGTGTGCCGCGCCATCCGGCGTGTATGGCTGCCGTAGCGCGGTGCTCCTCGTCGTAGAGCAGCACAGGGATACAGTCGGCTGTCGACACTCCGATGCACACGCCCTCCACGTTGGTGAGCAGCGCGTCGACACCTTCGAGCAGCATCTGGCGTATGCGTTCGGGCAGGGCGCAGAACTCCTCGCCGATGATGCGTGTCTCGGTGCCGTGGGTCTGGTGGGGCAGTACGATGTGGTCGGTGCTGATGCCCAACTCTGCAGCTAAAAGGTTGCGGTTCGCAGCCACGTGTTCGGGCTTGTCGCCACAGTAGGGGTTGATGTTCAGCGAGGCGTGGTTGCCCTCGCTGGTTCCGCCGTGGCGTGTGGTAGAGAATGCACACACGCCATCGGCTATATTATAATATGTAAGGCGCAGCGCAGAGTTACTCATTGTCTGTCTCCTCTTCGTATTCAAAGTCGTCGAGGTCTTCCACGTCGTCAACGTACTCGATGTCGTCGTCGTCGATGTAGATAATCTCGTCCTCACCCTCTGCTTCCAACTCAGCCATGAAGCGTGTCATGTCCTTGTCGCGGTGTACGAGGGTGTCCTCGGCGGTGATGGTCTGCAGCTTGTTGCTCTCCGAGTTGAGCTCCTTCCACAGTGTGTCCTTCAGCTCCTGTATGCCTAAACCGCTGACAGAAGAGATGAAAACCACGGGGAGGTCGTCGGGCAGCGTCTCGCGCAGCATGTCCATGAGCTCCTCGTCGAGCAGGTCGCACTTCGTCACGGCGAGCACGCGGTGCTTGTCGAGCATCTCTGGATTGAACTTCTCAAGCTCGTTCTTCAGCAGTTCGTACTCGCGTTTGATGTCGTCGGTGTCGCCCGGCACCATGAAGAGCAGCAATGAGTTGCGCTCGATGTGGCGCAGGAAGCGCAGACCGAGTCCCTTGCCTTCGCTCGCTCCCTCGATGATGCCCGGGATATCTGCCATGACGAACGACTTGTGGTCGCGGTAGTCGACGATGCCGAGCGACGGCTCGAGCGTGGTGAACGGGTAGTTGGCAATCTTCGGACGTGCGCTCGACACGGCTGAGAGCAATGTCGACTTGCCTGCGTTGGGCAGACCCACCAGACCTACGTCGGCGAGCAGCTTCAGCTCGAGAATGATTGTCATCTCCTCCATCGGTTCGCCCGGCTGTGCGTAGCGCGGACACTGGTTGGTGGCTGAGCGGAACTGGAAGTTGCCGAGTCCGCCTCTGCCGCCCTTGAGCAGCAGCACTTCCTGTCCGTCGTGCATCACGTCGCACACGTACTTACCCGTCTCGGCGTTGTACACCACCGTACCGCAGGGCACGTCGATGTATATGTCCTTGCCGTCCTTGCCGTGACATTTGTCGCGACCGCCGTTGCCGCCGTGCTCAGCGAAGACGTGGCGCTGAAACTTCAGGTGGAGCAGTGTCCAGTAGTTGTGGTTGCCACGCAGGTAGATGCTACCGCCGTGACCGCCGTCGCCACCGTCGGGTCCGCCGTTCGGGTTGTACTTCACGTGTCGGAGGTGCATAGAGCCTCTGCCGCCCTTGCCCGAGCGACAATATATCTTTACATAGTCTACGAAATTAGATTCTGCCATTGTCTGTATTTATGCTTTATTGATGAATAAAAGGACAACTATCAATCAATCAATCGATTGACAACTTGCAAAGTTACTGAAAGTCTTGCACATAAAAAAACTGCTTGCAGGTTTTTTTTGTTGAGACGCATCGTAACTTATCAAAAGTTACTGAAAATATCGCAGAATAAGGCATTGTTTGCAGATATTCTTTGTTTGTGATAGATGATAGAAAACAAAAGAGGGGGTGTCAAAACTCGCGAGTAGCACGCCCCGAAGGGGCAGCACTACATAGCCCAGGGCAACGCCCTGGGTATTGAATGTACATATTGAGTAGTGCGCCCTGTAAGGGCAACACCTTAATAATTAGGCTTTTGACACACCCTCTTGTTATTTCTTTGCTATATATCGCAGCGCATACACAAGCACGAATGCGAAGCCTGCAAGCGGTATGAAGAACGGCAGCGTGAAGTTGTCGGTAGAGTCGGCGATGATGCCCATCAAGAGAAATCCGCAACCGCCTACCGGTGTCATCATCAGTATCGACGAAGCACTCTTGGTGAGTCCGCCGAGTCCGCGCAAGGTCATGGCGAAGATTGTGGGGAACATGATAGCCTCGAAAAAGTAGTTGGCTATGAGTGCCAGCACCGATATGTCGCGACCGAGGTCGAGCAGCAGAATGGTTATGCACACCACGGTGCCGAGGGCACACACGGCGAGATACTTCTCGGCAGCGACGTTGCTCATCACAGCCGCGCCGATGAAGCGTGCCAACATGAACACGCCCAAGCCGATGGTGAGGATGGTAGAGCCTGTGGCTGCCTTCATCCAGTTCTGACCCGTCACGAAGTTGATGAAGTAGGAGTTGATGGATATCTCTGCCACCTCGTAGGCAAGCAGTGCGAGCAGTCCGAACACGAACCAACGGTTGCGGAAGAGCATCTTCAGGTTGTGCGCGCCCTGCTTGGTGTCGCCGTCGTTCTCGTGCACTATCTCAGGCAGTTGTACGCGTGCGAAGACCACAGCTATGAGCAGCACGAACGCGCCCATGATGGTGTAAGGTATCACGGCATCGCCGCCTGCGCTGCCGTCGGCACCCTGAAAGAGGAAGCTGCCCACTACGAGTGTGGCGAACATGGAGCCTACGCCGTTGAACGACTGCGAGAAGTTGAGTCGTGATGTGGCTGTCTCCTTCGGTCCAAGCTCTGTAACATATGGGTTGGCAGATGTCTCGAGGAACACCAGTCCGCAACCGATGATGAACAGTGCCACAAGATAGGCGTAGAACGTGCCCAACATCGAGCAGGGGATGAACGCCAATGAGCCCAATCCGAACAGTAGGAGTCCGCTTACCACGCCACGGCGGTAGCCCTGGCGGTTAATGAACAGTCCGGCGGGGATAGCCATGAGGAAGTAACCCAGATAGGTGGTCACCTGTATGAGAGCCGACTGTGTGATACTGATGTCGAGCGCATTCTGGAAATGCTTGTTGAGCACATCGAGAATAGCGCGTGCGAAACCCCACATGAAGAAGAGTGAGGTGATGAGGATGAACGGCACAGCATACTGCTTGCTGCTCAAAGATGCTTGATTTTGTTTCATGCGTACAAAGGTAAGGAAACTTTTAAATAAATAACGATGCGTCTCGACAAAAAAAATCTGCAAGCAGTTTTTTTATGTGCAAGACTTTCAGTAACTTTGCACCTAATTATAAATATTGTACCCTATGAGCGTGATAAAAATAAAGGACAAGACCTTCAAGGTGTCAATCCCCGAAGCTGAGATTCTTCAAAAAGTAAAGGTCGTAGCCGATCGTATCAACAAGGACATGGCAGGCAAGAACCCATTGCTGCTCGCCATGCTTAACGGATCGTTCGTGTTCGCTGCCGACCTCATGCGTATGATCAACGTGCCGTGCGAGATTTCGTTCGTCAAGATGTCGTCGTACGAGGGCACTGCGTCTACAGGCAATGTGAAGCAGCTCATCGGCTTGAGCGAGGAGATAAAGGGCAGAACGGTAATCATCGTTGAGGACATCATCGAGTCGGGACTCACCATGCAGACTCTTCTCGAGCAACTCAAGGAGAAGGAGCCGGAGTCGGTGCATATCTGCACTCTGCTGCTCAAGCCGGAGTGTCTGAAGGTGCCTCTCGACACAGAGTATGTAGCCATCGAGATACCAAACGACTTCATCCTCGGCTACGGACTCGACTACGACCAGCAGGGACGCAACCTGCGCGATATCTATACAGTGGTGGAGTAGGAGTAAACAATAACATTACATAATAAAGAATTCAGATGAAAAACATCGTAATTTTCGGTGCTCCTGGTTCAGGCAAGGGCACTCAGAGCGACCTGATGATTGAGAAGTATGGTTTCAACCACATCTCTACAGGCGACGTTCTCCGCAACGAGATCAAGAACGGAACAGAACTTGGCAAGACTGCCAAGGGTTTTATCGACAACGGACAGCTCATCCCCGACGAGTTGATGGTAAACATCCTCGCAAGTGTGTATGATAGCTTCGGCAAGGAGCACAAGGGCGTAATATTCGACGGCTTCCCACGTACAATCCCGCAGGCTGAGGCTCTGAAGAAGATGCTCGCAGAGCGCGGACACAAGGTGGCTGCTATGATTGAGCTCGACGTTCCGGAGGACGAGCTGATGACTCGTCTCGTGAAGCGCGGTCAGGAGAGCGGACGCTCTGACGACAACGCAGAGACAATAAAGAAACGCCTCGACGTTTATCACAACCAGACAGCTCCGCTCATCGAGTGGTACAAGGCTGAAGGCATTCACCACCACATCAACGGACTCGGCGAGTTGCCACGCATCTTCGGTGATATCTGCAGCGTGATTGACGCGCTCTAAATTCTCAACTCTCAATTATAAAAATGTCCTCGAAAGTTGGTTGCAACCAACTTTCGAGGACTTTTTTTATTCGTTGCTTTCGATGAACACAGTATTGTCCATTTCGTCGAGCGACTTCTTCTTCTTGTTCTCCTTCGCTCCGGCTTTCAGCAGACTTTTTGCAGCGGTGATGATACTTCTGCCGCTTTCCGCCGTAGACACCTTCAGCTTCGTCATCTTCTCCATTGTGTTGTTCATGCTTGTTTCCACGTCGATGAAGCGCATACCGAAGTCCTGCACGCGCTCCACTACGACGTTCGCTGCGTCCATCATCGCCTGCTGATTGCTCAGCTGGCGCACCTGTGTCCACATCATCTCTAATACACGCAGGTTCATGTACATGGTCTGCGGACCGAGAATCATCACGCCCTCGTCGTAAGCCTCGCGCCATAGCGTGCTGTCGTTGAGCAGCGCAAGGTTCAATGCGCCCTCTATAGGCACGTACATGATGGCGAAGTTGAGGCGGTTGTAGCCGTCGGGCAGATACTTCGTGTACTCCTTGCGTGCCAGTCGCTTCACCTGCGCACGCACGCTTGCCACGTGTGCTTTCAGATACTCCGACTTCTCAGGTGTGCCGTCCTCGGCGTTCATGTATCGCTCGTAGTCGGTGAGCGACATCTTCGAGTCGACCACCACGTGGCGGTTGTTCGGGAAGTGGAGGATGAAGTCGGGCACGAGTCCACGACCGTCGTCGCCCTTTGCCTGCTTGCCCGCCTTGTCGCGCAGCGTTTCCTGCGTGTCAAACTGCTCGCCCTCCTTCAGCTCGAGGTCTTCAAGCAGCTGCTTCAGCTTCAGCTCGCCGAAGTTGCCCTGCACCTTCACCTCACCCGTTAGCGCACGTGTCAGTCGGTCGGCAGTCTCGCCTAAGGCTGCGCTCTTCTCCATGTTCACCTTTATCGTGGCATCAAGGCGTGTGAGTGCTTCGCTCTGCTGCTCCTTCGACTTGTCGAAAGCCTCCTTCATACTCTTCAGACTCTGAGTCAGCGGATCGATTATCTTCGACACCTGCTCCTTGTTGCGTTCGCCCAACTCCTCCTGACGTCGCTTCAGAATTTCCTCCGATGTGGTCTGCATCTGCTCGCGGATGAGCTTCATCTGGCTCTGCATCTGCTCGCGGTTCATCTCGCGGAGTGCTTCTATCTGCTTCTCCTGCGCCTCCTTTGCTTGCTGCAGCTGTTTTTCCTGCGTCTCCTTTACTTGCTGCAGCTGAGCCTCGTGTGCCTCTTTCAGTTCGGCTATTTGCTTGCTGTGCGCTTCTTTCAGCTCTTCTGTTTGCTGGTTGTGCACGTCTTTCAGCTCCGATATTCTCTTGCTGTAAGAGTACACCACAACGCCAATGATGATGGCTGATACGATTACTATTATTATACTTTCTATCATTGTTAAAAGTGTTGTTTTATTAATTGTCAAATGTTCAACAGCCAATTGATAGCTGATACAATCCTTATTTGTTTGCTGTCAATCTCTACATTTCGTGTCTGTGTGAATGCTATAAGCGTAAGGTTATCGCAATGCAATGCTTTTGAGGCTTTCACGAGCGAACTTGTCTCTCTATTGAATGTCTTATCGCTGTCTATGTCGTATGCCACCTGAATAAGCTCCACAGCTTTGTCCTGATTGCATACTACGAAGTCAACCTCTTTTGATCGTGGAGAGGCTTTATAGTAGTATATGTCGAGGAAGTCGTTGCTGCATCTGCGTAGTAGTTCTGTATACACCACGTTTTCCAATCGCCAACCGATGTTCTCGGCTGCAAACGAGTTCTCTCTGTTGTTCTGAAGTCCCGGGTCGACGATGTATGCTTTTGCGTTTCTTATCCTTTCCTTACTCTTGAACGAGTGTTTGCAGAGTAGCTGTATAAGGAATGCCTGTCGTAGGTAGTCGACATATTTTTTCACCGTCTGGTCTGTTGTTCCCAGAAGTACTGCAATATTACCATAGTTTACTTCCTGGCAGACGTTGTTTATCAGATGATTGGCTATCTTCCGTAGCACGTCCACATTGCGTATCTTGAAACGCTGCTGTATGTCTTTCGTCACAATAGCCTCCAGAAGACTCTGTACATATCCGCGTTTGTTGCGTATGTTCTGTAATTCGGGAAAACCGCCATTCGTTATATACTCCATGAAGGCACGCTTCGTCTCTGCCTCCACTTTAGTAGTCAAGCCGTTTGTCTGTATATTATGGTATTCGCAGTATTCGCGGAACGAGAAAGGGAAGAGGTGTATTTCGTTGTATCTGCCAGTGAGATGCGTCGCCAATTCGCCGCTCAAGAGTTTTGCGTTGCTACCCGTAACAACAACGTGCAGATTGGTGCGAAGTAGTCGGTTTACAAACAGATGCCAGCCGTCTACATCTTGTATTTCGTCGAGGAATATATATTTTATGTCAACACCATATATCTGATAGATGCACGAGAGTACCGTGTTCAAGTCCTCCACTTGCATATTAGCCAAGCGGTCGTCGTCGAAGTTGGCGTAGCCATACTTTACGTTGTGCTCCAACAGTATCTTGTGGCAAAGCGTAGACTTTCCGCTTCGTCTTACTCCGATAACCACTTGGGCAAGTGGACTGTCAAACTCGAATAGCTGTTCTTCTCGGCGCTTCACCCACTTCTCGGGATGATAGCCTTCAACATATTCCTTTTGCTCAGCCAATACCTGTATTATGGTTTTCTCTTCTATCATATGTACAGCTTTTTATAATCGATTTATAGATTGTGCTGCAAATATACATAATTTAATTGATTTATAGCATTTTACGCTGTCTTTATTTCGGTAAAATGCATAAAATGGGTGTTTCTATTTCGGTAAAATGCATAAAATGGGTGTTTCTATTTCGGTAAAATGCACAAAATGAATGCTTTTACTTTGCTAAAATGCATAGTATTTTCGGTTGTGTGGACTTGCTGTTGGGGGAAAAGAAAAACCCGAAGTCCCAGTTTTATGTGGACTTCGGGTTGGTTGGTGAGGTGGTAAGATGGTGTTACAGGAAGGCGATAGTCAGACCAGCCATCACGATGCTCACCATCGACATGAGCTTGATGAGGATGTTCAGCGAAGGTCCTGAGGTGTCCTTGAACGGGTCGCCCACGGTGTCGCCCACGATAGTTGCTTTGTGGTTTTCGCTGCCCTTGCCTTCGAAGTGGCCTTCCTCAATCATCTTCTTTGCGTTGTCCCACGCTCCGCCCGAGTTGGACATGAACACGGCGAGGGTGAAGCCTGCTGCCAAGCCGCCTGTGAGCAGACCGAGCACACCAGCCACGCCGAGCACCAAGCCTACGACGATAGGTATGATGATGGCAAGCAGCGACGGGATGAGCATCTCGCGCTGTGCGCTGCGTGTGCTTATCTCCACGCAACGGCCGTAGTCGGGTGTCGCTTTGCCTTCGAGTATGCCCTTTATCTCGCGGAACTGACGGCGCACTTCCTGCACCATCGACTCAGCAGCACGTCCTACTGCGTCCATCGTTAGTCCGCAGAACAGGAAGGCAGCCATGGCTCCGAGGAATGCTCCTACGAGCACCTTCGGATTGATGAGGTTCACCTGGAAGAACTCGATGAAGTCGATAGTTGTGGCGTTGGTCGGGTCGAAGAGGTTGCCGGCTGCGTCAAAGTATTGCTTGCCGTTATCCACGGCGCGTACCATGGCTATTTTTATCTCCTCAATGTAAGAGGCGAGGAGGGCTAAAGCCGTGAGCGCCGCCGAACCGATGGCGAAGCCCTTGCCCGTAGCTGCGGTGGTGTTGCCTAAGGCGTCGAGCGCATCTGTGCGTTCGCGTATCTCCTTGCCCAGTCCGCTCATCTCTGCATTGCCGCCGGCGTTGTCGGCGATTGGTCCATAGGCATCGGTGGCGAGAGTGATGCCGAGCGTCGAGAGCATACCCACGGCAGCGATGCCGATGCCGTAAAGACCGGTGCTGATCGACTTCGCTGAGAGCGACATATCGAAGCCGTTGGCGCAGAGGTAGCTGAGCATGATGGCTACGGAGATGGTCACGACGGGTATCATCGTCGATATCATGCCCGTTCCGATGCCTTTGATGATGACCGTTGCAGGACCAGTCTGCGAAGCCTCCGCGATCTTCTGCGTCGGTGCGTAGCTATGCGAGGTGTAGTATTCGGTGGCTTGACCGATGACCACGCCTGCCACTAAGCCGCTGATAACGGAGAACGAGAGTCCGAGCCAGTTCTCGATGCCGAGCATATATAATATGATAAAAGTGGCAACGGCGATGAGTGCCGCGCTGACGTTGGTGCCGAGACCGAGCGAGTGGAGCAGTTCCTTCATCGTTGCGCCCTCCTTGGTGCGCACGAGGAAGATGCCGATGAGCGAGAGGAAGATGCCGATAGCCGCAATCACCATTGGCGCTATCACGGCGCGCAGCTGCATGTCTGCGTTCATGGCGAACGCCGTTGCGCCGAGGGCAGCCGTTGAGAGTATCGAGCCGCAGTAGCTCTCGTAGAGGTCGGCACCCATGCCAGCCACGTCGCCCACGTTGTCGCCCACGTTGTCGGCGATGGTGGCAGGGTTGCGTGGGTCGTCCTCGGGTATGTTCGCCTCTATCTTACCCACGAGGTCGGCTCCCACGTCGGCAGCCTTTGTGTATATGCCACCGCCTACGCGAGCGAAGAGAGCTTGCGTCGAAGCACCCATGCCGAAGGTGAGCATAGTGGTGGTGATGGTGACGAGGGCTGTAGCCTCTCCGTCGTAGAAGGCGTTGAGAGCGACGAACCAGATGGCGATGTCGAGCAGTCCGAGACCCACGACGACGAGTCCCATCACCGCGCCGCTACGGAAGGCTATCTTCAAGCCCTTGTCGAGTCCGGTGCGTGCGCCGTTTGCGGTGCGTGCCGAAGCGTAGGTTGCGGTCTTCATGCCGAAGAAGCCTGCCAAGCCGGAGAACAGACCGCCGGTGAGGAAGGCGAACGGCACCCACGGGTTCTGCACCTTCAGCACGTAAGCCATGAACGAGAAGACGATGGCGAGCACTACGAACACCATTGTCACAACCTTATATTGCTGCTTGAGGTAAGCCATTGCGCCTTTGCGTACATGCTCGGCAATCTCTTTCATTCTGTCTGTTCCTTCGTCCTCCTTCATCATCGAACGGAAGAAGAACCATGCCATTCCCAATGCTACAACACTGGCTATTGGGATCAGCCAAAATACTGAGGGGATGTTGTTCATAACGTTTTATTTATTAGGTTGATAATGGATATTAGTGGTTGGTCGTTGCCGATAGATTTTGCAAATATATGAAATAAAACAACACGAAAAGGAAAAACGTAGAATTATTTGCGTAAAATATTTTGATACATATATATAAAAAGGCTACGGCACGAATGCCGTAGCCTCCTATGATTAGCATTAAGAGCTATTTGATTTGCAATAATCTTAGAGAATGAATTTGTAGACGTGTGTCTGCTTGCCTGTTTCTATGCGCAGCACGTACACGCCGGGGGCGAGGTGTGATGTTGAGATGGTGAGGTGTTGAGATGGTGAGATGGTGAGGTGGTGTGATGGTGAGGTGGTGATCAGCTCGCCGCTCACGTTGTAGAGGCTTGCGCTCTTGATGCCTTCGCCGGTGACAACAATCTGCGAGCCCTCGCGACTCACGCTTACGGTAGAAGCCGCAGCCGACTCAATGCCGGTTGGTATGTCGTGGGTGAGTGTGAGCACGTCGCCCTCGCGCTTGATGTATGTTGCCGGTGCGTCTGCCACCTTCAGCTCCATGTCTTCGCCGTTCTTCGCGCCCATCATCATCACCTTATATATATGTCCGTCCTCGAACGGCACACTGTTCTTGCGCAGCCAGTAGCTGTAGAGCGGAATGTCGAAGGCAGAAGACACTGTCACGTCGTCGTCGATGCCGTTGACAGCCACCGTCTCGCAGAGCTCCACATCCTCGCACATCATCTTCACGTGACCCTCATATGAGAGCTTCTCGTTAGTGCGCAGCAGAACGCCGATCTTGAACAGTGCGGTCTGCGACATATCGAGTACGCCCGACTCTACCTTCTGCTCCGAGTTGTCGCTGAAGAACACCTCCACCTTTGCCATGAGCGGTTTCTCCTCAGCCTTCACTACTTCGATGTAAGCTGCATCCTTGTCGTGTATGTTGTTGATAGGGTAGAAGTCGGTCTCCTCCTGGTCGCGTGTCGCTTCGAGCTTCACCTCGTAGCGTGCCGGGGCGAGGTCGGTGGGTATCGAGAGTTTAATGGGTATCTCCATCTCGGTGAAGCCCTCAATCTCCGTCAGCTGGTCGACACGTGTGTTCAGCACCACCTGCTTAGCCTCGTCGAGCAGCTGCACGCGCAGATAGCAGTCGCGTGGCACGCCGTTGAGGTTCTTCAGGTTGAAGTAGGCGTATATGCTTTCGCCATGCTCTGCATTGGCAGAGAGGCGTGGCTGGTTCATGAGCTGGAAGACGACATTCTCCGTAGAGCAGGTCTCGGAGATGCGTCCCTTGCCGTCGGTGAGCTCCACCTCGATTGTCGGAGCCTTCTTCATGCGCAGGAAGTCGCCCCATGTTCCGTCGTCGCTGATAGCTGCGCATACGGGCACGAGGCGGTAGTAGCCGTTGGGAAGTCCGTCGAAGCTAACCTTTGTAGAGAGTGTGTGCACCATGAGGTTGTCGGTGCCCATGCTGCCACCGTAGTCGCCGAAGATGCGCTGCGTAAATCCGCCTGTGGCGTGGTCGTCCGAGTAAGCCACGCTCTTGAAGTTGCCCTCAGCGTCGTATATAGCCACGCCCACGTCGCCCTTGAACGCCTTGCCTTTGTTTACGAACGAGGTCATCTCTATGGTCTGCTCCTTGTGTGCGTCGAACGCCTTGTCTGCGGCATCCTTCATCGTGAACGTGCCGCCCTCGTTGAACATCAGCTGCGGCATGTTCTCCATCAGTCCGGGGTCTATAGCCGGATATTTGCCGTTGTTCGGGTGGGCGAGTATGGCGGTGATGGCGCGGTTGAACGCGAGCGGTTTGTTGCCGAACTCGTCGCCCGTCTCCTGCAGGCTGAGGTTGGTGAGCGAGAAGTAGGCGTCGCCTCCGCCGTCCCATCCGAAGTTCATGTGGAAGAGTCCGTTCTCGTCGAAACCGTCGGTAACCCAGGCGTGGCCCGAGCTTGAGCCGGATGGGCGGCCCTCCAGGTAGACGGGGCAGCCGTTGAGCAGTTCCTCGCGCAGTATCTCGGAGAAGCGTGTTGCGCCCTCCATCGCCTTTGTCACGTAAGCAGCCGTGTAGTCGAAGTGCTTCTGCAGCGCGTTGTATGCGTTCACGCCCTGTGTGCCGCTGAGTGCGGGGGTGTACTGCATGAACGATGCCACGCCGAAGTCTCTCATGAGCAGAGCCACGGCAGCTCGCTGCTCCTTCGTGGGCTGCACGGGATAGCGGTAGTCGTCGAGCATGTTCGCCCAGTCGTAGTGCGACTGAGAGAAGTCGACGTACACGTCGTCGTCATAGGCAGCCACCTTGTAGCCGTTCTCGCCCTTGCCCTGTGCAGGCCAGCGGTGGTAGCGCATTATCTGCGCCATAGCCGTAGCCACGCAGCCCGTGTAGGGATAGCCGCAGAGCTCGTTGTACGGCTCGGACTGTCCCCACTTGCTCTTGAGCAGGGGTGTGACGGTCTTGGTGAATAGTCCGTTGCGTGCAGGAGCGTGTGCTGCGACTGTTCCCTCCTTCAGCGCCTGGTAGCCCTGCCTGTAGCCTTCGAGCAGCAACCTGACGCAAGGGTTGGCGTTGAGCGTGTCGAGCGTGTGCTCTTTGCTGTATGCGAGCACTTCGCCCATAGCGTCGTCGCCGGCAACGAGCACGAAGCCGCGACCGTCGGCAGCGTTGAAGAGATGGTAGGGTGAGGGGGTGAGGTGGTGAGATGGTGAGGTGGTGAGGTGTTGAGGTGGTGAGGGGGTGAGGTGGTGAGATGTTGAGGTGGTGAGGTGTTGAGATGTTGATCTTATTCCACATTGTTTCTCTATGAATCGTTTTGCGATCTGCGCCGCCTTTTGCGGGCTGATAGGGTTAGCGTTTGCTGTCTGTAGGGCGATGGCAAACGTGCACATGATTACCGATAATACGGTGCTGATTTGTTTCGGATTATGTTTCCTTTTCATTAGTAATGTTATTGTTGTGTGTGAAGGTGCAAAGTTACTGACTCTTTTTCAAACAGATATGCGTTTGAGCAGTAATAATTGTTAAACACATATACGGATACCTACAATTGTGAATATTCGGTGGTGGCATCGAATGATGGACAGGCTTTCGGGGCGAAGTCGGAATGGGAGTGGATTGTTGCGTGAGGGTATATGGCTTTCAGTTGACGAAGAAGACGGATTAGGGCTTCTTTCTGTTGTGGTGTACGTGTGTCTTTTGGTGTGAGCCTACCATCGTTAGACACGCCACCTATGTAGCAAACGCCAACGGAAAACGCATTGTGACCTCGGCAATGTGCGCCAATATCGGTAAGTGGGCGACCTTTTTCGATGGTGCCGTCGAGTCGTATTACGAAGTGATAACCGCAGGAGGAGAAACCACGCTGACGGTGCCAGCGGTCAATGTCTTTGAGTGTGTATGCTCTGCCCTCGGGTGTGGCAGAGCAATGGATTATTATTTCGCGTATGTTCATATATATAATAATGTGTGGTTAGTAACCGTTTTTTGGGGTGCGGTGCTGACATCCTTTTATTACGCAGCGGAAACGTTGCAGTTCGAGTTCGACGTCTGCTTTTTGGCGTGATATGTCGAGGACTTCTGCATTGAGACGACGGAGGACGTTTGTTTGCTCGGCAAAACGTTCCTCCTTTATTTTCAGCTGCGACTGGAGGAATTCGAGGGTTTCGCGAAGTGTCTTGAATTCGACGGAGTCGGCTTCGGCTTCTTGTTTTCGCTTGTTGTATTTGAGCATTATGAGGTATTTTACGAGCTCGAAACCTCCGAGTGCGGTTATGATGGAGACGATGATATTAGTAGTCATATTTGTCTTATTATTAAAAATCAAAAATCAAAAATCAAAAAAAACGCCGGAGAAGAGGGACTTCTCCAGCGCGAGTCTGGCGATTGCGACGTTATTGTTTGCCAGTGGTGGGGTCTTTTGTAACGTCGGCTTTCTTGATAACGTTGTAGGAGCGGAATTCCGTGAACTTCACTTTCGACATAAGTTTGCGTGAATTCATATCCACGCGCGACGGTGTGACGGTGTGACGGGCAGCGACGAGGTTGTTTTCTAAAGTGCAATTCTGCAGGTCGGCGGAACCTTTTGTGCGGAAAGCAACACGGAATGTTGCGAGACCGTCGAGCGAGACCTGAAAGCCCTCTTCTGTCAGTTTGTTGATACACTTGGTCATATCGCCAAGGATGGCGTATATCTGACCCTTTGAGAAAGGTGTGTTGTGGTTAGCCATGTGCTCGCAGAGTTCTGGCAAAGTGTATGTTTTCTTGTGAACTGCTTTTGCGTACCACAAACCCTTTGTTGCGTTTTTCGCATTGCTTTGATAAACTTTGTACTCCATAATTTAAGGTTTTTTGTTTTCTAATTCTTCGACATGTGTCTTCTTGTTTTTGTACTTCTCGGCTGCACGGAACGAGCCTTCGGTGATTTTCACGCCGAGCGAGCCGTTGCTGTCGCGTGAGGACTTGGAGGCACCCGTGCCGCGTGCGCGAAGTCTCACACCTACGATTGAGTTTGCCGGAGTGAATGATTTTACGTCCATCGTGCCGCGACTCTTAATATTGTACTGGAAGAGTGCGAGGTCGGGGATTTTTACTTTGTTGCCGTCGGCGAGTAGTTCCTTGATGCAGGAGATCATGTCGAGGAGTACGCCCTCGATGGCTGCTGCTGAATGGCCCGAGTTGTGAATTGCCATGTGTTCGGCGAGTTCGCGAGTTGACAATGTGCGGTCGTAGTGGATTTGTGGATACCACAGACCCTTTGTCGCATTTTTCGCTTTGCTTTGGTAAAAATGGTAAGTAAACATGCTTAAACGTTTTTAGTTAGACATATAAGTGAACGTTGCAAAGATACGAAAGGGGAAAGCGGAAAACAAGAAAACGCTGTCTGTGGGGTTTGAAAAACGAACGATTAAGAAACATTAACAGAAAAACGAGTCAATATCGTGTGTTTTGTGAACCTGTGCTTTGGGGTGCGTCAACCTGTCCTTTGGGGCGTGTCGACCTGTGCTTTCGTGGGCGCGGACGTGGCATGTTGTTGGAGAGCAGGACGGAGCAGGCGAAGGAGAGGCACGCCAGCAGCCACAGAAAGAGCGTGAGGGCGACGACGAGCACGCGTGGCGCGAGGGCGAGGAGTTGCGGTTGGAACATGACGAGGAGGATGCCGCCGAGGGCGGAAATGGTGAACGATGCCAAGTAGAGGCGTTTTTTAGGTGAGATTGATTTTTGCATAGGTTTTTATAAACTTTAGTTAAAGGACGTATAATTTAGTTATAATATTGTGGCTGACCTAAGGGGTTAAGTTTAGTTAACGTTTTTTTTTTTTTGTTTGCAAATGTGGTGGTACATTTGCACCGAACGAACGAAGACTAAAAACTTAATATTTAATATTTAATTTTTAGCAATAAGCCCTGTGTGAGCAGGGCGAAATAGGAATAAGAATTTTATAATATATATATATTATAATTTTTGATGTGAAATATTTTTACGGCACACATGTGTGCCTTATTGCTAAGTTTTAAAAATTAAAAATTAAAAAAATCGGGTGGTCGTTCATGTACTAACTAAAAAATAAAAAGATATGATTTTTATTGGTAGAATTACGAAAGTGGGAGAAGCGCAGACTTACACTTCTCGCACTGGTGAGACAAAGACTTTGAGACGTGTGTGCTTGACGCAGGGCGCGGACAGTATGGCTGTGACGGCTTTGGGCGAGATGTGTACGACGGTGGGTAATATGCCGACGAACACGTACATTGTGGCGGACGTTTCGATGAATTACAGAGAGTGGCAGGGTCAGCAGGGCGGCACGCAGCAGTCGACTGATGTATTGTTGAACCGTATAGCTCCGCTGTAGGGCTATAGCTAAAAGTGATTATCATGGATAAGAAAGAGAGCAAGGTGCTGCCGAAGCGTGTGCGTGGCGTGGCGACGATTGATGAGATGTTCGGCGTGGTGTTCAAGCCTTTTTCGGAGGGTGTGTCGCGCAAGGAGGATGTGAAGACGGTGCGCTCTTCGAGCCTTTACACGACCGCAGGAGAGAAGAAGCGCAGCAAGGTGTGTCATTTGTCGGTGGATGCGGATGCGAAAGACCCCATTGGTGATATGTTGGAGGATTTCGCGCGTCTGACGAAGAGCGACGTTGTGTGTGCTTACACGTCGGCGAGAGGCAAGAAGTTATTGGAGAATGACGTGCTGCGTATTGTGGCAAACAAAGCGAAGCGCACGGTAACGACCACGATAACGATAAACATCGGCGCAACACCGAACTATGAGAAAGAACTGTTTAACCAATTTCAAGAGATATTAAAATGTTTTACTTTCAACCAACGTTTTTTAGTCAGCTTTCGCAGTGTACGGAAGTAGAGTTTTCTCTGCTGGTGCAGTCGGACAACGTTAACAGACGAATTTCGGAGTATCGCAAGCGTAGAGCTGAGATAGAGAAGATGAAGAATGAGGGTGTGCAGGATGCTGTCGTAAAAACGGCGGAGCAAGAGGCTGCGAAAATAAAGCGCGGTCTGCCTGGCATCACATTCCAAGCGACTTTTGAGGAGTCGCTGTCGAAGAACGGACACCGTGGCGTATGGCGCAAGCAGAGTGCTGCGCACTTGAACGGTCTTTTCGTCTGCGACTTTGACCACATCGACGACCCCAAGGGCAAGTTTGAGGAGTGGGTGAAGTTAGGCCCTTTGTTCAGCGACAAGATATTGCTTGTGTTTATCACGGCGAGCGGAAAGGGCTTGAAGGTGGTAGGCAAGGCAGATGTGAGCGACGGCAACATCATAGACAACGCTCGAAAGTTGGCTGCGACGTTGGGAATGGAAACCGACGAGAGCTGCAAGGACGCGAGCCGTTTGAGTTTCTGCCCCGGCAAAGACGATATACTTTTCTTAAACAATGAACTTTTTACGTATGAAAACAAAGAATTTGAAGAAACTTATGGTAGTGAGTATCGGTCTAATTTGTCTGCCGGTCACATGGAACGTGGTGCTGCTTCTGGACGCAGCAAGTGCGGTGTTGGGGTTGTTGGCTCGAACGGCTCGCCGAACAGCGGACAGAGTGGAGCGTCTGGCGGAGGTGCGCAAGGTGCTGCGCAATGTAACGGAGAAGGAGTACATAGTCTCATTTTAGATAAGGACGAGAATGGCAACTACACGTACAGAGGCGTTAAATACGCCGACATCATCGAAGCCCTTGTCGCCGCGCGAGGCGGCTATCCAACTGCTGGTGGCCGCCACCTCTTCACTTTGCAGCTGGCTTCCGACCTGCGGTATATATGTGACAACAACAAAGAAGCTCTCGTTGAGATCATCCTGTTATCAAGAAGTGCTAAAGAAATCGAGCAAGAACGCGGTCGGCGAGAAATCGAGGACATTGCTGCTTCGGCTACAGGTCACAACATGCTCAACTACATGCCAAAGAGGTTACGGACTGCACTTGAGAGTGTTGGTATTCGAACCGCTGGAAGCGGAATTGATGCGGCAGATGGAAAAACAAATACGATCGATTATCAGTACTGGTGGAAACGTCTTGAGCCTCTCCTTGGTCCAGGTCTCGCGGAAGCAGTCGCTCCCTTTAGAGACGAAATAAAGTTGGGCGGTGTGTTGGCTGCTGGAGCTATGTTTGGAAGCTATCTGACAAAGTGCTGGTGGGAACACTACGACGGCGAGCGCAGGAGAATGTCGTTTTTGGTTTACATAGTAGGAGATGCTGCGAGCGGTAAATCGTTCATCATTGACCTCGACAGAAATATTATGTCGTGCCTCCGCTACAACGACAAGATAGGCCGTGACTGGGAACGCGAATACAAGGAAGACAAGGCTCGACGCGCGACGAGCCGAAAAGACCAAGGCAAGGAGGCGCAGGAGATAAAGCACCCTGTTATCAGAATAGTGCCCTCGACGATATCGAACGCCATGTTCTATCGCCGTTCGATGGATGCTGTTGCGGAAGTGGGCGGTGAAGAAATGCACTTGCACTTGTACACGATGGAGAGCGAGTTGTCTACTGCGCTGCGTGCGCAGATTGGCTCATGGGCAGGCAAGTTGGACTTGGAGTGCAAGAGCTTCCAAAACGAGTATGCAGGTGTTGACTATGCAAACGAGCAGAGCGTGAACGGCTTGATACAGGTGAACTGGAACCAAGTAGTATCGGGCACGATGGACGCAATGCGCCGAAAGATTACGCCGTCGACAGTGCTCGACGGCTTGGTGACGCGCCTTGCTCTCTTCGTGATGCCGTCGAATGACTTCACAATGATAGACCGTAAGAAAGTGAAGAGTGACCGCTCGCGTGAAGAAGCGTTGAAGACTTGGGGCTTCAGACTTGACAAACTGGAGGGTAATCTTCCGTGCGAGCGTTTGGTGGAGACTGCGTACAAATGGTGTGCGGACAAAGCAGAAACGGCGAAGTTTGAGGGCGACAAAATAATGGACTACTTCCGCAAGCGTGTGCCTATGTACATGGTGCGCTACGGCTTGGTGCGAGCTGTGCTGCGACAATATGATACCTTTGTGAAAACAGGAAACTTGGAAATTGACGATAAAGACGTGGAGTTTGCCGAGTTGATAGGCGACTATCTCCTTTACATACAGCAGTACATGTACGGACAGCAGATAGAAGAAGCGTTGGAGGTGCAGAACCGAGATTTCAGACCGAGACAACGAAAGTCGCGTTTTGTGGAGATATATGCGCAACTGCCCAATGAATTCAGTATAGAGGATTTGGTGCAGCACGGATATAAGCAGAGTTCTGCGAGTACGTTGGCATCAAGATTAAAGGGTGCTAACATCATCGAAGCCGTCGGCAAAAGCAAGTGGCGAAAACTGACGAAAGATGTGTCGACTTTCACGTTTTATTAACAATAAACAAATTTTTAGTATGAAAAATTTCGATGAAGCGCTTGAAATTTTATTGCTATTTTTGGGGAGCGTGTTGGTGAGTGTGCTGGTATGTTTATTTCTTGTACTTCTTATGGGGTGTACCGTGCCAAAAATAGTGGTTGTGTAACTTCCGCGTTTGATAAATAATTACAAATATTTGCACCTGTAAAAGGGGTGCAAATATTTGATTTTTGATTTTTAATTTTTAATAATAAGACGTATGGCGAATATAAAACATGCTACATTTTGGTGTAGTGAGAAAATAGTGAGGATAGACGAAAAAGGAAAACCTGTGTTTTTTGAAAAAGTAACTTTCGGGTATGACAACAAGTCGACGACAGCACTTTGTTCTTACCCCTTGGCAGAATTGTTTTTAAAATTAAAAAAAGGAGATAAGGTTGATTTGTGGTGTGCGGCTAAGAGTGCGGTTTATTATCGTTTTGGCAAAAACGAACGCCTAATAGACAATTACATTACGGCTGCCAGGATAAATATACACACATCCTTCGCTTTATAATGGGCGTTAAAATTTTATTTTTTAATAATAAGAAATATATAATGAAAGAAATCTTAGCAAAAATGATCAGCGTCTTTTTAACGGCGCCGTTAATTCCAATAATGTTGATAGGAATAGTTCCCTACGCTCTATTCAAGGGGATTACAAGCGAGCGTGTCTGGGATGAATATTTAGATATTTGGAATTCATTCACTAATTTCCTAATACATCCATACTATAAATATGTAGAAAAGAAAAACTATATAGAAAAAATGAAGCAGCGAGTGGATGATTATCGTAAAGAGAATGACAGGCTCAACAGAGCATTAGAGAACTATGAAAAAGAAAAAGGAGGATTAAATGTATATTGAAGCGAAGTTGGTGAAGAAAACCAAAAGTTTCAGAGAAACGAAAACTCATATAACAAAAGTGTTAGAGATGGTTTTCACATGGCGTAATCAAAAAGTTTTAGCTATTTGTAAATATCCGTTGGCTTTTTGTTTTTCTCGCGCAAAAGTTGGCGATAAGCTCGGGGTTTTTCTTGTCGCGCGAACGGAAATTTACAAAAGCGAGCTAAGCGGTGAGTATGAGCCGTTAGTGGAAAATTATGTGGAGGATGTATCGTACATCCATAATCAAGCATTTAAACAGAAATCATTAAACAAGTAAATAATATGACAAGAGAAGATTTTGAAAAACGCATGGCAGCGTTAGAAGACAAGGAAATAGCCGTTCGTCAAGAAATGAAAAAACTACAAAGAGAATACCTTGCCAACTATCCTATCCATCCAGATGACAAGTGTGTTGATGGAGACGGAAAAGTGTGTTGGGTCGATAGTCTATGTTTTCTAACACATTCATCTACAAAAATAAATTTTCGTGTAAATTACGCAAAACAAGACGGTTCGCGCTCTAAACGTTGGATGTATGTTTATGATGTAACTAAGTTTAAATAAATAGTTTATAACAACCGACCATTTTCGTGAGGACATGAAAATGGTTGGTTGTTATTATTGTTTCCGTCGAAACGTCACACGTTCGCGTCCGCCGTCCGATTGGGTTGCGTTCGGGCTCTGACTACCTCTCTGTAGACGTATGCCGCGAGGCTGGATATAAGGATGGCGACCAGTACATCAAGTACAAGGACATGAAGAATGAGGAGGGAGGGACTTTCTCTACGTTCATCTTCAAGACCCGCGGCGGTGCGACGTCGTGTCCTTACGAGGGCGAATACAAGACGAAGTATTACGAGCCGGGGCAGCACGTGATAGATGAGGCAACGGTTCAGATGGAGGTGCCGGAGATAACGGTGGAGAAGGACTTCGTGGAGAATGTTCCTTCGGGCAAGTCGGCTTACTTCACGCTGTATCTGCGCAACAACTCGGAGTCGCAGGACGACAACTGGTATAACCTCGTAATCGACGACGACAGCAATCCGAACGGAGCGCAGCTGCTCATGGACGGCGCGCCGATCGGCAACGGCAGGGCACTGCTCGTGCCGGCAGGGGGTACGCTGACGAAGACGTTAGAGGTGCGCAAGGGTTCGGTGATGAACTATGACAACCTCAGACTGATGTTGCAGTCGCAGTGTCAGTGTGACCCGACCGACTTCCAGGGCGACATCTACGACGACGTGACGTTCAGCGTACACTTCACGCCCTCGGCTACGGACGTGAAGCTGAAGAAGCCGACGGACAACTGGACGTACAACACGAAGCTGCCTACGGCGGAGGTGAACGGCGTGCAGAAGCATTACATGGACGTGGTGATTGACGGCTTCGACGTGAACTATGACAATTTCCACCGCATCATGCTGCAGTATAAGCCGTCGTCGGGCAGCGACAACGACTGGACGACGCTCATGAGCTACTACGACGACGAGACGCTCTATGACCAGGCGGTGAAGAACGGCATGAACGCGGAGATGATAAAGGCGGCGGACGCGGGCACGATAAAGTATCGCTGGTTCATGGACGACCAGCAGGATCAGCGTTACGACCTGCGCACGGTGGGTACGAGCATGATAAACAATGAGGAGGTGTATAACTATTCTGCCGTGCACACGGGCATAAAGGATATGTATAACCCGCGCCTCTTCGGCAGCGCGCAGCCGGCGAACGGCGTGCTGACGGTGAACGACGAGGTGATGCTCAGGTTCAACGAGCCGATAGCGGACGGTCTGCTGACAGACAACAACTTCTCGGTGACGGGCATACGCAACGGCGCACAAACCGACCACAGCGTAAGCGTACGCCTGGACGGCAAGAACGACGTGCTCGTGTCGGAGTTCCAGCGCAACTGGAGCGGCAAGAGCCTGACCATAGAGATGTGGACTCTTGCAGACAAGGCGCAGGACGCCGTGCTCTTCAGTCAGGGCAACGCCAACAGCTCAATAGAACTTGCGACGACGAGCGACAACCGCTTGAAGGTGAAGGTGGCTGAGAAGACGATCGTCAGCGACAAGGCGTTCGACTACGAGCAGGGCACATGGGCACACGTGGCTCTCGTATATAACAATGAGGGCGACGTGTCGGCTTACTATAACTACGAGCAGCTTATCAGCGCAGCTGAGGTGGGCGAGTATAATGGTGAGGGCGCTTATGTGTTCGGAGCCAGCGTGGACGGAAGCGGACACTTCGCAGGCAAGATGCACGGGGCACGCATCTGGGACAAGGTGATGACACCGGCACGTCTGCAGACCAACTCGCTGACCATGCTCTCCGGAGCCGAAAGCAATCTCATCGCTTACTATCCGATGTCGGAGGCTAAGGGCAACGTGCTTGCCGACAAGGCTCACGGCGCAAACCTTGAGATGAGAGGCGGCGAATGGGCTAACCCGGAGGGACGCGCAGCGGCGTTCAACGGTAAGGACCAGTACGTGAAGCTCTCTTCGGGCAGTTCGTGTGTGGTAGACAACAGCATGGACTACACCATCGAGACATGGTTCAAGGCTGACGAGGCTCAGCAGACGGCTACCATCATCTCCAACGGACGCGGCGACGGTGAGGAAATGGGCGGTTCGCTCAATCTCTTCGCTCTCAATCTGGAGGAGGGCAGACTGGTATTCCACAACAACGGCGTGCGTGTGGCATGTGACGGCAGCTTCGCAGACAACGACTGGCACCACGTGGCAGTGGCTGTAAACCGCACAAGCGGACGCGGTCAGATATACGTGGACGGCAAGCTGAACACTTACTTCGAGGCGGCTGACCTCGGTGGCATAGCAGCGGCTTACATCCATCTCGGCGCACGTGTGTGGACACCGGCGGACAACCTACAGCAGGAGAGAGCCGACAACTTCTTCAAGGGCGAGATTGACGAGGTGCGTGTATGGAATCTCTACAAGAGCGAGACGCTCGTGGAGAACGGCAACAGCAACCGACTCGACGGAGCGGAGAAGGGACTCCTGGCTTACTATCCGTTCGAGACATACACGGAATGGCAGGGCGTGAAGGAACTGCAGTTCTCGCTTATGGACCAGAAGCAGCAGGCTGACCCCGCACAGAAGGTGCCTGACGCTGTGGTGGTAGGCGGCGACGTAGAGACCAAGGCTTCTGCACCGGTCAAGGCAAAGGGACCGGAGAGCAAGCTTCTCTACGACTTCGTGGTGAACAACGACGCGCTCATCATCAACCTGAAGGAGCCTTACGAGCGTATAGAGAAGACTATCGTGAAGTTCACGGTGGACGGCGTGCGCGACAAGAACGGCAACGAGATTCTCTCGCCGATAACGTGGAGCGCATACATCGACCGCAACCAGCTGAAGTGGAGCGACCGGGCTCTCACCGTAGTGAAGAAGCTCAACGAGGAGAAGACGCTCAAGGTGAAGGCACTCAACAAGGGTGGCTCGATAGAACACTTCACCGTAGAGAACCTTCCTTCATGGCTTGAGGCAGAACCCGCAAGCGGCACTATCGACCCGACTTCGTCTGCAGACATCGTGCTGACCATCGACCCGAGTCTGAACATCGGTACGTACGACGAGACTCTTTATCTGCGTGGCGACAACAACGTGGTGGAGGCTCTGCAGCTCACCGTTAAGGTGGAAGGCGAGAAACCGGAGTGGACGGTGAACGCCGCTGACTTCAAGTATAATATGTCTGTCTTCGGCAAGCTGTATATTAATAAGGTGTACTCTTCCGACGACGAGGATATGCTCGCTGCGTTCAGCGGCGGAAAGTGCGTAGGCGTTTGCAATAACCGCTACTACAAGCAGAACGATATGTATTACGCCATGCTCACGGTATATTCTAACGATGTCAATGGCTCCGACCTTGAGTTCCGCATCTGGGACGCAAGCACAGGACAGACTTACATCGCACAGAGCGAGAAGCCTATAAGCTTCGAGAACAACGCCGTAGTGGGCAGCCCGTCACAGCCAGTGCTGTTCACCGCTAAGGACTATCGAGTGCAGAACATCACGCTGAACGAGGGATGGACGTGGATATCGACGAACATCGCATCCGACAAGCTCTCTGACCTCAACAAGCTTCTTGCCGACGGCAAGTGGACATCAGACGACCAGGTGAAGAGCGAGCAGTACGGCTTCGCATCATGGACAAAGCGCAACGGATGGGTGGGACAGCTCACCGAAATTAACAATGACCAGATGTATCTCGTACACAGTTCGCAGCCGCAGAGCCTGCATATCTCAGGACCGGCGGTTGACCCGACATCGCACAAGCTCACTATCCGTGGAGCCAAGGAGGACGGCACACCGCGCTGGAACTACATCTCTTATCTGCCTTCGGACAACTTCACGCTGAAGGAGGCTCTCGCCGGCTACGACGCCAAGGAGGGCGACATCGTGAAGTCGCAGACACAGATGGCGATGTACAGCGGCAATCTGGGATGGATAGGCAGTCTTACATACATGGAGAACGGCAAGGGCTATATGCTCCAGCGCCAGTCGCAGGACGACGCTCAGCTGCAGTATCCGTCGAAGACTTCCGTAGGACGCAAGGCTAAGGCTGCTATGGCAGCTGCCAAGAACGCTGACGGTATAAACGCTTACTTCCCGTATTCAGCCAACATGACGGCTGTTGTAGAAGTAGAGGGCGTAGAGCTGCAGCAGGGCGACCGCCTCGTAAGCTACGTAGGGGGCGAGCCGCGCGGTTATGCTGAGGCTATAGAGTTGCCCGACGGCAGAACCATTTTCATGCTCGCCATCGGTGGCGACAAGCCAGAGGCTGTTGACGTGACGATAGAGCGCGGCGGCGACATCATCGCCAAGGCACCGAGCGTCATCAGCTATGCTGCCAACAGCAATGTCGGCACCATCAACGAGCCGATGCACATCAGCTTCCTCGGCACAGATGGCGGACTATATGTATATCCGTCGCCGTTCTACTCGCAGCTGAAGATACGCGCTACGGTAGGCCGCGAAGCCTACGCTGATGTCTACGTGACAGATATGAGCGGCAAGCGTATCGTGGCATGGAACGACTGCAACGCTGGCGGCAATGTGGACATCACATGGAACGCCGGCAACACGGTTCCTTCGGGAGTTTATATCGTTAGCATCTCTGTAGACGGCAACGTTTACTCGATGAAAGCTATCAAGAAATAATATTAACAGAAAATCTATATGAAGTATATAAAGTATTCATTGCTTGCCGCATTGGGTTTCCTCTTCGCACAATGCACGGAGGAAAGCGACAAGACCTATCCGCAACAACCCGCTCCCCAGTGGAGCGTGGTTGAGGAGGACTTCGTAAGCGAGGCTCCGGCGTGGCAGGTGGCGGACAACGCCCCGGCTTCCGCCCCAGGGTGGAGAGCCGACTTCACTGGCAATGCCTCGGTGCCGTCGTGGACCGATCCCGACAAGAGCGTCTATCCTATGAGCATGACCGCCGTGGTGCGTCTCAGCCCCGTCCTCGAAACCCTTGCCGCCGACGGCGACATGATGGCAGCCTTCATTGGCGGCGAGTGTCGCGGTGTGGCTAAGAAGGTGATGAACGACGGCGTGCGCCTCTTCTTCATCCACGTGAAGGCACCGTCGAGCGAGAACGGCGATGTGGAGTTCCGCTATTACAGTGCAGCTGCGAAGCGCACGTACGTCTCCGTGGCATCAGACGTAAAGTATGAGGTGGATAAGATTTACGGCACAGCCGAGAATCCTGCTTTCCCCGACTTCGAGCAGTCGGGTCCCTTCCCCGTACCTACCAAGGCATGGGTGAAGGTAGACAAGGCACAGCTACCGTTCACAGTAGCCGCTGGCGATGAGCTTCAGGCTTTCGTCGGCGACGAGTGCCGCGGCATCAAGCACGTAGAGAGCGAGGCGGATATGCTCTACTGCTATGACATCCTCGGACGTGCCGAGGGCGAGCAGGTGACATATCGCTATTACAGCGCGGAAAAGAAGCAGGTGTTCGTTTCCGAGCAGTCCTTCGTCATCGGCAAGCGCGGTTCGGTGGTTGGTTCTGAGGACCAGCCGCAGACTCTCAGCTTCGTGCCACAGGGCAGTATGACCGCTTACCTCACCCTTGACGCCGTTACAGGCAGCTATGCCGACAAGAGCGGCGACAAGCTGGCGGCGTTCATAGGCAATGTCTGCGCCGGCATGGGCGAAGTAGTGGGCGAGCAGGACGGCAGACCCGTATATAAGATGGTGGTGAATGGTGTCAGCTCACAGTCAGCGGCTGTGGACATCCGCTATTACAGCCATCGCAACAACTACGTGTTCACGGCACCTGCATGCCTCGCCTTCGCCGACGGCAAGGTGGAGGCATCGCCCGAGCAGCCGCTCACCGTACCTCTCGTTGTCGAAGGCAAGCATCCTCTCAAGATGACGGCTTGCGTGGCCTTGCCTCAGAACATAGTGCGTCAGGCAACGGCGGACGACGTGATGGCAGCCTTCGTGGGCGCGGAGTGTCGCGGCATGGCAAAGGCGGAGCAGGCAGAGAACGGCGAGTATGTCTTCCGCATGGAGATAAACGGCAGCATGGGAGCGGAGGAACCTGTGACACTGAAGTATTACTCAACACGCAACAAGTATCTCTATCAGGCTCCCTCGGTGTTCACCTTTGCCAGTGGCGCAAGCTATGGCACAGTCAGCGAGCCCGGCAGACCTACTTTCCTCATTGTCGAATAAGCTAAAAACTGTCTGTATATATGAATAAGAAAACTATAATAAGCTTGGTGCTGGGGTGCATATCTGTGCTCCCGGCATCAGCACAGAACGGATGGTTTGTTGAGGCAGGCGGAGGTGTGCAGACTATCTTCTCGAGCGATGCCAGCAAGCTGGATTTCGGCAAGCGCATCACTCCGTCATACACTATTGGCGTGGGCAAGTGGATCACTCCGGCTTATGCCCTGCGTCTGCAGATTGGCGGCTATGCGCTCAACGGTATGTCCACATCAGAAGGACTCTATCTGCGTGACCCTCAGACCGACGGTTCCGTATATGGTCCTCACGACCCTGTAATAGATAATGTGACGGTCCGCCCTGACGGCACCTATCGTCATTATCTGCGTTACGTCAACGCTCATGCCGACTTCATGGTGAGCCTCTCGCGTCTGCTCTTCCGCAGTCAGGGCAGGTTTGACGTGCTTCCTGCTGTAGGATTTGGCTACGCTCATGCCTTCGCCTATCGTGGCACGGCGAACACCAACTCGCTCACAGCTAACTTCTCTGTCGCTGCCAAGTACAGCGTGCTGAAGTGTATGGATGTCAACCTTGAGATTGCTTCGGCTCTCATGCCCGACCATTTCGACGGTCGCATCACGGGCAGAAAGTACGAGCCGACGTTGGGTGCAACGCTCGGACTGACCTATCGCTTCAACGCCTCAAAGCCATACGTCAGGAAGGAGCGCAGTAAGAAGCATCGTCGTGAAGCCGTGGTCGACACGGTGTATATGGTGGAGAGGATAGTGGAGCGCCCCGTCTTTAAGGACCGCATCGTGGAGAAACCGGTGGCGAAGAAGCAGGAATCATTCCGTCTTGCCTCTATTAGCTTTGCTTACGCTTCTGCCAAGCCGGCGAAGAAGCAGGACATAGTGTTTGAGAACATCGTCGAATATCTCAAGCAGCACCCTTCTGCCCGCATCCGTTTGGACGGTTATGCCGACAAAGCCACAGGCAAGGCACGAACAAATCTGATGCTATCTATTCGCCGCACCGACAGCGTGCGTAATATCCTCATAGAGCGTTACGGCATCGCTCCCTCACGCATCGATGCCCAAGGTATCGGCTGCAATGCGCAGCCGTATGAGAAGAACGAGCATAATCGTGTGGTGATTGTTACGGCACTGCCCGAGTGATGTGTGTTTTGTAAAAAGAAAATTCCGTAGTAGATAATAATGCAAGAGAGTGTGTGTTTATTACATACTCTCTTGCTTATATAGGTATAATGTCTTATTTTCCCAAAGACTTGAACATCTTGGTGATGCACTTTTTCTTCTGCTCCATGTTTGGGTGAACATAGAGATTAAGGGTTGTTGTGATGTTGGCATGACCGAGCAGTACGCTTACTGTCTTGTAGTCGCAGTTGCTTTCAATGCAGCGTGTGGCAAAGCTGTGGCGTAGTCCGTGATACTTTAGTCGAGGAACGTCAAGACGCGTCGGCTGCGATGATGCGACCAGCGAAGTATCGGATGCGACGTGGCAGATAGTATGAAACAACCATAATGACAGATAAGTGTGAGAATTTTTGTTATTTCACATTTATCTGCTTGGCTATATTAAAACATGAAAAGTGAATTACGTATATCCTAAAATGGAACTGTCAGTGAAACAGATCTATTATTTTGATACTCATCATTCCATGTTATTTTCAGGCGAATAGTGTCATTGTGACCTTCACAAAGAGACATTATTTCCTCTCTATATGATTGAGGATTGATGACATCATAAGGGCCAAAAGAACCATGAAGGTAGATGCCAGACATTTCTTCTTCGGATGAAAGTATATCGATTCTTACGTGTTTAGCATCATTCTTCCCTACATTGACAAATATAATTTTTGCGATTCCTCCATGAGAGTGGATAATATTGGCTTTCATTTCGGCCATTTTCTCCTTAGCTTCTTCTTTCTCGAACTGCTTAATTTGCAACTCATTTAGTCTTAGTTCTTGTTCTTTGATTTTTCTATCATGTCGCAAGTAAGCACAAAATCCCCCACAGATTCCTAACGAAGACAGAAGTAGGGCGCCCCATTCTTTGATAAAAGACAAAAGACATTCCATTTTATTTGAACTTTATAAATTTATTCCCTTTGAACCCTTTTCTTAATACATCTTGGAGATGTTTAGTTACATCATTTTTAATCTCCTTTTTTGTATCATCAAAGGCATTGCGATTAAGTTCTTTTAATTCTTCAATGCCACCTATGTACTCTCTATTACAGAAAGTGCATTTCACGTATGATTTATCTTTATTATACTCAAAGTGGTCTTCACAACCACATGTAGCACAACGTAGTTTTATTGTGTATTCTTTCTTTATACCCATGTTCTTAATTTATTATTTTTTTCTCTCTTGCTACATCGTTTGACATTGTTCCTTATTTACAACCCTATCTCTGAACAGCTTCATGTTAGTAAAGTTTCGAGATATATTTTGGACCAGTTCAAGATAATTGTCTGTTCCGTCTTGCCGCCTATGATAGTATGGCTTGATTGAGATGCAATTTTCATGCTCAAATACAGTATTGAGCAATGTCCTGTCAGAATTGCCACAAGAATGTCCCATTATCAAGACTTGAAATGGCGCAGAAATAAGAAACTCTAACAAGTCGTGATAATGCCTTGTCTCCAAATATTTCACCGATTTTACATTTCTGAGCAACTCATTATCATTCTTGTCCAGAATCTCTTGATAACCTTTATCCAGTTCATCACCATAGCCAAAGATGATATTTTCGGGGTAATCCAATTTACCATGAATATAATTATAGATTGTGTTATCATCTTTGTACTTCTCGGCAGTGGCTGTATAGTTGAAACTCAATAGCATTGTGCGTTCGGGAAAGAGTTTGTTAAACTTTCTGGGATTACGCCTGATAGTCGCAAGGTCTGCAATGTTAATCCCTATATTGTCTAAGGCCTTGCTCTTACCTTCTGTAGAGAAATCATCAGGATTTAGCCTGTCTTTCATTGCACCTTGGAGATCATTTCTGAACACGTTGGTTTCTATGGTTTGGAGATATTCTATCAGTTTCTTTTGAAGAAATGCTAGTTGTTTGTTCAATTCTGAGACAACATAGTTGCTATCGACACCAGTTGCACTTTCTTTGAGAAACTGATAGTATGCGTTCTCTATATCTACCCATCCCTTTGTATCTATTGATTGCATAATGGATTCAAAGAATGGGCAACATTCAACAGAAAATGTTTTAGAATGGTTCTTTATCTCTTGAAAGACTTCATAGCCAGCACATGTTCTATTTCCTTGTACATTCCTAAAATACGAGTTTTGAAATGAGAATACATTCCAACAGCTCATTCTTCGGCTTTCATTGATAATCAATTTGCAAAGAATGTCTTCTGCAATATTGGTTGTATTGCCCACGAAGGCATCCACACGTTGATCCCAATACCAGTTAATAAAGTCCATATAACTGGTTTTGAGACCATGTGCCATGTCAAATCCATTTCCTATAATAACAAGTCTGTTCATATGCTAACCGATTAAACGAATCTTGCCTGTAAGCAACTGCTGCATCATACCTTGCTTGATAGCCTCGTATTTAGCTCTTTTGGCTTCGAGGGCAGTGATTTCATTATCCATCTTGGTGAGGATGGTGGCAATAGCTTGCTGCTCGACTAAATTTGAAGAAATATATACTAAAATGTCACTTAAAGAAGTTCTATCTAAATGTGGAATTGTTCCTGTTCTTACATTATGCAAAATGTTACTTTGATTAAGGAGTAAGACATAGTATAGATATTCCTTGTAAATATTATGACATGAAAAGAATACACAATCATCCGCAGCCCAATATCTTTCCTTACTTAAACCTATTTGTCCAGCGGAACCACCCACAATGACAAATGGGGTGTTGGCATCCGCATTGTAGTTATTAAAATAGCCCATAGGGTAATTGGTGCTTTGATATACAGGATACCTTCCTTCGTCTGTTAATTGCTCTTTCGTTACACGTACTCCTCGTCTTACATTACAGACCTTTCCGATAGGTGTAACCTCCCAATCCTTAGGAATCTCTCCTATCTCTGTATTTTTGAATTTTCTTTCATACCTCTCAATCTTTTTTTTGTGGCTTTTCAAGCACCACCCACACACCTGCATTAACCTTGCCTTCATGCCGAATGATGCCAGCTTTCTGCATTGCCGCCAAATCGCGTTCTACTGTACGCTGTGTCACCGACAATGTTTCCGACATTTCTTTTCCTGTGATTAACGGATTTTTCTTAATAGAAGACAAGATAAACCGTTGACGTTCAGTAAGGTTCGTTTCCGACATGTTTCCGACATTTGTTTCCGACATGTTTCCGACATTATTGGTGTTATTAGTGCCATTTACACCGACATTACGGTAAATGGTAATCAATGTTCCGCTGACATGATTCTCGATTTTAGGCTCAGGAAGTCCAATTTTTTTCAAGCCTTGACGTATCTTGTTAATGCCACGCCCCCATGTCTCGATAAAGCCAGCCTTGTAGAAGGCATTGGCTATGTTGCGGTTGCGAGGTTGTGAAGCATGTTCGGCAAACAACTTCTCTTGATTGATACCTTCGGGCAGTTTGCCATCGTTCCAGAGCATTATACAGTCATCGTACACTTTCATTTGTGTATGTACTCCCATATAGTCACGGTGTACGATGGCATTGCAAATAGCCTCACGCAACACATCCTCAGGTATTTCCAATTGCTCTATACGTGTTATCCCTTCGTAGTGAATAGGGGACAAAAGGTACTTGGAACGCAACAATTCAATGATACGGTTTACCATTTGCAGGATATTACCTTCTACAACATCCTGTGTGATCAAGTCGCTCTCGTCATTGCGGAAACGGCCGATACGGAAATCGCAAGACACAAAGAATCTCTTCGGGTTCTTGCCAAAGAGCAACAAGGCGGCTTGCTTGAGCTGTCCTTCCTCAGTTATCAAGTTCAGGCTTCGCAGCACAGCTTCAGTAGATGAAGTATATGCATCACCCGAAATTCGTCCTACTTCAATGCCTTTACGCAAGAAGTAGTCGATAGCCTGACGATCTATGTCGTTTAGCGTGGCTCCGGCGACTGGCATATCATCCCACGACCACCCCATCTTTTTCAAGATAAAGTTCTGCAATGCCAGTCCCTTTAGTTCTTGCTTGGTAGAACCACTACGATAGTGGTAAACACCACGGTAAGCCACAGGCATACTGCTTGGTGTCACCACAATCTCGATGTATTCTTTTTCTCCTTCTGTAAGTAGGTTTACATCTTCCACGATGCCAAGGTAGTTGACAATTTTGTTAGGAATGTCTTCCATCAGCTTCTTGGCATCAGGCAGACCTATTACCTGCTTCTCATCATTCACACCGATAAAAATGCGACCGCCTTGTGCATTGGCGAAACCACATATCCATTTCAGATATTCGTCTCGCCAAGATTCTTTATATTCTATATTTTGACTTTCACTAAGCATGTTGTTTCTTCGTTAAAGTATAAAACCCATTTCGGCAAGGTAGCCGTTTACCTCACTTTCTATTTCGATACCATTGACTAACATTACTTATTTGTTGTTCTCTTGCGATAATAGATAAGATTTATATTCACGTACTATTAACTCTCTCAAATCCACTTCAAGCAAATCTGCTATTTTTAATAGACTGCTCAAATCTGGTTGTGATGAGTTTGTACACCACTTTGAAACGGTGGAAGGTGTTACTCCCATCTGTTCAGAAAGCCATTTGTTTGTACGTTTCTTTTCTACCAGTACAAGTTTTATTCTATTTATGTCTTCCATATTGCCCCAAAATTATAGTGCAAAGATAGTGAATTAAATTCAATTTTTCAAACTATAACGTATTTTGTATGCGTAAATAAGGAGTATATTCAATAAAATCATATTAATATATCCAACCATAGATTTTAAAGGCAGGATTTTGAATATAAAAAATGAATTTGCCGAGAATATAACAGATACAAGTAAATTAACTCGGCAAAAACTCGGCAATTTTATAAAAGCAAAAATCCTAACTGCTCATATTCAAGCAGTTAGGATTTTTCTTGGTGCGCCTGAAAGGACTCGAACCTTCACGTCCTAAAACACCAGATCCTAAGTCTGGCGCGTCTACCAATTCCGCCACAAGCGCATTAGCGGATGCAAAGTTAGTGAAAAATGGTGAGACTGGCAAAATATTATGTGACTTTTATGATCCGCACCGGTCGATGCGGATGCTCGTAACGGTCGGCGCGGATGCTCGTAACGGTCGGTGCGGATGCTCGTAACGACCGATGCGGATGGCAGAACTCTACTTCTTAAGCTCTTCGATGAATCGCTTCATCTCTGCCTCGTGTGCCTTTGCCTTGAGGAAGAGGTGCCACTGGTTGCGGGCGCGTGTGAGGTTATGCTCGGCATACTGGCACTTCCAGTAGTGGTCGCCCGAGAGGTAGTCCCAGAGGAAGCGCACGCACTGCATGTAGGGGAAGAGCTCGGCGGCGTAGGGGAGGAGCGACACTTCGAGCGGAGTGAGGAAGCGTTGTGCCGACTCTAAGTAGCCACGTGTGAACGCCTCGAAGATGTCCATGCGGAAATCAATCTTCTCGTACTCGGGCGAGTCTTCGGCAATGGTGTTGGCAGCGGTGCGCAGGAAGTCGCCGTAGTCGCTGACGAAGAGCGACGGCATCACGGTGTCGAGGTCTATCACGCAGAGCACCTTGCCCTGTTTGTCGAACATCATGTTGTTCACCTTCGTGTCGCAGTGGCACACGCGCTTCTGCAGTTTGCCCTCGGAGAGGAGTCGTTCGCCCAGGCACATCTCGTCCATGTACGCCTCTATCTCCTCCACGAACTGCTTCACGCCCTCGGCGCGTCTAACGGGGTCTTCGGCGTACACCTTGCGCAGCTGGTCGCGGCGCAGGCACATGTTGTGGAAGTCGGGGATAGTCTCGCCCAGCTGGTCGGCTATGTCAGCCAGCCGCGCCTCGAAGTCGCCGAACGCCTTGCCTGCGTCGTAGGACGAGTCGGGTGTCACGGTTTCCATCGTCACGGCATCGCTGATGAACACCGACACGCGCCAGTAGCTCTCGCCGTCGAAGAAGTAGGTCTTGCCCTCGGTGGTGGGCACGAAGCGCAGCACACGACGGTCGGGGTCGTCGACACCTTCTGCCTTCAACTGCTCGCGGATGTGGTTGGTCACGGTCTCCACGTTGTGCTGCAGCATATCGACATCGGTGAAGATGTGGTGGTTGATGCGTTGCAGAACGTAGTCGGGGCGGTCTGTTTCAGCGGTATGTATGCGGTATGTGTCGTTGATGAGTCCGTTGCCGAGTGGCTTGATGTCGCTCACGGTGCCCTCGATGAGGAATTTGCTGGTTATGTTGTTTAGATTGTTCATTGTTTTTTATTTATGTGATTTGTATTTAAAGGTCAGTAGGGGGTGCACTTGTCTCAAGTGCACCAACAAAGCAAGATGTGCACCAACTAATTGGTATTTTACTCGGTTGGTGCAGTTGAGACAACTGCACCCCCTATTTTGCAAATTTACTGCTTTTTATTATAATAGATGATGTTATGGCGGCTTATTTCGCTTTTTTGCAGTAACTTTGTGGGGATAGACAAATAAAAAACTAATCATAATGCAATCAAAAAAACAACTCCTTGCGCTTCTTGCGCTTTGTGCCTTGGGGTCTGCCAACGCTTTCGCCGAGCGGAACACCCCTTTGAAGTATTGGTTCGACCGTCCGACGACGATGCGCGGACAGGCTGTGTGGCTCGCTTCGAGTGCCGACCGTATGCCTACCGAGCGCCAGCTGGTGCGTGCCGGTGACTTGGTGAACAACCCCGACCCCGAATGGGAGTCGCAGTCGCTGCCCATCGGCAACGGCAATATCGGCGGCAATGTGCTCGGATCGGTAGAGGCTGAGCGCATCACGTTCAACGAGAAGACACTCTGGCGCGGTGGTCCTAACACCTCGCGTGGTGCTGCTTACTACTGGGACGTGAACAAGCAGTCGGCTCACGTGGTTGGCGAGATACGCGATGCGTTCACCAAAGGCGACTGGCAGAAGGCGGAGCAGCTCACACGCAAGAACTTCAACAGCGTGGTGCCCTACGAGGCTGATGCCGAGGAGCCGTTCCGCTTCGGCAGCTTCACTACCGCCGGCGAGTTCTACATTGAGACAGGACTCAGCTCTGTGGGCATGACCGACTATCGCCGTGAGCTCTCGCTCGACTCTGCTCTTGCGAAGGTGAGCTTCTGCAAGGACGGCGTGCAGTACGAGCGCGAGTATTTCGTGTCGCATCCTGCCAACGTGATGGCGGTGCGCTTCGCAGCCTCGCACCGCGGCAAGCAGAACCTCGTGTTCTCTTACGCTCCCAACCCCGTGTCGACGGGCGAGATGAAGGCGGACGGCACCGACGCGCTCTGCTGGCTGGCACGTCTCGACAACAACGCCATGCAGTACGCCGTGCGCATAAAGGCTGTGGCTAAGGGCGGTGCGGTGAGCAACGAGGGTGGCAAGCTCACGGTGAAGGATGCCGACGAGGTTGTGTTCCTCATCACTGCCGACACCGACTACCGACCCAACTACGACCCCGACTTCAGCGACCCGAAGGCTTATGTAGGTGTAGACCCTAAACAGACTACTGCCGACTGGCTCGCCAAGGCTGCCACAAAGGACTACGCTTACCTGCTCAACGAGCACTATGCCGACTATTCGGAGCTCTTCAACCGCGTGCGTCTGAACATCAACAACGCTTCGGTTGATGCCGACGACCTGCCCGTGAACCGCCGTCTTGAGGCTTACCGCCAGGGCAAGCCCGACTACTACTTGGAGCAGCTCTACTATCAGTTCGGTCGCTACCTGCTCATCTCGTCGTCGCGTGCCGACAATATGCCGGCTAACCTGCAGGGCTTGTGGCACAACAACGTCGACGGACCGTGGCGTATCGACTACCATAACAACATCAACCTGCAGATGAACTACTGGCTGGCTTGCCCGACGGGACTCTCGGAGTGCGAGCTGCCGCTCTTCAACTTCATCCGCACGCTCGTGAAGCCGGGCCGTGTAACGGCGAAGTCGTACTTCGGCACACGTGGCTGGACAACGTCCGTATCTGGTAATATCTTCGGCTTCACATCGCCGCTCTCGAGCGAGGATATGTCGTGGAACTTCTCGCCGTTCGCCGGTCCGTGGCTCGCTACACACCTCTGGAACTACTACGATTTTACGCGCGACCGCCGCTTCCTTGCTGACAACTACGAAATACTGAAGGAGTCTGCCGACTTCGCGTCCGACTATCTCTGGCATCGCGCCGACGGCGTGTACACCGCCGCTCCATCCACATCGCCCGAGCACGGACCGGTTGACGAGGGTGCTACGTTCGCCCACGCCGTGATACGCGAAGTGCTCCTGGATGCTGTTGAGGCTAACCGCGTGTTAGGCAAGAGTGCCAAGGAGCGCCGCCAGTGGGAGGACGCGCTGAAGCATCTCGCGCCGTATAAGATAGGTCGCTACGGACAGCTCATGGAGTGGTCGACGGACATCGACGACCCGAAGGACGAGCATCGCCATGTGAACCACCTCTTCGGTCTGCATCCTGGTCACACCGTGTCGCCCGTCACAACGCCCGAACTGGCTAAGGCTTCGCGCGTGGTGCTCGAGCATCGCGGCGACGGCGCAACGGGATGGTCGATGGGCTGGAAGCTCAACCAGTGGGCACGCCTGCACGACGGCAATCATGCCTACACGCTCTACGGCAATCTGCTGAAGAACGGCACGCTCGACAACCTCTGGGACACGCACGCTCCGTTCCAGATTGACGGTAACTTCGGCGGAACAGCCGGCGTAACCGAGATGCTCATGCAGAGCCACATGGGATTCGTCCACCTGCTGCCTGCGCTGCCCGATGCTTGGGCAGAGGGCGCTGTGAGCGGACTGCGTGCCAAGGGCAACTTCACCGTGTCTATCAGCTGGAAGAACGGTAAGCTCGCTGAGGCGACAATACTCTCCGGCTCTGGCGAACCGTGCGAGGTGCGATACGGCGAGTCGGTGCTGAAGTTCAAGACAAAGCGTGGCGGAAGCTATAAGATCGTGTTCTGCGAGAACAAGCTTATAGGGGGTGCACTTGTCTCAAGTGCACCAACCAAGTAAAATACCAATTAGTTGGTGCACATCCTGTTCGGTGGGTGCAGTTCTTGCTCAATTGGTGCACATTCTGTTCGGTTGGTGTAGTCCTTGCTCAGTTGGTGCACATTCTGTTCGGTTGGTGCACTTGAGACAAGTGCACCCCCTTAAAACAACAAAGGTCGAGCGATTTCGCTCGACCTTTGTTGTCTTTGTATTATTAATACTCATCCTCTTCGTTGCTGTTGTCATCATACTCCCACGAGTCGAAGTAGATGCGCGACGACACATGTTTTGATGTGCTGCCATCGCAAGGCTTTGGGTTGTCTATGCCACCTTGTGAGCCAGAGCCATCTATGCCCGTAGAGCCAGCCATGATGCTTGTAGTTTCTATTTCCATCGTTGCTACCGATGGCTTTATATAATACTTTTTCATTGTGCTTTAGTATATTACTGGTTAAATGTTGCGTATGTTTACTTCACTACTACTTTCTTGCCGTTCTGAATGTATATGCCACTCTTCAGCGCGCGGAGTGAGTTGCCCACGCACTGTCCCTGCAGATTATACACAGGAGCGTTGCTTTCCTCAGTGTCGAAGATAGTGTCGAGCGATGTTGGTGTTCCGTCGAGGTTAGCGCGCAGTTTCTTGATGTCGGTGTCTTGTGGCACGATGAAGTATGCACGCAAGCCACCGATAGTACGAGCATCGATATCGTCAATCGGGTAGTAGAAGAGGTCGTTGTCGCCAAGGAAGAGCTCTGTCTTGTCGGTCTTCAACAATATCTGGTTGTAGATACCCTTCATCTGCACTGTGCTTGCATCGCCTACAGCCTGCGGGTTACCGTTCTCGTCGAGTCCTGTTGCCACCATGCTTACTCCCTCGAATGTCGGGTTCTGCACAACGGCGTTGCCTGGTTTCATGATGTACGGCTTGCCAGCCTCTATGTTGTCTACAGTTGCGAAGTACACAGTGTTGTTGTTGCAGTTGCCTTCGTATGTGCGTAGCTGTGTGCCCTCGCCGAAATACTGTGTCACCTGCTCCGCATCAAGTGCGAACGGCACGCAGAATGTGTTCCAGTACTCTTTGCTGAGTGTGCGCTGCAGCGTGACGTTAGCGTATGCACAGTCCTCGATGACGTTTTTGGTCTTTGTCTCGTCCATTGTGTATTCCTTAGGAATAAGTATTGTGACGATGATTTGTATGGCGCGAACTTGAGCAATAGCCTTGAACTCAACTTCCTTAGCAGAACCCTCCCAAACACCATAGTTAGGATCTGTACAAGTGTAGTTATTGTCCGTCATGGAAGTCAGTTTCTTCAACGAATAATTACTTAAAGAATTATTGCTGCCAATAAACTCAATCTTCGTGATTTTACCAACCTTGGTAGAGATTGTTGTGGAACTGTTCTGATACAATCTGTAAGTATATTCAGTGCCAGTTATTGCTGCGAATGCTGCATTCGTACCATGTATTGTTACGACATCCTGCACTATTTGGTCTTCTTTGCTATTTCCTGTTTGTGTTCCTTTGTGCAGACCTGCGATAAATGTGAATGTCTCGTCCTGCTTTGTGCTGTCGAACACCTTCAGCGTGCATTTCGTCTCTGTCTCCTTATAGGTGTCGTTAGCAGCACCGATTGCGGTGATGGTGTATATGCCACGCTTAGAAATAATAACGTCGCCGGTTGATGCATCTATCTCAACATCTTTGTCTTTAGGAGATATAGTGTAGGTTACTTTGAGGTTGTTAGGGTTCTGCAGCACATTTGCTGCGTTGAATGTTACAATACCGTCTGTTGCTTTTGCTAAATCTTCGCTGTAGCTCTCTGCTGCGAACTTGAAGTCGGCATCAGGTGTGCGATTGTCTTCAATCACGAGTTTGTAAGACGCAGTGCCTGCTGCATACTTGTCTGTTGCAGCCGATGTAGCGGTGATGGTCACTTCGCCAGTCTTGTACAAGCGGATTGTATTGCCCTCAACCTTTGCGGTTGCGTCGTCGGAGCTTGCGTATGTGATAGCAGATGCGTCAATGTCTTCAGGCTTGGTGATGGTCTGAAGGTCAATAGTGCCCGCTACTAACTCCTTTGTTACAGTTGCCTCGGCGAATGAGAGGGCAGGATTGTCTTTTATGATAAGAGCACTCAGTTCAATCTTTTGGATTTGAGTATAGTTGGCACCTGATTGTATCGTGAAAGTTGCTGTTGGTGACGGAAGTTCGATGCTGACAGTTTTTAGTGATTTGTTTACTTCTGCTTTTGCATCTGTGAGTTCCGCACTATAAAGTTGCGGAGTGTTATTTGTATCATACGTAACAACTACTTTATATCCAGATGGGAACGATGAGAACGTTGGAGAAATAATTTTTCCGTTCTTCGCTTTCATCTGAATGGAATTATTGTTGAACATACATTTTGTTAGAGTGAAAGTGTAATCTTTGCCAACAATACTCTTTAGTTGGCGTGGTGTGTTATCGTTGTTATTATACGTATCACCGATAAGTGATTGATCGTATTTTGAACAATCGAATACGATAGTACTTTCATCTATTTTTTGCTGATTCGTAATCTTATACGTAGCAGTAGAGCCAGAGTATTGTGTTGGGTCTGTAGGTGTGAATGTAGCGGTGATGGTTGTTGTGCCATATACAGATGGGTTGATGGTTACTGCGCCAGTCGTGGGGTCGACAGTAGCCACAGCGTCGCCCGAAGCTGCGTATGTGATAGTGCCGTCAATGTTGTTAGCTTCGGTAGCGGTGTAGCCCGTGAAGTCTGTGCCGGCATCGGTCTTGCCTTCGGTAAGAGTGACGTCGGTGCCATTAAAGGATAGAGAAGTAGCGGTGTGGTTGTCTTTGTTTTCGACAAAGTATGAGTCGGTAGATGTTTGGTAGGTGTCAGTTTTAGGCAGAGTGGCTGTGATGGTAGCCTCGCCAAACTTAGTGTTGGTGAATGTCAGTTCGCCGGTTTTAGAGTCAACGGCTACGATGTCCGCGTCAGAGCTTGTATATTCAATAAGGTTAGACAAGTCGGTGTTGTCGTCGCTCTTTTTAGCGGTAGCTGTAGGCGTGGTAAAACCCTCAAGCGTGCCATTGGTGAATGTGAATGTCTTGTCAGAGTTGGTGCCAAAGGTGGTAGTGGTGGCAGAAGAAGTCGAGCTGGTTGTATATTTGTAATAGCTAATCTTAGTTGCTGTTACATTGTTGTTTAAATAAGCTCTCCAATCCTTATTTGTGTAGATGCAAATATATCTATTTGTTGATGTATTTAAAAGTCCTTCATATTGTTTAGAGCTAATAGCAGCATATTTAAATGTCTTGTTGGTGCCTGTTGATCCAATACCTAATTTGGTTTTGGTATCATTATATAGCCATGCTTTTTTATTGCCATTAGGATAGAATGTATATTTCTCTTCGCTCTTCTCAATATTCCATTTTAGGTTGTCTGTAACATCTCCAGTGATTTGATTGCCATCTGTAGAAATTGTAATTGCAACAACTGCAGGTTGGTTTGTTGTTTCTGTATTCGGAAGTGCATAAGTTTTGTTTGAGATTGTTCCCACAATGACGAATACGTCATCGGTTGTCAAATCAGTCAAACTCACCTTTTCCCAAGTCTGACTATACCCCCCACCGTGCACACAATCGTGAGCAGTGTGAGCATAAAAAATCGTAAATGTTTAGTCATAATATGTAATTTTTAATGTTATAAGCTTGTCGTTATGTCGTTAAAATTACGAGCGTTGTAGTTGAGATAAGGGATGTTGTTTCTTATGAATGCAAAATTACATCTAATGTTTTGTATTTGTATTAAAATAATGTTTAAATAATATAAAAAGGGTATGGCAAGGATGCCATACCCTCCTATTGGTTTGTGGTTGCGTGGGTATGGCAAGGATGCCATACCCTCCTATTATTACTCATAAACCCAGTAGCCGGTGGTCTGCTGTTGTGCTGTGCCGTCCTTAGCCGGAGCAGCTGCAGCGGATGTTTTGCGGAAGTAGCCTACGAGCGTTACGTCGAAGATGAGTGTGGAGTAGGCTGCGCCCGGCGTGGCTGACGAGCCGTATGCCAGCTGATGGGGCATGTACACGAGCCATCTGTCGCCGATGTGCATGTTCTGCAGTGCTGTGGCGAAGCCTTTCACCACTCCGCTCACGGCGAAGGTGCGTGGCTTCATCGTGCTGAGGTTGTACTCGCCTTGCCACGACTTGTCGAAGACATAGCCCTCGGCGTAGCTTGTGGAGGGCAGCAGACGGCCGCTGTAGTGCACCTTCACCGAGTCGGTGAAGAACGGGCAACCCGAGCCCGTGCCAGCGTTGAGCACGTTGGCAAGCACGAAGTCGTAGCTATGCGTAGCCACCTGGTCGTTGAGGCTCCATGAGCGCAGCACCTTCCAGTCGGCAGCACCTCCCGCCACCAGCTGCTTCACCTCGGCATACTTCTTGTCGTAGTATGTCTCGTTGGTCTTTCGCCAGTTGGGGTACTCCTCCTTCTCGTTGTCGGTCTCGCTGCACGACGACATGCTTGCTGCGAAGACGGTCGTCATGGCGAGGAGTATGAATAAATAGTATTTCTTCATTTAGTATGTTTTTACTGCAATTTCTTGAGCAGGCTTGTGATGCTCACCTTGTCCTCGATGATGCTGAGGAGTTGGTCGATGCTCACGCGCTCCTGCTCCATTGTGTCGCGGAAGCGGAGTGTCACGGTGTTGTCCTGCAGTGTGTCGTAGTCGACGGTCACGCAGAACGGTGTGCCCACTGCGTCCTGACGGCGGTAGCGTTTGCCGATGGTGTCCTTCTCGTCGTAGCTTGTGTTGAAGTGGAACTTCAGGTTGTTCACAATCTCGCGAGCCTTCTCGGGCAGTCCGTCCTTCTTAACGAGCGGCAGCACGGCGAGCTTGGTCGGTGCGAGTGCGGGCGGGAGCATGAGTACGACGCGTGTCTCGCCGTTTTCGAGCTGCTCCTCTTTATAAGAGTGGCACATCACGCTGAGGAACATGCGGTCTACGCCGATAGATGTCTCGATGACATACGGAGTGTACGACTCCTTGGTCTGAGGGTCGAAGTACTTGATTGAGCGGCCCGAGAACTTCTCGTGCTGCGAGAGGTCGAAGTTGGTGCGGCTGTGTATGCCCTCTACCTCCTTGAAGCCGAACGGCATGTGGAACTCGATGTCGGTAGCGGCGTTGGCGTAGTGAGCCAGCTTCTCGTGGTCGTGGAAGCGGTAGTTCTCGGCGCCGAAGCCAAGAGCCTGGTGCCACTTCATGCGCAGCTCCTTCCACTTCTGGAAGTACTCGAGCTCGGTGCCCGGCTGCACGAAGAACTGCATCTCCATCTGCTCGAACTCGCGCATACGGAAGATGAACTGGCGTGCTACGATCTCGTTGCGGAACGCCTTACCGATCTGTGCGATGCCGAACGGAATCTTCATGCGGCCCGTCTTCTGCACGTTGAGGTAGTTGACGAAGATGCCCTGTGCTGTCTCCGGACGGAGGTACACCTTGTTAGAACCGTCGGCTACGGAGCCCATCTCTGTAGAGAACATGAGATTGAACTGGCGCACGTCGGTCCAGTTCTTTGTGCCGCTGATCGGGTCTACAATCTCCTCGTCTATGATGATCTGCTTCAGCTCGGCGAGGTCAGGTCCCTGCATAGCCTCTGTATAGCGTGCGTGGAGAGCGTCGCGCTTCTGCTGGTGCTCGATTACGCGAGCGTTTGTGGCGCGGAACTGAGCCTCGTCGAAGCTCTCGCCGAAGCGCTTGCGAGCCTTGGCAATCTCCTTCTCGATCTTCTCGTCGTACTTCGCAATCTGGTCCTCGATGAGAACGTCGGCACGATAGCGCTTCTTTGAGTCGCGGTTGTCGATGAGCGGGTCGTTGAATGCGTCTACGTGTCCGCTTGCCTTCCAGATAGTAGGGTGCATGAAGATGGCAGAGTCGATGCCCACGATGTTGTCGTGGAGCAGCACCATGCTCTTCCACCAGTATTGTTTGATGTTGTTCTTCAGTTCTACACCGTTCTGTCCGTAGTCGTACACTGCAGCCAGACCGTCATAAATATCGCTACTTGGGAATACGAAACCGTACTCCTTACAGTGACTCACGATTTTCTTGAAAACGTCTTCTTGTGCCATTTTTATATGTGTTTTATTATAATTTTAGTTGCAAAGTTACGCTTTTTTGATTAATTACGTAGCGTTTAAGGAGTTAAATGTTATGAAACGGTTGTTTTGCGGTGGTAGTTGTGTGGTGTTGTAGTGATGGTTAAGTCATCGGACAGCGTACGGAATCTGATTGGGCGGCGTACGGAATCCAATCGGATGGCGGACGGAATCCGATCGGGCGGCGGACGGAGCACGATGGTAAAAGTTGTGCTAATTAGGGAATTTCCCATTGCCGATTAGGGAAAATCCTTTTGGCTTGCAGTAACAAAAGCATAACTTTGCAAGCGAAAGGAAACCTCAAGGGGGTGCAGTTAAGGGGGTGCAGTTGTCTCAACTGCACCAACAGAATAGAAAGCTCTGTTTGTGCACATCTTGCTTTGTTGGTGCACTTGAGACAAGTGCACCCCCTTAAGATAAGTATAACTTTTAAAAACAGAGATATTATGAAACGGTTATTCGCAACAATAGTAATGGTGCTCGGCTTCGCGGTAGCAGCCAGCGCAATGAGTTACAGTCAGGCACGCGAACAGGCGTTGTTCCTCACCGATAAGATGGCTTACGAGCTGAACCTCACCGACGACCAGTATGAGGCGGCTTACGAGATAAACCTCGACTATCTGCTCAGTGTCAACTCCGACGACGAACTCTACGGCGACTACTGGCGTTGGCGTAACATCGACTTCAGCTATGTGCTCCTCGACTGGCAGTACCGTATGTTCTGCGAGGCAGCCTACTTCTATCGTCCGCTCTACTTCAGTGCAGGCGTTTGGCACTTCGCTATATACGCTCGCTATCCGCACCGCGACTACTTCTACTTCAATCGTCCGACGGTGTACGTGAGCTATCGTGGCGGCCACTCGTGGCGTCAGAACAACGGCAGCTCGTGGTACAACGGCAGAACATTCGGTTCGCGCCGTGGTGGCGATGCCCACTTCGGTATGCGCGACGGCTTCAAGCGCGGCGACTACGGACGTGGCAACCACCAGTCGTTCGGCTCGCGTGGCAGCCGTAGGGTGGAGAGCAGAGGTAACAGTGGGTTCGGCTCGCGCCGCGACAACAGCGGAAGCGGATTTGGCTCGCGCAGCTCGTCGGGCTTTGGCTCAAGCCGCAGTTCGTCGGGCTTCGGTTCAAGCCGTGGTTCTGGCTTCGGCAGTCGTGAGAGTAGCACGCGCACAACGGTGCGTCAGCCCGAGAGCAATAGAGGCTTTTCAGGCAGCAGCTTCGGCTCGCGTCGCGACAACTCGTCGGGCTCGTCAGCCCCACGCTCAACGTTCAAGCCGTCGGGCTCGTCAAGACACTCGTCGTCGTTTGGAGGCGGTGGTTCGTCGTCAAGAGGTGGCGGTGGTTTTGGCTCGCGCAGATAATTTTTAGGGGAACTTTTAGGGGGTGCACTTGTCTCAAGTGCACCAACAAAGCAGGAGGTGTACCAACAAAGCAAGAAGGTGCACCAACAGAACATTCTACCTGGTTGGTGCAGTTGAGACAACTGCACCCCCTTAACTGCACCCCCTAAGTGCACTCCCTATACTTACTTCCTCATGCTCTGCTCCTTGCGGTATTGCGTTGGCGACATGCCGAGGTGGCTCTTCGTGAACTTGCCGAAGAACGAGAGGTTGGGGAAGCCCAACAGCTCCGATATCTCTTTGATGGAGAGGTTAGAACGGCGCAGATACTTCTCTATCGCCTTCACCGTGTAGCTGTGTATCCAGTCGAGCGCCGTGCGCCCCGTCACCTGTTTCGTGATGTTCGAGAGATACTTCGGCGTGATGCACAGCTCCTGCGCATATTTCTTCACGGGCTGCATCCTGCCGTTGTTAGCCGACAGCATCTCGATGAAGCGCTGGAAGAGCAAGTTGGCCTGCTTGAGATTGCCCCCGTCGCTGCTGTACTCCACGTAGGGCGTGATGATGACGAACAGCTCGTAGATGGAACTTTGCAGCAAGCAGTGCATAATCTCCTTATGATAGAAGCCATGCGGATTCTTTATCTTGTGTGCAATGATGGCGTAGTACTTCAAGAACATCTGTTGGCGTTCCTCGTTGAGGTGGATCACGGGGTTGTGCGATACGTAACCGAGCAGAGTAAGGTAGTCGCGGTTCACCTGCACACTGGCTTGAGCTGCCTTGCTCGACACGCCGACACTTTTCGAGTCGTAATCGGGCGATACCATCACGTTTTCCCATGTGCTGTTGGGCAGACAGATAATCACGTCGCCCGCCTTTGCGGTATATGCGTTGGAGTTGGTTTCAAATTGTATACGTCCCTTTGTGCAGTAGACCATCATAATCATATCAAACTTGAACGTGCCGTCTACCTGCAGCACCTTGTCGATGCCGTCGAGCACAACCATGTCGCCATCTATGTAGTCAGCATTGCCGTAATGAGCGATGAGCCCCATGTCAATCTTCAGTTCTGTCATTTCGTTAGCCATTATGTTTCGTAATTAAGATTCGTATGCAAAGTTATTTTGTCATCCGCAAAGGTAGTCATTATTTCCATACCGATATTATTCCGTTTTGCCTATTTTGTATTCTTTAAGTCAGATTTTATAAAATTACTGAACTTTCGCAAGTTCAGAGAATTCAGTAGTTAAGTAGTTAAGTAGTTAAGTAGTTAAGGAGTTCAGGAGTTAAGCCAAATGCTTTTAATGCTGTAAATCAAGCAAAAAACACTAATGGCTTGACTCCTTAGCGACCGAAGGGCGCGAAAACTCCTTAACTTCTTAACTACTTATTAGTAGAAAAAGATGTAAACCGGTCATTAGATTACAGAAAAGTTGTAACTTTGCACGAACATTAGGCAATTAGTAAGCAAATACATATAAATAAAAACAAAAATAAGAGAAAATGAATGTAGCTATTGTTGGTGCGAGTGGCGCCGTAGGACAGGAGTTTCTGCGCATCCTCGCCGAGAGAGAGTTCCCCATTGACAATTTAGTGTTGTTTGGTTCTGAGCGTTCGGCTGGAAAGAAATACACGTTCAAAGGTAAGGAGTATGAGGTGAAGCTCTTGCAGCACAACGACGATTTCAAGGACATCGACGTTGCGTTCACATCGGCTGGTGGTGGCACCTCAAAGGAGTATGCCGAGACTATCACTAAGTACGGCGCAGTGATGATCGACAACTCGTCGGCGTTCCGCATGTGCGACGATGTACCATTGGTAGTGCCAGAGTGCAATGCCGAGGATGCTCTGAAGCGTCCGCGCGGTATCATCGCCAACCCTAACTGCACCACTATTATGATGGTGGTAGTGCTGAAGCCGCTGGAGCAGCTCAGCCACATCAAGCGCATACACATCGCCAGCTACCAAAGCGCATCGGGCGCAGGCGCAGCTGCCATGGCAGAGCTGCAGGAGCAGTATCGCGAGCTGGTGAACAACGAGCCGGTGAAGGTGGAGAAGTTCCCGCACCAGTTGGCGTATAACGTCATCCCGCAGATTGATGTCTTCACCGACAACGGATACACCAAGGAGGAGATGAAGATGTTCAACGAGACACGCAAGATCATGCACAGCGACGTGCGCTGCTCTGCGATGTGCGTGCGCGTCAGCTCGCTCCGCTCTCACTCCGAGTCGGTATGGATTGAGACCGAACGCCCCATCAGCGTCGAGGAGGCACAGAAGGCAATCGCTGCGGCTCCGGGATGCACACTGAAGGACGACCCGCAGAACCTCGTCTACCCGATGCCGCTGGAGACAGCCGGCAAGGACGACGTGTTCGTAGGACGCGTGCGCAAGGATCTCGCCGACGACTGCGGACTCACGTTCTGGCTCTCGGGCGACCAGATTCGCAAGGGCGCTGCGCTCAACGCGGTGCAGATCGCTGAGTACCTGTATAAGGTGGGCGACCTGAAGTAAGCGGTTCTCCCACAGATTTATTCTGCTGAGATATCCTCCCACAGATTCCACGGATTTTCACAGATGTGACTTATACAAAGAACTCCCACAGAATTCACGGAATTCACAGAAGCTTCTTAGGAGGGTATGGCATCCTTGCCATACCCACGTCTTCGGCATAATCCTCCCACAGATTCCACGGATTTTCACAGATGGGACTTATACAAAGAACTCCCACAGAATTCACGGAATTCACAGAAGCTTCTTAGGA